>JACCDT010233861.1_pt1 | contig 11484 bp, 9 predicted proteins | sample 7446291 | NCBI WGS metagenome assembly JACCDT01 (sample SAMN15323446, study PRJNA562643) | freshwater metagenome | isolation source: river surface water | place: USA:Blue River Watershed | collected 2017-08-17 | reverse complement strand
TAACACCAAAATTTTGCAAATCAAAAAATTCACCGACCCCGCCGGTCCGCTCTCAAACTCAGCCAGACTATTAATGGACAAAATGTTTGCCGCACGTTTTGGTGAATTAACTCCAGAAAAATTGATGCCCGCCGCGCTTGAACTTGCAAACCTGGCAGGCTCCGGAAACGCGCTCCTCATGCTGAAAAACATGGACAAACCAACTACAAACTTTTTCTCTCGCAGAGGCTATGAAGGCAATCCGACATCAAACGGTCGCACCGCCGAAGAATTGTTGTTACAGATTCATCGCAACATGCACGGACCAAATGGCGATCCGCTAAGACGCCCTGGCGTAGACGCGTTGCTCAAGGCATTCGACGCGATTAAGAAATAATCTAAATCGGTGCGGCAACTAAAATAGCCTGTCTCGGATTGGTTCGAAGTAGAATACCAAAGTCTTTCGGGGCCGAAACTTGCGTACAATGGAAATCTGCTGCAAGATTTAAAGAATCAATTAAAAGGTGATTGAAACGACAGTATAATGCGCAAACATTTCTCTATTTTTGCTTTGGTTTTCGCTGTTTTCACCTTAGATGTAAACTCGGGAAACTTATTGGCTCGCGAAAATCACAAGCCGACCAGCAAACACTCAACAAAGCAATCCAAAAGCGCGGAATCCCCGATATTGGTAGAGCTTGCCGGGGAAATCCTCACTTCTCTGCACAACACAACGGCAAATCAATCTGTTGTTCCTACAAGCGGTGCCTGCACTTTTGAAATAACAAATTCAAAAGCTCTGAACATCCGCTTCAAAGCTGGAATTAGTTCTAAAATAATTCAAAGAGCTTTGACGACTATGAATATAAAAAATAAATCGAAGTCAATACTGCTCGGTGATTTGCACTGGGAAGACGAAACGTTATATTTGAAATTGCAAGAAAAAGGTAAACCATCAATATACGGTCGAGCTATGGTAATCGTCGATTACTGAAGGCTAGCGGAAAAGCTTACCTACCAATTGCAAATCACTCTCTTCTGGTTGCGAAAGCAAGATTTCTGCGTCATCAAACTGATAAAAAACGACTACTGATTTATTTAGACCATTCTCTGCTTGGATGTTGATCAATAGCGCGTCTCTGCCGCTACTTCTATCCCGAGTGTTCAAGCAAATTCCAGCTGCAATAAATTTTTCCTCTTTAATAAACGATATCAATTCCGCTTCCAAAATCATTAAATATTCAGATGGAAAAATCTCTTCTTCTCCAGACTCAACACCCATATATGACGATTGATAATTTGAATCCACTACCACTGAAACAGGCAAAAACTCTGCCTCCCCTTCAGAAGACACGAGAGAACATGCCATGTAAGAGAGATCAGAAATAACTAACTCAATGATTTTTTCTTCGTCGATTTTCAGTTATCCAAGCTCTTTTTCCATTCAATCTAAAGATTTTATCGCAGTGCCTGCAATTCCACCAACCTGATTTAAGTTGCTCGTCGATAGTTTGATTCGGTGCGGGTGAAAGCATAGCCACTTCATCCTGTTTGTGACATTTCGGACACGCTGGAAACAAGACTCTCTCCGCCTCCGCTTTAAGCAGCCGCGAATCACCGTTTCCAGAGTAGTGGTAAAGACTAGACAAATGATCGCACAATACCGCCGCGTTCCTATTATCCCTTCCCTCCTTCGCCTTGAATGTTTCAATTAGCTCCTTAAATTTCGCTTCCGCCTTTATACACCTTTTTGACCAATTCGGATCTTTCTTGTAATCGTATTCAGATTGCGACGCTAGGACCTTTTCAGGCTGTAAGATTCTTGGATCCTCTAGAGGTATTTTCAACCAAGCGGCATTGACCAGCTTTTGCTCTTCCACATACAGATTGCGAATGACTTCGTCAGTTGGAATTTGAGGGTTCGCAAATATAGCAATTGGATTTAAAAGGAAGCAAATTACAAATAGATTTTTCGAGGCTCTAAACTTCAACAACTTCTTTAACGGCTTCACATCAAACTCCTACAGTTAACTTGAATCGCATTCCTCATCGTCTCTAGCGTTTTCTTTCTGATAGGCAAATCTTCGACTGAATCATCGTCAAATTTTTCAGCAACAGACATCATGCGGTCAATAACTTCCAATGCGGATTTCTCAGCGATATTATTTTTCTTCGCTAGTTGTAATAAATTTTCGCGAGTCGGTGTCCGCGCTTCGCCGCAAATATCCATCTGATGTTCGCCACATGGACCCAAGTTAAAAGAAAGATCGTAAGCAGGAGAGAGTCTCCAGCGCCCCTCTTTTGACATCAAAAAAGAAAAATTCTTAGAGTGGTCATCTCGATTATTGAATGCAACATTGAAAACGCAACGCTCGAAAACCTTCAACACTTCACGCATATCAAGCGTCATGCGCTGAGTCAATCTTAAAAGACTGACGTAATCTAATTGAGGCATGCGAAAATCAACATGGGCGGCGCCAGCGGCAGTATGCATAGGGACTCGCATTCCGCCGGACCGATCAAATCGTTCAATTCCGAAAGCAGACATGTTTTTGCCGAGATCAAAATATTTTGACGATGGCATTTCCAGTCCGCATTTTCGAGCTATTCTGCTGTACATTTCTTCTATTGCACAGACTTCTTTGTGTTCATTCTGAGCGGGAAATTTAATCAAGAATGACTTTCCTGAGCCATTTTCGCCATTAGTAATTTTATTGGCTACATTGTCGAAATTGACTAAGATTTTTGGACGCGCGCCGTGAGGTGAGCCACCCATCAATGCAAGCTTTAGCAAGAGTTGTTCGCTATCACCTTCAAATATATCGCGGACGTTTTGAGCCATCTCAAGTAAATCGACATCATGCGGCTCCAACTCTTCATCTTCGGAGGGTTCAAACAAGAACGCTCCCATCGCCTTGTCTCCAATAAATGCCAAACGGTCCAAGGGCGAAATGCTTGCGCGCTCACGCCCTCGCTTTCGAAACAGCCTGTCCATCAGCAGCATGCCCCAGCCATCAGGCAGAGCATCGCTAACCATTCCAGGAAGACCAAGCTGATGCTCTGGAAATTTACTCAAAGCTCCCCTGCTCAAGGGCACTTTAAACGGTGAGCATTCAAGACCTCGCTCTAAAGCTTGAGCAGTGTACTCGAAAAGAATTTCTGCACCATCTTCGGCTAGACTTCCAAAATGGAAATGCTCACCCCAGCCAGCGTAAATCACATTCAGTTTTTTCATTGAAAGTTTTTCCGCGATGCTCGTTGACGCTTTTGGCTAGCCAATTCCATCTCTCTAATTGATTTAGGTCTTAGTTCGAACAATTCAGACATTGAGTCAATAAGTCCAAGTGTTAGAGCAAGGCGCAAGAAAAGATCAAAAGTTCCGCGCCCTGAACGCTCGAAGTTTCGCAAGGCTCGCTCCGAAATTCCAGCTCGTGCGGCAAGCTCACCCTGCTGCAAATTTTGAGCGAGTCGGTGTGCTCGGATTCTGCTTCCGAATTCCTGAGCGACTTCTTCAGTGGACGACAAACTAAACAGCATATTTGTGCCGATTAACTACAAAAACAATACTTAACCAGTAATATTTTACCACTTAAACATCGAATTCAAACAGAATTTGCCTGAAACACGGGAACATGTGCGGGAACCAAATATTGAAGCAAACTCTTTTTAGTTATATGGCACCATTGGCTCTTTACTATTGGCATTTTTTTGTAATATTATATTGCCAAAAAAATCATACAAAAGCCACGAAATCCGTCATATATTCTAACTTTTGAGGATTTGAGCAAAATATCAAGCGCTAGCGCAATTGCGCAAGCGCGAATACTTACGAATTCATAAATGTTCGCCTGACATTCTCGTAACGTCTTTGATGCCAAGGATTTGCAGGTTTGATTACAAATTCCAAACGGACACGCAAATGCCTAGAAAAGCGGATGGAGCCCCAAGTAAAGTTTGTCATCTTACCTACGAACTTCTCTACGGAGCCCCGCCCACTACCTTAAGAATAAATCGAAGTATCTATTTCGTCTAATTAAAACCCAGCCATGGTGGCGGATTAGCACTCACAGACGGGATTTGCTCAAAACGCATGATCGCTCAGCCACTTGAGGACGTGCGCTTCGAGCAGCTTCTGCTGCATTCATCTCTAAAAAGTCATTTGCTCTCTTTTCGAAAAATCTAAAAAGAAAGACAGTAAAACACTTATGTCAAAGAAAAAGAAAATTGCAGATACGCGACTTTTCGGTATCGACGTTGCTCATCATGAGGGCGTCATCAACTGGAAACGCGTTGCTCAAGCCGGAGTAAAGTACGCTTTTCTCAAAGCGTCTGAAGCTTCGACATTCAAAGATAAGCGCTTCAAATTCAACCGCGAAAACTGCGCGGCGAACGGCATCCCGTCGGGCGGATACCATTTTTTCCGTCCCCATGCACCTGTTTCAAACCAGGTCAGCAACTTTGTTTCGATGATCGGCGCTATGAAGGAAGGCGAACTTCCTCCCGTGCTCGACCTCGAAGTTCCTGAGTCCTGGAAGAATCTCTCGTTGAAGCAGCGCCTCAATATCGTTCGAGCCTGGCTCGACGGAGTTGAGAACAAGCTCAATGTCAAACCGATTATATATCTCAGCACCTCGTTCGCCGGCGATATTCTGAAAAGCGACAAGTCGCTTGCAGCCTACGTTTTGTGGTTGGCTCACTACACTCAAGCTCCCAACCCGCGCGTTCCCGAACCATGGAAGTCCGGCAATTCATGGACTTTCTGGCAGTATTCCGAAAAGGGCCGAGTCGATGGGATCACTGATGATCTGGTAGATCTAAACAGATTTGCTGGTGATGCTGCCGCCCTCGATAAGCTTCTCTGGAAGTCGGAGTAGCTTCGATGGCAACCAATCCTCCAAAGAATCTTGCAGAAGATCCGCCACCAAATCCGGTACCATCTTCTAATCCTACCGAGCAGTACATCGCCAAAATCATAAGATACATCCCTGGCAGTATCGTTGCTGGCTATACATCTATGCTCGGCCTTGTCACTCAGGCAGAACCATATCAGCTCTATTTATCATGGGCGATATTTGGATTCTGCCTTCTTCTTGCTCCTTTGTATGTCATGTTCGTTCCGGATTCTATCCCGAACAACAAAGACTGCTCGAAGCGATTTCATGTGATTGCAAGTTTCATATCCTTTGCAGTATGGGGATTCGCCTTGGGCGGGCCTTTCACAAGTCTGCCCTGGTATTCACCGGTTTATGGATCTCTGGCGCTAATTGCGGCAACTCTTTTAATGCCGCTGCTTGAGAAAACCTTGATGCTGCTTGGCTTTTTCAAAGTTCGTCCTTAATTCAAATCTTCACTAAAAACGAAAACCAATTAACGAAAGGAAAGACCGATGAACACGGTTACCTACGCCTACGACAATCTCGGCCGTCTCACGACGATCACCTTCACCTCAAACAGCACAACCGTTACGCACAGCTACGACGCCATGGGCAACAGAACCTCGGTCGTCACAAGCTGCTCCGGCACGTGCTGACGTAATCAATCGAATCAGAAAACAGAATCTAAAACAAGCATAGAAAAGGAAAACTAAATGCTTAAAATCCCAACCTTCCCCACCGGCCGTCCCATCGCACCGGGCAATACGCCTGTACAAGGACGCCAAGTTCAACTCAAGCATGCCGACGCAAAGCGCATGATTGAGAACCGCAAACTTCCGGGGAAAGTATTCGACCCCAAGAAGAAACCTCGTGGTGCAAGCCTTGCTTCGCCCACCGACTCGTTTCCGCCTATCGTTGATCTCGAAGCTCTGGCTGATGCGCTCGATAACGATGCTGACAAAATCTATCACTATGTCGCGAACAGCATCGAGTTTCTCCCGACGTTCGGAAGCCAAAAAGGCGCTCTGGGCGCCCTTCTTGACCGCCAGGGCAACTCATTCGACATTTCTGCGCTGATGGTCCAAATTCTGACTGAAGCAGGCTACACTGCCAAGCTGATGTTTGGTGAGTTGCGCATCACCGCAGCAGATGCAGGTGCCTGGCTTGGCACGGAGCCGACCGACGCGTGGGCTTCTCGCAACCTTCTTGCAAACGGCGGCATTCCCGCCGATGTGGAATGGCATGCGCCATCGTCAACATATTACGTCATCCTGAGCCACGTTTTCGTCAAGTGCAACATCGGTGGGACAAACTATATGTTCGACCCTGCGCGAAAAACCTACACCACCACTGCCGGTATCGACATCGAAACTGTGACTGGCTATGACGAAACCGATCTTCATACCGCAGCCTTCACTGGAGCGACCGTAACAGCAGACTATGTCCAGGACGTCAACACGACGAATCTGGAGACGTAGCTTAACACCTATGTCGACAATCTGCGTACGTGGATCGACACCAACAAGCCAGATGCCACCGTGGATGATATCATCGGCGGGCGCGTCATCATTCCGACCACGAGCATTCTGCGCAACACGAGCCTGCCTGGCTTGAAGCCGGCCACCACGCCGACGGAATGGTCAGCCGTACCCAACGCCTACAAAACTGTGTTCAGTGTTCTGTACGACACGATTTCGGAGAGCTTCTATTCGGAAGACCTGGTCGCCAAGCGGCTTTCAATCACCTTCAACTCGTCAAACGAAGGCGAGCTGCGTCTTGACGGCACTCTGATCGCAACAAGCGACCCGCAAGCCGCCAACTCGTGGAACTCGGTCCTGCTCACCATCGAGCACCCTTACGGCGCCACCTGGGCAGACCAGAGCTTCTGGCAGACAGTTTGGGCCGGCAAGCCCTATCTCGTCGCGAATGCCTGGGGTAACACCACCAAAGAGATGGCAATCTATCACCAGGGGCGCTTGCGCGACAATATGTACGCGGGCGGAGCAGCTGATGACGAAAATGTCATCTGCGAATCACTCAGCGTGATCTGGCATACCTGGGCAGCCAACAAGTCGATTATGGCAAGCATGATTGGGCGCATGAATATGTGCACCACGGTCCTGCACCACCAGGTTGGACTGGTTGGTCACTACGATGCACCTTTCACCGACCTTGGTGGCATTATGTGGAGCTCGTCTGCTCTGGATAACGACTACAACCGCATCTACGCCACCGACACCATGCTAGCTTTGCGCGGCGTTGGCTTTGAGTCTGCTTCTGTTCAGCAAACGTCGAAAGTTCCTGGCGTCAGCTCTGATACCGTAATTGGTGTTGCTAACACAGCAGGTCAGAAAATTTTCCACGCCGACAGCACCAACTGGTCTACCGATGTGCGTCCCAACCTGGTGAACTACACCACCCAGACTCTGGACGATATTGAGAACTGGTACATCAACTACGGTTGGAAAATCATCATCCACGAAGATGGTGCATCAGTACAGAACGACTACAACGGCTACGGTTTCTTCGCCGTTGGGCAGTATGGTGGTGCAGTTGGACTTATTAACGGTTACTTAAATGGTTGTACCGCATCCTTTGCTCAAACAACGGATGAAACCAATTCAAATGTAGCCACACCTGTTACAACCAATATTCTTGACGAACAAAATTCCAACAGGTACAAGTACGGTCCCGACATGACTTATGGCGGCACCGAAATGGAGCACATTGTCGATGGCTTCTCTGGCGAATTTAAATATCGCCACACCGACATCTCAATTGGTTCTGGTCCTTATCCGCAAAGCCTCCACTACATGAGGTCTTTCGATAACCGGCGCCGGACTGAGTTTAACGAAGTTGGCTATGGCTGGCGCCATAACTACCAAATCACAGCACACCTCTCTTCTGACGGCTATGACGCCTTGGGAGAGCAGGCAGCTTCTAACGCTGCCCCTAACTTGATCGACCTGATGGTCGGCATTCTCAACTTTCAGAATGGCTTCTATGGACCGGGCTTCACGCTCGTTTCGCTCGCCAATCTGTATGCGCAAAGAGCAGTGACTTCAAACGTGGTCACCATCCGCGATGGCGAGAACGTCTACAAGTTCTCTCAGCTCATGGGCTTGAACGGAGGCTTCCTCGGTCCTAAGGGAACGGGTCTTGGTCTCACCTATCAGACCTCGGGCGCGCTTCTCATGCAAAACGTTGCAGGAGACAAGTGGTATTTCAATCTTCAAAACTTCATTGACAGAATTGAGTATGCAAGCGGAATCACCGTTACTTTCACTTATACCGGGCTCTTCCCGAGGCTTACTTCTGTTTCAAACAACCTTGGTCTGTCTCTCAATTTCACCTATGGAAACGTCGCGGGAGTGATCTGGTACATCACCAAAGTGACTGACTCAGCGTTCCGCGAAGTCGAATACGATTTTGACAGTGGTCTCAAACTCAAAGAGTATTACGACGCTCTCAATCAGAAGACCGAATATTTCTACGATTCCAAAGGTCGAATGGAGGAATACAAATTCCCAAACCTATATTCGGTCATCAATGAATTTGACGATCTGGACCGCGTTGTACAACAGACAAACCCTGGGAGTCAAATTTCAACCTTCAAATACCTGGGCAATCAAACCATTGTTTTGCGCGGCACTAGGGTAATCAACACCTATTACAACCCTGATGGCAAGCCCAGAATGGTTATTGACGGTCTTGAGACTACTCAATTTACCTATGATGGTCTTGGAAGAAAAATACACGAATGGCAGTCATCTGGACCGACTACTAGCTGGCAGTACGACAATCTCAACAGGGTTCTCGTTAAAACGCAAACTCCGGGTGCTGGTGGTGGATCAGTCATTACCGAAAGCTGGACCTACGGCACGATTCAAGACATGTGGGTAACTTACACCGATCCACTTGGAGGAGTCCATTACAGGACCATCAACGCAAAGAACTTGGTGGATGACGAAACCGGACCAGCAGTTGGCGGCGTCAACCCAGTTAAGACCTGGACTTATGACGGCTATGGACGCGTAACAAGTTACGAAGACCCAACTGGCGTAGTTACTGAATACAACTACGGCTCTATGAACACCGGACCACATCTTACTTCCCAAGTCTATGACTCTGGCGGTTTGGATCTGACCACCACCTACGGTTACGACAGCGTCGGCAACAAAACCTCTGTTACTAACCCGCGTGGTTACGCGTCTACTTATACCTGGGACGTGCTGCGCAGACCGCTTTCCAAGACGGCGACATCGCCATTCAGCTATGTGACTGAGTGGACGTATGACACGCAAGGAAACGTTCTTACGCAGCGGCGCTCTCTTGGTGCTGGTTGGCAAACCGAGACCAGGACCTATTCGCCGCTCAACAAGGTGCTGACCATCACTGATCCGCGAAGCAAGGTGACGACAAACACCTACGATTCTTACGGACGTCTTGCCACCACCACTGATGCCGAAAGCCGAGTTACACAATTCTTCTATGACAACTCAAACCGGCTAACTTCGGTCATTGACGCCAACAGCGTAACTGCTGAGCAGCGGACTTACACAGATAGCGGTCAGCTCTATCAGCTCACCGACGCACGCTCTAACGTCTCGACCTACACTTACGATGGTCACGACCGCAAGAAGCGCTGCACCTATCCCGATTCGTCATACGAAGAATGGACATACGACGCGGCTGGAAACGTCACAACGTTCCGCTCGCGCTCGAGTGATACCATCACTTCCACTTTCGACGCTCTCAACCGCCTTGCCACGCGCACGCCGCAAGGCCAGGCAACTGAGACCTTTACCTATGACCTCGCTGGTCGCCTGCTCTCGGCATCCACGCCGACAGTTTCTGGCAACCCGGCAACAGGCACTTTCAGTCGCGGCTACGACTCTGCCAAGCGTCTTACCTCCGAGACCAACCCGCAGAGCCAGGTCGTGACCTATGAGCTTGACGACAACGGAAACGTGACCAAAATCACATATCCGGATAGCTACTACGTCGAAAAGGTCTATGACCAAATCGACCGGCTGACTACCGTCAAGCTCAACGGATCCAGCTCCAGTGCTGCATCTTACTCGTATGACGATCTCTCGCGCCGAACCAACCTGACCTTCCTCAACGGCGTGGATCAGGACTACGGCTACGATATCGGCGACAACATGACATCAATGGACCTTGCATGGACCGGCTCAAGCGCCTCCTGGACTTATGGTTACAACGATGTCGAAGAGATGACCAGCCAGGCGTTCTCTGACACCGGCTTCCAGTGGCGTCCCGCTGCGGCAGCCACCGTCAACTATGGTACTGCCAACAACCTGAACCAGTATCCCACCGTCGGTGGTGTCACCCGCACGATGAACTCGGACGGTTGCCTCACTGGTGATGGCACCTGGACTTATACTTATGACGCTGACAACATGTTGACGCAGGCAGCGAAAACCGGCGTCACCGTGAACTTCGTCTACGACCCGTTCCACCGCAACATCCGCAAGGATGACGGCACGAACAAGACGCGTTACATCTACGCCGGCGACCAGATCCTGTGCGAATACAACGACACAAGCGGCGCACTCATAAACCGCTATGTCTACGGCTTCGAGGCGGATGACCCGATCATTCAGGTCACCTCAGGCGGTACCGTTACGTACAACACACAAGACCATGTCGGCTCCATCATTGCCCGCACAGACTCAAGCGGCGGCATTCTCTCGAAATACAAGTATGCGCCCTTTGGCGAATCTCCTTCGCTCTCGGGCACCATATTTGGTTTCACCGGACAGCGCTTCGACGCAGAAACCGGTCTGTACCACTTCAAGGCTCGCTACTACGATCCGGTCACCGGGCGCTTCTTACAGCCTGATCCGATCGGATACAAAGACGGGTTAAATATTTATGCTTACGTTCGCAATACCCCGCTCGGCTTGCGAGATCCCAGCGGTACAGCCGGTGCTGAAGCATTCTTCGAGCCATACACGGAGGCTCACTTCCAAACGCTAGCGGCAGAGCTCTTTATGGTTGCAGAAATAATGAACGTTGTCGAAACATTGGGAGGTTCAATGGCGCTGATGCCAATGAGCTACTCTCAGTTTAGAACTTCATATAGTGCCAGCAAGATTACTCTTGCTCCTAAAGTTCCAAACGTTTCTGAAGGGACCACTGCGGCTCCGTCTTTCGTCGTCTCAAAATCAGGCACCACATTGATTGTTCCTAAAGGCGCTAAGGACATTAGACCCAGTGCAAGCACTCACACGGGCGCGGACAATGCCTTTATGTACGAGGGGGGAACCATGAGCGTTCCAGTCTCGGTAAATTCTACCAAAATGAAAGATGTCCCTATGAACCTGAGAATTACAAAACCGTCTGATGGCTACCCGAGCGGCTATGGTAAATACGAAAAGCCGCTTAAAAATAACGGGAAGCAAAACGTTGACCCATACACTAATAAACCAGGAAATCCAAACGGACTTGGAACAAGAGGACTGTGGGACGAAAAAGGCCCACATTTTGGATTACATGAATAACTCTTGATCTAAACTAATTTTTTTTGGTAGGCTCTGTTATGCAGAGCCTACCTTTTTTAGCAACTATGGAAATCATACGCAACTTTTTAGGAAAACCATTTTAC
>JACCDT010310521.1_pt1 | contig 11485 bp, 13 predicted proteins | sample 7446291 | NCBI WGS metagenome assembly JACCDT01 (sample SAMN15323446, study PRJNA562643) | freshwater metagenome | isolation source: river surface water | place: USA:Blue River Watershed | collected 2017-08-17 | reverse complement strand
ACATTCGCAGATATTCCGCAGCGAGGTGTGGCGCAGTAGGAGAGTGCATAGATATTTCTCCGAAAATGGATTGGTCGGATTGGCCGTGCACTCTGTCAGTAACGCATCTACGGAAAAATATCCTGAAATTAAAATTTATTTCTGTATCGTTGCGGCTAAGGCCTGATTGCCCTAGTGAAGGACTTCGTACATTGCCGAATGAAGGCCAAGATTGCTTCATCGGACTGCAGGCCATGGGGGAGGAGAGGGGACTGTCGCCAGTTGCAATAGCTGCATACCTTGGAATAGGCGAAGCCTTTGGTTTTCCAGTTGGTGATGATGGTGAAGTTAGGTGCTGATGGATGGGGCATAGATTTCCTTGGGATGTATGGACGAAAAAAAGCCCACAGGGGCTGGCTGCGGACGGTTATAAGAATTAGTATTAACCGTATCACGTAAAGGTTGGGATAGATACAGCTGGCCACTCCACTCTAACGTTCGATTCGGACCACGGCTTGAACGGAGTTGTTTCGAAATCCGGTTAGAAAAATTTCTGCACACTCTCCCAATAGAGGGGCCTAACCAATCCTAGTCTGCGTGGACCTTGCAGTTGATTTTTGTGGAGCATGGCATGAGCGCAAACGAAATAGCAGAAGCAAAATTAATTGTTATCAAACGACTTGCTAAATGGTTTCTTTATGGTGTTTTGCTTCTCGCTGTTTTGATAGGTTCTGTTATCGGATTTTTAATATTCCAGAATCACTTGGAGAGTCGACCGAAATTTATTTCAAAGTTGAAAAATTTGGAGCTTGGTGAAAAGCTTTCGGATGTACTTTTCAAAATGCCTGGCTTTGTCCTCGACAGAGAAGTTAAAAGTCGTGCCGATTTGAGCGATGTCTACCTAAATAAAGCCCTTTCTATTGATATAAGGGTTGAAAATGGAAAAATTTCAGTAATTAGCTACAATTGCAAAAGCGATTTGGAAGATACATCCGTGAATGGCATTTTATGTTCAGGCTCAGGTGAAGAAATCTTAGAGAAGTATGGCAAGGATTTGCGGGTGCAATGCTTGCTTGATAAAACCGATTCGCTATCTACTTCTTATCGCGTGTACGATGTACCCAAGTTCGGAATTCGGCATCACGTACTATCGAACAAGGTTGTTGGGTTTTCTATAATGTCAACTAGCCAGCTTGAGCAAGCTACAGGTGAGACCTGGGGAGGCTGTGATTAATAGGAGATTTGACTTGAACGAGTTGGTCGAAGCGAGATTAATAAATACATGGTCAAATTACGTCGAAACTAATGCTGGACAATTGCGTTGAGAATATTGCGCTAGTATTTTTTAACGAAGCCCAAAATATTGGGTTTCCACTTTGGTTTGAGATCTCATCGAATCCTGGGAGCTAATCAGAATGCCTATATCGAGTCGTTCAATGGACGCTTCTGCGACGAGTGCCTCAACGAGCACTGGTTTAACAGTTTGCGCCATGCCAAAACCATCATCGCTACCAAGCGCCGTGAATATAACGAGGAGCGGCCGAAGAAATCGCTCGGCGGCCTAACGCCTGCCGCTTATGCAAAAATGCTTACCCAGAAGTCAGTTACATTAACCCCGGACTCTAAACTGCCGGGCTACTGAAAATGGGGGGAAGTCGGTATCCTAAGAATAATAATAATTGAGCCTAGGGAGCAAAACATGTCAGCTGAAACAAAGGAGCAGGTACTTCAGTGGTTAACAGGGTCTGATACCTGTTTTTTGATTGGAGCTGGATGTAGTCGTTGCGCTGGAAAGCCTCTTATTGGTGAATTGACTGAAAAGGTACTGACGAACGTTGACCCAAGAATCAAGGTAGAGTTCGATGGGTTGAAAGGAAATGGCACGAGACAGCCTACTATCGAAGATCTCATCAACTATCTAGTACGTTACCAATACATTCTACGAACGGTACAAAATACCGAAAAACATGCCCTCCAGCCCTCATGGATCGACGACTCATTGGAGGCCATCAAAAATCAAATCGTCAACCATATTGCTGATGCCTGGGTAAACAGCCCAGTGCATGCGCGCTTTTTGCAGCGGATCGCCAGCAAGTGGTCAAAATCCGCTCGCGACATTTTCACTCTCAACTACGACACCCTCATCGAAGCGACGCTTGATAAGCTGCGCTATCAATATGTTGATGGTTTCCGAGGTTCTCGCCTTGGTTGGTTTGATCCAACGATTTTTGACGAAACATTCACATGTGCACCAAATTTTAGGATTCATAAACTGCATGGCTCAGTAAATTGGGTTCGAGAAGAGACTGGGCATGTCCGCCGTTCTGTCATTAGCTCTGCCTCCGACATCAAGGAAACTGTCGTTGTCTATCCTTCTGAGCAAAAATATCTACAAACGCAGTTTGGGGTCTATGAAACACTAATGGGCAGATTTAGGGCACGCCTTCGCGCAGCCAATGCGAATAACTGCCTTGTGGCATTGGGCTATAGCTTCAACGACGAACATATCAATGAGGCGATTATTGATGCCATTAACTCAACCGGGAGCAATCTGACAGTAATCGCTTTTGTTGGGCCCGATGCGAAAACGTCAGAGCAGCAGGATCAACTAGCCGAGATACAGTCACGATGCGACAACCGCTTTAATGCCTTCGTCGGCAACTCGTTTTACGTTGGCAATGCACTCGATGAGGTCGAGGCAAAAAATCTCCTTGAGGCAGAGCTTTGGAAATTTGAAAATTTGGTGGACTACATTGCAGGGGTAGCAGCATGAATGCGGAAATCCTACGTGTTGGCCGAGTTATTGAAGTGTCTGGTTCTCAGGTTGTTGGTGAGCTAGAAGCCTCAGTCGAAGATTTGTATCGAACATATAAGAGCCGCCGCTACACCGTTGGACAAGTAGGGTCAATTGTGCGGATCGAAGCAGGCGACAAACTAGTATTCGGACTCGTAACAGCATTGCGAATGTCCGAAGTCGCTATAGCTGAAAAGTCACCGGAGAAAAAGGCCGCAGAGCGAAGCAGCGATTCGAAATGGCTCGAAATCGAGCTATTCGGCGAGGGCTTACGCAGCGGCATTGGTGAAAACGACTTTACGTTTCAGCGAGGCGTCGTAACCTATCCTCTGCCAGGGCAGCCCATATTCGTCGCAACTGTCGGCGAGCTAAGCCGAATTTATAATCGCCCAGACAAACCGTCCATTCATGTCGGTTCACTCTCCCAGGCATCGGGAATGCCGGTTTATCTGATGACTAATGAATTGCTTGGTAAGCATTTCGCTGTACTTGGAACGACCGGGTCGGGGAAATCATGCTCCGTTACGGTATTACTCCAAGCGATATTGGATGTGGCGCCGAGCGGACACATCATTCTTCTCGATCCCCACAATGAGTACAGTAAGGCGTTTGGCATTAAGGCCGAAGTAATAGACCCTACAACATTAAACCTACCGCATTGGTTGCTAAACTTTCAAGAAAGCGTTGAGCTATTCGTTGGTAAATCTGAGTTTGCAGCAACAAGTCAGACCAATATCCTGAAAGAGGCTATTCTCTCAGCACGCCGTAGCTTTTGCACTGCTGGTATTGAGGTTGATAGCATCACAGTGGACACGCCTGTGCCTTATAAGTTAGGAGCGGTTCTGGCCAGCATTGAAGAACAAGCGGCTGTATTGACGGCGGCAAAGAAAGAATCTCACGAAAAAATCATCAACAAAATCAAGTCAATGCAAGCCGACAAACGGTTTTCATTTTTAGTTCGCCCCGACATCGATGTGACAGATGGCCTCGTCGACATTATTAAGCAGTACCTGAGAATTCCTGTTAGCGACAAGCCAATATCCATCATTGATCTTTCGGGAGTTCCTTCAGATGTGGTTGATGTGGTCGTTTCTGTCCTATGTCGAATGGTGTTCGATTTTGCTGTTTGGAGTCCCCGACCTGTCAAAGTGCCTATCCTGCTTGTCTGTGAAGAAGCCCACCGTTATGCGCCTCGCAGTGACGAAGCGGCATATCAGCCAACGAAGCAAGCGTTGGCGCGAATTGCCAAAGAAGGCCGGAAATATGGTGTATCACTGGGACTTGTCTCACAACGTCCTTCAGAGCTAGCGGAAACTATTCTTTCACAGTGCAATACCTTGATAGCACTACGCATGAGTAATGAACAAGATCAGCGCTTTGTGCAAAGAGCACTGCCAGATGCCGTGCGAAGTTTGATTGACTCACTTCCGACGCTTCGAGCGCAAGAGGCGCTCATCGTTGGTGAGGGAACTGCTGTGCCGGTTCGCGTACGATTCAGCGACTTACCTGAGGATCGTCGCCCCCATAGCGCGGACGTACCTTTCGCCAAACTGTGGAGTGATGAAATAGCGGATCCTGCATATGTCACAGATATTGTTCGCCGGTGGCGGCAACAAGAGAGGCCTCTCGCAGGTGAATAGAAAGGAAACTGCGGGCCTAGCGAAGGGGTAAGGTAATTGAATTCGCAAATAACGACGATCTAGCGCTTCCAGTTTTTAAGGCCGCTTTCAGCCCTTTTAAGCCCCAGCAACGGTTAAGCGCCGAACGATAGCTCTTAGACGAAATCACCTGCCCACTATGTCCCGAGCTGCACCGACCAGCAATCGCTCCTACATTCGTCTGAATGAGCGATCCAGCAATTCAGCCATGCGCTCTCTACCGTTATTTGAGGGGGTACAAAATTTTGTAATAGGATGGTCAGGGGAAGGGTAAGGGGAGGCTGATCCAATACCGAACCACCCCGAAATGTAAAAAGCCCAACCGGTGAAGGCTGGGCTTTTCAGTATTCTGGCTCCCCGACCTGGACTCGAACCAGGGACCTGCGGATTAACAGAGAATCCTTGATGCCGCAAGGAGAACACCGGACTCCATATTACCCCACCAAACGCAAGCCAATCAAGGGGGCAAAATCTCGCCAAAGCGTCGGTATTTTTTGACCGATATGGGCACCTAGTCAGGACGCGATACAGGGTCAGCCAGGACGTTTCTGACTTGCCGATCGGTCAGCGCGAAGCGACGTGCAATTTCTGCCTGCGGCACGCCATCAGCTGCAAGGGACCTGATCTCAGCGTCCCGCTTCGCGCGGCGCGTTGCTGCGCATTGGGGAATGTGTATCGTGCGGCCCCCATACACTTCGCAAAGCCGCAGCGTCGCCGCCATGCCGATGGTCTGCACTAGATTGCTCGATGGCTTCGGCCGCAAAGGCACATATACATTTCCCCGGGTCGTGCTCGACATCAGCGCCAGCGCCAGGCGCTTGCCGAGCAGGTCGACCAGGTGGGCAGCCACAGGGGGGAGTTCGGGCTTCATGGATCAGTACCCCAATGCCGGATCGAACATCGCACCGCGTCGCTTCACGGCTTGTTTTTCGTTCAGCCGCCGCGCAACCTCGTCGGCTAGCTGCTTGCTGCTCTGTCCTGGCTGCTGCGTGATATTGAACGTGTTGTTCTGGTGTGCGTCCACGTTGCGGCCGGCGGCCGGTGCCGTTGCCATGCGTGGCGGCGCTGGCGGTACCGGAGGGAGGGCACCCGATGGCTTTGCCGCTGCCGCCTGCGAGGTTGCCTGGCCAAAGCCGAAGGCCGCCTTGGTTTTGTCCCATAGAGCACCGACTGCATTGATCTTTCCGAGAATCCAATCGATCGATGATGTCGCCGTCGCTCGAATGCCGTCGAACAGGCCTGTAAAGAATCCTTTGATCGGCTCCCAATTCTTGATGACCATGCCGAGCGGATGGAACGTCATAAAGGCGCTTTTCATCCACTCCCAGGTCGTGCCGGCAGCCGTCTTGATGCCGTCCCACATGCCGACGAAAAACCCCTTGATCGGCTCCCAGTTCTTCCAGATCACAGCAGCGAGTCCTGCGATCGCAAGCGCGGCTAAGCCGATGGGATTAGCACCCATTACCAACCCCAGGACCTTGATACCGGTGCCAATTCCGAACACAAGGCCATTCCACGCGAGCAGGGCGCCGCCGATGCCTGCCGCAGCAGTAGCGACGTTTCCGATCAGCGATTTATTTTCCTGCACAAAACCAGACACAGCACCAGTCGCGCCTCGAAAAACGGTGAGGGCAGAATTCACCGCCGGGAGCAGCACGCTACCGATATTCACGCCGACAGCGGTGATCACGTTTTTTGTGATTTCCCATTGCGCGGCCGTGGTTTTCAGTTGCGCTTGGAATTCGCGCGACATACTTCCGACTGCCTTTTGGCTGCCGGCAAAGTCGATTTGGCGGCGGTATTCTTCGACATTACCGGCCAGCTTGGCCAGCGTATCGGAATGCTCAAGCCCGACAAGGTCGACCAGAATGCCAAGCCGCTTTTCAGCTGGCATCTTGCCCACAGCGTCCAGCACTTTCAGGATCGTGCCTTGTGCATCTGTTTGCATGCCTTTCTGGACCGCTGCCGTCGAAAGACCGATCTCTAACATGGCTTCCTTGAATTTCTTGGTTCCCTTGTCGGCAGCTGCCAGCTTCTGAAAGAAGGCATTGGTTGCAGTGCTGGCAGTTTCGGATCGCTCGCCAAGCGTCAGCAACGTGGAGCCAAGCGCGGCCATTTCCTTGCCGGTGATCTTCACCGCACCGGCCACGCCGCCGGTCCTGGTCAGGAAGTCAATGATGCCCGGGGCAGTCGACTTCGTTTCATCATCGAGATAGTTGATTGCATCAGCCAGGTCGCCAATTCGTGTGATCGGGATTTTGAATAGGCCTGCGATCTTGCCCATCTGATCGGCCAGCTCACCCGCCGGTAAGCTGAATGCGGAAGCCATCATTGATGCAGTGCGAGTAAAGTCGATCAGCTCGTCTTTCGCGATGCCCATGCGCGCGCCGGCAGCCACCATCTCAGCAAGCTCATTCGTCGCTATCGGGATTTCGCTACCGAGCTTCTGGATCGCCTCGCCCATTTTGAAGTAAACGTCGGTTAACTTGCCCGACGCATCGCGCGCACCTTCAACTTGCTTGGCAACACCAAGCATGGCCGTTTCGAAGGCAACCGCTTGTTTGATCGGAATAAATGCAAGCGAAGCGGCAGCGACTGTGGCACCGATCTTCATGCCGGCACCGGCCATCATGCTGCCGCCGCGGTCCTGCATCTCTGCGGCTTTGTTCAACCGCTCATGTGCACGCCTGGTTTTTTCGATTTCGCCTGTAACAGCCGCGTAACGCGCGCGCAGGCCATCAACATTGCGGCCCATTGCACCGAACGTCTGAATGCCTTGCCCGAGCATTTTTTGCTCGCGCTCGAGTTTGCGGACGGCACTACCAATGTCTTGCAGCTTTTGCCTGGTGGTGCCGAGCGCGCTTTTCAGCGATCCGGTGATTGCGCCACCAATGGTAATTACCGCATTCAACTTTTTGTTCATCGCGAGACCTCAAAAAAATTGGGCGGCCCGTTTGCCTTCCGGGCATCTGGGCCGCCCAAAACCCAACTTGCGAAGGGCAAAGGAACTAGCCGATTATTTCCGCCATCGGCCAGGGCGGTGCCTTTCAGTTAGCTATAAGCTCAGCCCTGCCAGTCAGGACTAGGTCAGCGGCTTCGCTCTCAGTCACTTCAGCCAGATCGCCTGCATAGGCGACTCGGCCACCGACAAGGATTCCAACTTTGGTGTCACTGCCAGAAGCTATCGGAAGAATGTGAACGGTGAATGCCTTGGGTGCGCTATCGGGCTTCTTGCCCCTCGCAAGGGCCAGAACATGGGAAACGTGTTTTTTCATGAATGCTCCTAGAAGTCGTGAATCCAGCCGCGCCGGCGCTCTCGCTTGATCGGGGTTGCGGCAATCCGTATGCGTGCGTCGAGGTAATCGCAGGCGCGTTGCACCTGGTGCTCGGTCAGTTCGGGCCAGCGCTTGCGAATGCGCTCGGCTGAATCGGCGGAGAAAAACATGCTTCGCCCCAGGCCGATGACCGCGCGCGAATCTCCATCTTCTGAGTCGCGCAATGTCACGATGGCAGCGCTGAGGATGGTTTGGACATCCTCAGGAAGGCCAGCGCGCTTGATAGCGAAGAAATCGACCATACGCTCGAAGATGGAATTCATCAGGCAGTCACCTTCCAGAATTTGGCGCTGTCTGGCAGCAGCACAGCCATGCTCGCCCAAGCGGTTAGCGCCAACGTCCCATTCTTCGCGGTACGCTCGGCCAGCAATTGCACGTCGCCACTGATTGCGATTGCAGCTCGATCCCATGCGCCAACGAAGGTCTCTGCGGTATCTGCGCTCAGTTCGGCAGGTATTCCGGAAGGTTTCCATCCGTTCGAGTCGAATGGGTTGACCACCAGCAATCCGTCGGCACCGAAATAGGAGCCATGTCCGGCGGTCCCAACGATGGCACGCAGTTCTGCCGCCTTCAAACCTTGTGCGGCAGCACTAGCCAAGCTGAATGCAGGTGGAGTCGAGGCCGCAACGGTCGCCAGCATCAGCCGGTCTGCCGCGCGCCCCAAGCCGAGCGCGAGCGCGATCAGCAGCTCGTCGGCAAATAGCGTGTCCTCGTATTGCTTTTGTGACGCGCGCGGAACTTCGAAGCGAACCGCCACAGTTTGTGCGGTTGCCCAGTCCAGCGTTGCGCGATGCATCGGCAGGGTGGCGGTGATGGTGACATCCGCATCGTCTGCGACATTGTTAAAAACCGCCGGATCGATCGTGCTGAATGTCGCCGGCACATCGGCAAGAACGATATCGCCACGCTCACCAGTAGGGGTTGGAATCAGCTGATCGTCGCGAATCAGAACATGCGCGCCGGCCTGAGCCACACGGCTGGCCTTGATGACAGCCGCGTCAAGGGCGATTGTCTCAGCAGCCGGCATTCCGATCGGTGCCGAAATCAGGCGGCCGTTTTTGTCGAACAGGGCAGGCAAGAATGAGGTTTTTAGATTCAGACTGCGCAGCACAGAACTGCGCTTTGGCAGGTATTGCGCCTCAATGCCTGGGCCGCGATCGCGCACCACGTATGGGGCTGCAGTACGCGCTTCGCTGAAGATTTTTCTGAGTTGGTTATTTTGCATGTCTGGCCTCGTTTAGGTTTGATAACGGCATGCTCGGCATTTCTGCGTTCTATTTCCTCTGGTGGTTTTTCCGCGCCACAAAATAAGCATTTGAAGCGAAAAGAGCGGTCTTCTTGCTTCGCGTTTTGGCAATGCCACTCCATGTGGCTACGCGAATGGATTAGGCCATCTGTCAGGCTCCAACTAGCGAAACGAAACGGGAATTTCTGGGCACTCACAACGCGTTTGTCGCGGCACCGTTCGGGCCGCCCCGCTCCCCCCCGTCGGAAGTACCTTCGACCCCGGCCGCCTCATGCCCTTGCCTTTCCGCGATAGCTTTCCCAATCAAATGCGATGCTCTTGCCACCATCCTCGCGAAGGCGATCAATCACGCGATCACCCAAGTAATTTTTCACATCGGAAGCCGAAAGGTTGGAGATAAGAATCGTCGGCTTCCGTTTCTCGTAGCGCTCGTTTAGCACGTCGAATAGGGTTAGCTTTTCGAACTCGCTGCCAGCCTGCACGCCGATCTCGTCAAGTATCAGGAGGTCAGGGAACGTCAGAGCCTCGATCGCTTTGCTCTCTGAATCGGTGCTGCCTTTCGTCCAGCTGTCTTTGACACGGCGAATGGCGCGCATCACGGTGGTGAAAAGCACCGTCCGGTTTTGATCGCGCATCACCTGCAGACCGATGCCGGCGGCCAGGTGTGTCTTTCCGGTGCCAGGTTTACCTATGAACAGCGCACAGCGTCCGGTTGTCATCACATGATCGAATTCGTCGGCATATTGCTTAGCGAATGCCAATGCTCTACGCTGCGCATCCGTCACAGCAACGAAGTTCTGTAAGGTGCGTTCTTTAAAGCGCGCTGGAATGCCCGACTGGCCGATCTTCAGATGCCAAGCCGAGCGACGGCTTTCGCGCTCTCGCGCTTCCTCGTCTGCAGCCTCACGCTGCGCGCGCTCTGCATCGCAAATAGGACACTTTGTCCATATCGACCCGATGAAGCATTTACTCTCGAACTTGCCGTGCTGATCGCACTCGGCCGACTTGGATTTGGGCTGCGCATGAATGCCCAACTGCGAGATGGACTTCATAGTGGGCTTATTCCTTCCCCGTAGTTGATGGCTTCGAAGTTGTCGGGGGCTGGCATCCGACGCTTACTTGCTATCGGCTGAGGCTCATCTTCCCACCGCGCGTTGTTCAGGTAGGTCGCCGGATTGGGAACGTAATTCGTTCCATCCTTTGTCCATTGCTCGGACTGTCTTTGCCACTCGAGTGCTTTGAGGATGACTGGCAGCGTTTCTTGTGGCTGCTTGAGTTTTGCGAAGGCTTTTTTTGTAGCCTGTTTGTTGACTTTCTTTGGATAGGCATCCCAAAAGATGGAAAACGGATCAGGCTCAACCCCTTGGGGGGTAGGGGGGGTAGTTGGTTTATTGGTTAATGGTGATTGGCTATTGGTGGTTGGTGCTTGGTGAGCTTTTATCTCGCTTTCCAAGACATAACCCGGGAAAAACCCATTGGGTTTTGTATTGGTTTCTGAACTTGAACACCGATCAACCTTTTGCGGCCGTCCGCCCTTTTTGCCGTTTTCTTTTGCCGCGCTGATCTTTGCTTGGGCTTTAGCGATTTCTTCCTCGGCCCTGCTGTTGATCCAGACACCATCGACGAGCCGGAAGAACTCGTCCAAGACGACATCAACTGCGGCTCTTTCGTCATCCGTTCGAGCACGGGCAATCCGGTACACCTGGTCCGCAGGAATGCCTTGCTCGGTGACGTAGTAGCGATCAAGAAGAATACGGTACGCCCCATGCTCAATCATCGTCAGATGCGCTGTGTCCTTTGAATAGTCACCAAGGTGATGTGGGTAGTAGTTCATCGGAGGGTTACTCCTATGTTGCAGGCCGCGCTTGCAGCCATTCGCGTAGGTCCGAGATGCGCCAAGCAATGACACGCGGAGATAGTTTTATCGGGGCAGGGAATCTCCCGTCAGCGACCATGCTGCGCATGGTGTTGTAACAAACCGGCAGATACTGCTGGCGGACCTGTGGCCAGCGGATCATGCCGTTCTCGTTGGCTGTGTTGTCGTTCATTTCGATGCCTCGTGAGTTAATGCAGCATCATTTAACGGCAACGAATTTCAGAATTCCTCTGGTGGTATTTCCGCGATTATGTAAAGTCGTGCGGATGCGTGAAAATCGTTTCCGCATCGACTTGATAGCGGATAGAAGAATCAAATACTTGGAGGGCCTAGTTTCGGCAAAGATGCGGAAGCGGAGTACGCGTAAGTATTTGATTTGGTATGGATTACTCTGAGGACTTGAAAACCGACGAGGGGGTAACCCCTCCGTGAGTTCGAATCTCACCGCTTCCGCCAAGATGTTGAGGCTCTTCCCCATTAACGGGGAAGGGCATCCATCAAAGCCGATTGATCACGCCGTCCCACCCGCAGTGGGCGAGGACGCGTAATCGGTAATTCTCAAAGTTCCTGAACCCAAACGCCCGCCGGGACATCATT
>JACCDT010652737.1_pt1 | contig 11490 bp, 12 predicted proteins | sample 7446291 | NCBI WGS metagenome assembly JACCDT01 (sample SAMN15323446, study PRJNA562643) | freshwater metagenome | isolation source: river surface water | place: USA:Blue River Watershed | collected 2017-08-17 | reverse complement strand
GAGAAAGAGCAATACTTGAGGTTGGGTCAAATCATTGCACTTCGATTCGCTTCCGACAATGAAGTCCTTGGCCTAATGGACCGTGCAATTGCTGAGAAGTTAACTGCAAAAGAAATTAAGCAACAAATAAAAAACTGGAAAGGCGACTACATTCGCGTGTAATTAGTCAAAAATCTTTTCTGTAATCGCTTCCCTTAAAAGCCCTTGAAATTGTTCTCGGGCTTTCTTTTTATAGTGAGTATCCGAAAAATCAAGCGGCGGCAATTCAATTTCAGCATCAAAACCCGAACGATATCCTTCTTTTCCTGAAGCAATTAATGCAATTTTTTTACCGTGTTTGTGGGCCAATTGTTTCAATTCAAAGCAAGCCTTACCCGCTTCACTTTGTAAATCGTACCTCCCTTCACCAGTAATGATCCAATCTGCAGCAATTACTTTCTCAGTCATCCCCACCTTTTCAAAAAAGTAGGGGGCACCAAACTCCAAATGACAAGGGAAAAATTGTGCTAATCCAAAGGCTATCCCTCCTGCAGCTCCAAAGCCAGACTGATCAAAAACTGGACTGCGAGATTTACGCTGGAGTAAATCCACAAAATTTGTTGCAATCACTTCAGTGTCTGCTAATTCGTCTTCGTTCAACCCTTTTTGAGGTCCAAAAACAGGAATCGCTCCATTGGTACCAAAAAATGAATTGCGCACATCATACAAACAGGTAATTAAAATCTCAGGAAGTCGAAGTGGACGTTGGATATGTTGGGTTCGCTTTAAAAACTCAGGGGAAAAAGCAGGTAGTTCCCTCCCACGTTGATCTAAAAACAAAAACCCCAAGGCCTGTAAAATACCTGCACCCAAATCGATGGTTGCAGAACCACCCAATCCTAAAAACAGGTGCTTGGCACCTTTTTGTATCGCTTGTTGAATTAGAATTCCTGTACCGAAGGTTGAAGCCAAACTGGGTTCTCTTGCATAAGTTGGCAAAACCCCCAATCCTGAGCAGGTGGACACATCCAAAAAAGCCGATTTAGAAGCTTGCTCCCAAGCATAAAATCCGGGTATGGGCTGCCCAATCGCATTTAAGGAAAGGCATTCAATCCGTTCTAAGCCCATGGAATCAGCCAGCAAGGCACAGGTTCCATCTCCTCCATCCGCCAATCCTTGGCTAGTGAATTGAGATGTTGGATACGCTTTAACCAAAACTTCTTCAATCAGATCAACTGCTTCTAACGCGGTAAATATTCCTTTATAGGCGTTGGGAGCAATCAAAAATCTCATGCCGGATTTTGCTTCATCCGAGCAAAGTAATCCTTCGCTGCGGCTTTTACTTTAGGGGCCAAATAAAGCGCTGCAATCATGTTGGGAAAGGCCATCACCGCGTACATTCCATCCACCAAACTCACGACCAAATCCAAAGAAACAACAGCACCAATTACTATCGTTATCAAGTAAACATAGTTGTAATACCCCGCCATCTTGGCTCCGAAGAGGTAACTGGCACATTTTTGACCATAATAGGAATAGGTAAACATGGTGGAGAGTGCAAATACCAGTGCCGAAACCATCAAAAGGTATTTGCCAATCACCGGTATCCCCAATTCAAAAGCCTCAAGTGTCAATTTAACCCCATCACTTTCTGTGTTTTGCCAGACCCCTGTGAGCAATATAGCAAAAGCAGTAAGTGAACAAACCACCACCGTATCGATGAAAGGGCCCAACATGGCAATTAGACCTTCTCGTATCGGTTCCTTGGTCTTGGATTGACCGTGAACCATTGGTGCTGTACCAAGGCCAGCTTCATTGGAAAATAAGGACCTTCTTGCACCTATAATGATCACCGAACCTACAGCACCTCCCATCACAGCATTTCCAGTAAATGCATCCACAAAAATGAGTTGAAACACTGCAGGAATATTTCCAAAATACTGAACAATGATGATGAATACAGAAATAAAATAGATCCCCACCATGATAGGAACCATTTTCGATGCAGCGGCCGCAATTCGCTGAATTCCACCTAAAATCACTACTGCCGTCAATAACATCATGATGGTACCGATGATCCAATTATTACGAGTAGTCTCCGCTGCTGTTTCAGGTTCCAATAGCACTGCCTGCACTACAGCAGCCAACTGATTGGAAGTAAACACGGACAACAGACCGACGATACCCGCAATACAAAAGATATAGGATAGAAATTTCCATTTTTTCCCCATCCCATGCTCGATGATGTACATAGGTCCTCCCTGGATTATCCCTGCTGTATCTTTGCCTCGATACATAATGGATAGACTACAGGTGTAGAACTTGGTAGCCATCCCCACAAAAGCAGCCACCCACATCCAAAAAAGTGCTCCTGGCCCTCCCATATTGATGGCAATGGCTACGCCTGAAATATTACCTAAACCCACAGTAGAGGCAATGGCTGACATCAAGGCCTGTTTAGAAGTGATTTCTCCCGGAGCTAATTTATCCTCGTATTTTCCTTTCAACAATTCGATCGCGTGACCCATTTTGGTGAGTGGCACAAAGCCTGAATGGATAAAAAAGAAAGTACCCCCTCCCAAAAGCAAAATCAAAATTGGAGGTCCCCAAATCCAATTGCTAAAGGTGATAATTAGCTCTTCGAAAGCACTCTTTTTCTTGGTTTCCCAAGTCACCTTGGGTGATTTGTAAAAATCTACCCCTTGAATAGTCCAGCGATCCCCTTGGATAGGAATCCGTGATGCAAACCCATCCCAACTCCGTTTCTCTTTGCTGGTCCAAGCTACTTCCGCCAAAGCAGCCAAACGTGGAAATGCCAGGTAATTGATATCGGATCTATTGGTCACGGTCTCAGACCAGAGTGGTGCCTCAACCCCTAAAATATCCGCTTTGGCAAGCCCTTTCACATACGTAGCAGGATCCCAGAGGTATGCTGAATCCAATTCAATGTAAGCTGCCCAATGCAATCCAATGCGAGAAAGGCTATCGTATTGCATATCTAGATAGGCCTTTTTTGCAGGAGAAAGTAGGACCTTATTCCCTTGATTTTTGGCTAGGATGGCATTCTCTTCCTTTGCCCAAAACTGGGCTACGTTGCCAGGAAGCAATTTTGCAGTAGCTACCTCATCCCATCCTATACTGGTTTTGCCATACTTAGAGACGATATCTTGCACCCGTTCTACAAAATAAACATAGTCATCCTTCTCGGTGACATGTGATTCATCACCACCAATGTGGAAATACGGGCCTAGAGACAGTTCAGAAATTTCACGAACTACACTGTCTACAAACGCATAAGTCACCTCTAGTTGCGGAGCAAAAGTACTCCAACCCACTTCGATGCCCGTATACATTTGAGAAGCTTGAGGGGCAGTTAAGGGCAATTGGTAATCTAGAGGACTTTTATTTAGCGAATCTAACCCTTGGCCTACAGGTAAATTTACGCCAGGGTTTAACTCAGCATAGGAAGCTAAGGCTGAATTGGTGTGTCCTGGCATGTCAATCTCTGGAACGATGGTGATGTATCGCTCTGCTGCATAAGCCACCAATTCCTTGTATTCTTCCTGCGTGTAAAATCCGCCCTTACCACCACCTACTTCAGAACTCCCCCCTACTTCTGTCAATTTGGGCCAAGACTTGATCTCAATACGCCATCCTTGGTCATCAGTCAAGTGGAGATGAAGGTAATTCAACTTCATGCTGGCCATCTGGTCGATGTAAAACTTAACATCTTCTTTGGGTATAAAGTGTCTGGCTACATCCAACATGGAACCACGGTAAGCAAATTCAGGTGCATCAGTTACCTTTCCTTGAGGTAGAACCCACTCCCTGCTTTGAACAGTTGTTTGAGTGATGTCAGCGGGGAAAAGCTGGATGAGCGTTTGCACTCCATAAAAAAGCCCGGCCTCCCCGGCAGCTGTAATTCGAACACCCTCGTCAGAAATTTCAAGTTCATATGCTTCTGAAGGCCCAGATCCAGTCAATTCTAAAGTTATATCTCCAGAATCCGTGGAAACAGGTACCGCAAACCCCGTAGCAGGACGAAGGGAATTGGCTAAAAAATTACCAATCGTTGTCAATTTTTCTGAGGTACCTGCCAGCCGGATACCTGTTTCAGCAGTTACCTCAAAAGTTCCGCTTCCATCACTTATTTCCTGAGGCAATGGAATTAGGCCAGCTTCCGAGAGTGGTGCTGGCTTTTGACAAGCCCCTAAAACCAAGAGAGTTCCAACAATGAAGGTCCTGTATAAATTTTTCATAGGGATGATTTTAACCAAACTTACTTTAAAATATCAAAAATCTATTTTTCATTAATCAAATAAATAGAGATTTTATCCGTCAAAAGGTGCTATTTCCATAAGGATGGAATCCACTGAAATAATTTTTTTGAAGTGCTCCAGACTTTTTCAAGTTTTTCGACTTAATTGTTACTTTGATTGTAGACGTTTCCTTAACCCATGAAAAATAAAAAACAGTCTCACCTTGAAACCTCAAGAAGGAATTTTATCAAAAGTTCTGCACTCGCTTTTGCTGGAATCACACTAATCCCTCGCCATGTCCTGGGTGGACCAGGATTCGTGGCTCCTAGTGATCGACTTCGCGTCGCTTCTATCGGAATTGGAGGCATGGGATACAACGACTTGAGCGGGGTACACCGAAGCGGCAAGGTAGACATCATTGCATTGTGCGATGTAGACGATACACGTGCTGAAAAAGGGAGAAAAGACCATGCAAAGGCAGCCTATTACAAGGATTACCGAATCATGCTTGAAAAAGAGGAGAAAAACATTGATGCGGTAACTGTTTCTAGCCCAGATCACATGCATGCTGTACAAGCGATGATGGCCATGAAAATGGGAAAACATGTCTATGTACAAAAACCCCTCTCCCATGACATATTTGAGGCTCGCATGCTTACCGAAGCAGCAGAAAAGTATAAGGTGGTGACACAGATGGGCAACCAGGGTTCTTCTGGTGATGGAGTGCGGAAAATGGTAGAATGGTATGACGCAGGCTTAATTGGGGAAGCTACAAAGGTTTGGTCTTGGACCAACCGCCCCGTTTGGCCTCAAGGCATTCCTTGGCCAAGTACTCCGGTGACTCCTCCGGCAGATCTAGATTGGGACCTTTGGTTGGGAACAGCTCCATACAAGGATTATGTGGGTAATCTAGTTCCTTTCAATTGGAGAGGCTGGTGGGATTACGGGACAGGTGCCTTAGGAGACATGGCCTGTCATATCATGGAACCTCCATTCCGAGTACTAGGCTTGGGATATCCCAAATCTGCCGAATGTTCTGTTGGCTCCGTGTATGTAGGGGAATTCAAAAGAGGACATTTCCCCGAAAGCTGCCCTCCCTCATCACACATTACCCTACGTTTTGACCGTCCTGGGAAGGATGATTTGGAATTCCATTGGATGGATGGAGGAATTCAGCCCACACGCCCAGAAGAGTTGGGGGCAAATGAGCAAATGGGTGATGGAGGCAATGGGGTGATTATCGAGGGTACCAAAGGAAAAATGATGTGCTCCACCTACGGCGCCAATCCTCTGCTATTACCTACCTCAAAAACCAAAGACATCCAGGTCCAAGAATCCCTTTACAGAGTATCTGGAGGAGAAAGAGGTCACTACAACAATTGGGTTGATGCTTGTATTGCTGGATATGGCTCCACAGAATTTCAACAACTCAGTTCCCCTTTCTCCATTGCAGGACCTTTGACAGAATCCGTACTGATGGGTAATCTAGCCATTCGTAGCTACGACTATCAAGCACCAAAAGGACTCCTCTCCAATCAGGTCGAATACCCAGGAAGAGGAATCAAACTCCTATGGGACGGACCGAATATGAAAATCACCAATTTCGATCCCGCCAACCAGTTTGTCACTAGAACCTATAGAGAAGGATATACCCTTTAATTAATTAAAAAAGAGGAAGTTAAGAGCTATTCTTTTGAGTTGTCTCAGAACTTAAACAATAAAAAAGCAAGCATTTTTCAATGCTTGCTTTTTTATTTTCATGGACTTTGGAGCCTTATTGATCCAAGACGATAGCGAAGATCAAAGGAGCTACAATCGTAGCATCCGATTCCACAATAAACTTCGGCGTATCCATGCCTAATTTACCCCAAGTGATTTTTTCATTGGGCACAGCGCCTGAATAGGAACCGTAGGAAGTAGTGGAATCAGAAACCTGGCAGAAATAACCCCAAAGCGGAACATTGGTTCGCTGCAAATCTTGATGAAGCATCGGAACTACACAGATGGGGAAATCGCCAGCAATACCGCCTCCAATTTGAAAAAAGCCAACGGTACTTTCTTCGGAAGCATTTTGGGTATACCATTCCGCCAAAAACATCATGTATTCGATACCCGTTCTTACTGTATGCACGTTTTTCACATCACCTGAAATGACGTGACCTGCAAACATGTTTCCCAAGGTAGAATCTTCCCATCCTGGGACAATGATTGGCAGGTTTTTCTTAGCAGCTTCCAACAACCAGCTATTTTTTGGATCAATCTGAAAAGAAGAATCTAACTTTCCTGAAAGCAATATTTTGTAGAAAAATTCATGGGGAAAATAGGCTTCACCATTTTGATCTGCCTTTACCCATTCCTCAAGAATCACATTTTCGATTCTTCGCATTGCCTCCATTTCTGGAATACAAGTATCTGTGACACGGTTCATGTGACGCTCCAAAAGACCTTGCTCTTGCTCTGGAGTAAGTTCTCTATAGTTTGGAACGCGTTCGTAGTAGTCGTGTGCCACTAGATTAAATACATCTTCCTCCAAATTGGCTCCAGTACAGGAGATGATTTGTACTTTGTCTTGGCGAATCATTTCGGCCAAGGAAATTCCCAATTCTGCAGTAGACATAGCACCTGCAAGGGTTACCATCATTTTACCCCCTTCATTGAGATGGGTTTTATAACCTTCCGCTGCATCAATTAAGGCTGCTGCATTAAAGTGTCGGTAGTTGTGTTTTAAAAACTCAGTTATTTTCATAAGATTCGATTTTTCTAAAGCTGTGCGAAATTACCTTTTTTTACCCACAAAAAAACCCGGAGGTTATCCGGGTTTTTTAAATGAGGTGCAAAACCACTTATTTTTTAGCAGTTGAATCTGCAGCTGCAGCTTTAGATTCAGCAGCAGCTGGATTTGCATTGTATTTTTTGTTCAATCCCTCAGTCACAGATTTGGTTACATCAATCGCATCGGTTGCGTACCAAATCGCTCCACCTCTTGTGTGGCTAAGGATTAAGTCGATACCATTTTCTTTGGCATATTCCTTCATGTATTCCTGCACCTGCTCATACACATCGTTCAATAATTTAGATTCATCTGTAGAAAGTTCCTGCATCAAGTTATTTCTATAGTTGACTAGATTCTGTTCTTTCTGCATCAATTCATCCTGCTTGGCACGAATTTGATTTTGAGTCAAGTTGCCGCCTGTTTGCTGAAACATAGCCACTTCTTGTTCGAAACCCTTGGCTCTGGCCTGAAGATCTAAATCCAACTTCTTTCCTTTTTCAGTAATCTCTTCAGATTTCTTTTTGAAAAAATCGTATTTGTTGATCACGGAATCCGTGTGAACATAGGCGATCTTTAAGTCACCAGCAGCAACACCACCTGTTGAAGAGGCGTCGGCACCAGTTGAATCTGATTTTTTACCACAGGAATAAACTCCTACTGCTACTAGAGCTAGCACTACGAAACGTGTAAAAATTTTTCTCACTTGAATAAAATTAGGGTTGACAGGTCGCAAATATAGATAAAGTATTCATTTTGCAAGAATCACAGAAAATTTCCTGCGTTAAATTCAGTTAAAGGCCTAAAAAAAAAGATCCTGAGCCAAACGAAAAACTTGGGCATGCGCTTCTACGATATCTTTTATTCGTTTGGAATAGCCTCCTCCCATGCAACACATGATGGGAATTCCATGAGACTTAGCTGTACTAAGTACCAAACGGTCTCGAGCATTAATTCCTGATAAGGTCAGTGAAAGGCGCCCCAATTGGTCCGAAGCCAATACATCTACCCCACTTTGGTACAACATAAAATCTGGCTGAACTTCATCTACCAGTTTCTTCAGGTTCCGATCCAAAATGGCCAAAAAGGTCGCATCATCTGTTCCATCGGCCAATCCAATATCTAAATCAGATTTTTCCTTCCGGTGTGGATAGTTTTTTTCTCCATGCATACTAAACGTAAATACCAATGGATTCGCCTGAAACAATGCTGCCGTTCCATTTCCTTGGTGAACGTCCAAGTCAACAATCAGAACTTTTGTAGCCAACTTATTGGCTAACAAATAATTGGCCGTAATAGCCAAATCATTGAGAATACAAAACCCTTCTCCCCTATCGGCAAAAGCGTGGTGAGTACCTCCAGCGATATTCATCCCAATACCAAATTGTTTGGCGAAGCAAGCTGCTTGAACCGATCCCCCTGCTATACAAATTTCTCGCTCGATCAGTGCTCCACTAAGCGGAAAACCAATGGCACGAATTTCTGATTTGGTCAATTCAAGGTTTTTCAATCGCTCCAAATAATGGAAATCATGGGTCTATACTATCCATTCATCAGTTACAAGTTGAGGAACAAAAAAATTTGAATCGTTCACCGTTCCTTCAAAGAGCAATTGCTCTGGGAGCAAACTGTACTTCTCCATGGGGAAGCGATGTCCTTCAGGCAAGGAATGTTCAAAAACAGGCGATAAGGCGATTTTCAGCATAAAAAAAAGCGTTAGTAGATTACTAACGCCAACTACAAGTTGATTCTATTGGATTAGTCTTCGTCTTCCAAGTCTTCGTCCTCAGTCATAAAGGAATAAAGGGTCTCATCCAAACTCAAGGTATCGTCGTTAAATTCTTGGATAAACTTGGAGATAACTGATTCATCGATTTCTTCCACATTCAAAGACACATCCAATCCTATTCCATAATCGTGATGGGTATCGATATCCAAAAATTCTTGAACTTTTACCGTTTCCTCCTCTTCCATCTCCATAATCAGTTCGGTAATAAACCATCCAATTTCCTCTTCTTCCGGCGTCAAGGGTTTCATGTTCCCATTTTCGTCCTCCTCATAATTGATAGATTTGAAATTGGGGAATTTCTTCGCAGCCTCGTGCTCTGCCAATTCGTATACCTCACTGGCGTGATGTAGGCGAAGGGTGTAGAGCGCGGTATCGTAAATGACTTCCTTCCCTTCGTAATTGCCAATGAAATAAAAGTTGACGTACTCTTCAGAATTATCTTCATCGGGAATTATTTTAAAGGGCAATCCACTTTCTTTCAACTCTGCTTTGAGTTCTGCGATTGTTTGGGGGTCAAATCCTGGGTTGGGTAAGTTCATAGGTGGTAGATTTAGGAAATACAAGTTTGGGCTAGGCCCTTAACGAATATGGAGGAATTCCACTAGTTAAAGAAAGAATAGACGAAAAATGTTTCCAAAAAAAATAGATCAAGAATTAGTGAATGATTTGCTACTCAAAGTTGAAGGAGAACAACTTGAATTCAAGCAGCAAATCAATTCCCAAGAAAAAATAGCAAAAACCCTCTCAGCAATGGGGAATTCGACAGGAGGCCTTATCCTAATTGGGGTTTCTGATCAACGAAAAATCATCGGCATTGACCCAGAAGAGGAACGCTACATGGTGGATAGTGCTAATTTAAACCATTGTGTTCCTCAGGCTGATTTGGAACTCCAAGCAATTACCATTAAACCAGAATCTATGGATGAGGAAGAAAAGTACATCCTGCTCGTGATTGTCCACCCAAGTATTGAGGAAACGATCTTTGTAAAGCATCGAGATGGTACCCAAAAAAGATACCGAAGAGTCGGAGACAAAAACTTAGCTTTCTGAATCGAGACTAGTTCCCAAAATACTATTGATGACACTGAGAATAAGCGCAAAAGCCATGGCCCACCAAAATCCATCTACGGAGAACCCTGGCGTCAATTCTGCCGCAAGCAAAACCACGGCCGCATTGATGACCAATAAAAAAAGGCCGAAAGTAATTATGCTCAAAGGTAGCGTTAAGAGCACGAGTATGGGCTTGATGGTGAAATTAATCAGGATGATGACCACTACCAGGATAATTCCAGAAAGCAGGCTGTTGATTTGAACTCCTGTCAGTAGGAAGTCAGCTAAAAATACGGAAATCCCTCCAATAAGGACTTTAGAGAGAAAGTATGTGGTTGACGATGAATTTTTCATGGGTTAGCCGTTTTAAAATGGAAGTTGAAAAGAAGAACTAGGGATGGATTTAAGCAGAAAAATTGAAATGCTTTAACTGTAACGATTACTAGATAAAATATAGGAATTTTAATTTAATTTAAATTTTATAGTTCTTTTATTTTTCTGTTTTTAGCATAAAAAAGAATAAAACCCTCACAAAAACCTTAGTTTCCTGACAAAAATCAGTTATAGGAATCGAAACCATTGGTGGAATTTTTCTTTTTAGTTTACCCCTTCTCCTATCTTTGCTTAACCATTTAAATTTCATCCAAGTGATCATTATTCTCTTCTTTCTCCTGCATTGGTATTTCTCTCTCTTCTGCCAAAGCTTTTTTCTTCACCGCTATGCAGCCCACCAAATGTTTGTGATGAACAAATACTGGGAAAAGTTTTTCTACTTTTTTACTTGGATCTGGCAAGGGAGTTCCTACCTCTCCCCTCGAGCATACGCCATTCTGCACCGCATGCACCATGCCTATTCGGATACCCCACAAGATCCGCATAGCCCACACCACACCGAAAATCTATTTACGATGATGTGGAAGACCAAAAATATCTACAACGATTACTTCGGGTTTAAACTAAAGCCAGAAGAACGATTTTCTAAGGATATCCCTGATTGGAACAAATTTGATCGGTTTGCTGATAACATGACCGTCCGAATTGCATGGGGGGTATTGTATGTAGCCATCTATTTCCTTTGCATTTCCTACTTTGAACTTGCTGGCACGCATTGGTGGATGTATTTTCTACTCCCTATCCACTTTTTGATGGGGCCAGTTCATGGAGCCATAGTCAATTGGAGTGGTCATAAGTATGGCTATGCCAACTTTGACAACAATGATAAATCCAAAAATTCCTTGCTTTTAGATGTCTTGATGCTTGGGGAATTGTTCCAGAACAACCACCACAAACTGCCCAACCGTCCAAATTTTGCGGTGAAATGGTATGAATTTGACCCAACTTACCCGATTGTCAAACTCCTCCATGCAACTAAGGTCATTAAATTAAGAACCGCATAAGCCCTCGATATCCAGAGAAAGGTGTTTCTGAAAGGAAGCACCTTTTTTTTTACCAACCCAGCAGAGGGCATCACTGAATGCTCCACTCCTTATTAAGAGTCCATTTAATGACTCCAATAACACTCAACTTAGGTAGTGTAATTCTTCCAATTATTTCCTTCCTACTTTCAAGCCTTTATATTTGTAGCCTAATCCCCAACCCGCAACCATGAATTCATTTATTCAAGAACTGAAATGGAGAGGAAT
>JACCDT011282488.1_pt1 | contig 11494 bp, 30 predicted proteins | sample 7446291 | NCBI WGS metagenome assembly JACCDT01 (sample SAMN15323446, study PRJNA562643) | freshwater metagenome | isolation source: river surface water | place: USA:Blue River Watershed | collected 2017-08-17 | reverse complement strand
GCTCAAAGGCTTCAAAATTTCATTATGCCTAGCGATGCCCCGCTTGACAAGAGGGACTATCAGGCATGTTTCGTCGGAGTCAAGACCCCTTCAAAGAAAAAACCCGCCGTAGCGGGTTTCCTTAAGTCAAGAGGCTTAACGCCCGTATGGCCCATATGGGTAGTACGGAGACAATGTGCCGGCCTGCCCGGTGTAGGGGTTGGTATTGCCCTTTGTGCTGTAGTTGTCGCTGGTGGTCCCATTCGGAGAGCTGCGAACGTGGCCTTGCACATAAGTGCCATCACTACGGACGTAGGGTGACACGTAGGTTTGGGCCATGGCCTGCGCGGCAAAGGATGCAAAAAGGACGATGAGGATTGTTTTCATGGCAAGTCCTTAGTGGCAGTGGTAATCACCGGTGCGGTGGTTTGTGTGGCATCCGTATTGGTCCGTGCCGCCCGAATGCGCCATTGCAAAAGTGGCGCTGAGAGTCAAAATGACTGCGATGAAGGATTTCACTGAAGGCTCCTTAAAAAGTTAATGGAGCATACATTGTTATTAGTTTTTATGTGCCTCGTGTGCCCACTTTGCGCCACATTTCGCTAAGTTTTCCCATGATGCTGGTGGTCTTTTTTCGGTCCAGTTCCAACACATGATCCAGTCCGTACAAGCTCACGCACAACAGCCGATCGATGTAATCTGACTCGGTGATACCCAGCTCGTGACATTTACGGGCCAAGTCAAATTTCAACTCGTCGGTGACCCGGGCCTTGACCTCGGAAGATCGTTTCCCGGGCATGGGGCTCCGGCTGAATTGGGGTAGGTCTTGCATTGGGTTCTTGACTCCGAGAATTTTGTGGTTAATGTACCCACATGGAAAACACCAACCAACAACAGCACGACAAATCCCGCCACGTCACGATTGGCGATCTTTTGGAGTTGGGATTGATCCACGCCAAGCCGAATGCTGGTGCTGCCACCGGCAACGCACAGTACGCACCAGGAACATTTGCCGATGCGGCTATGTCGCAGCTCCTGGAATCCCTGTATCAATCAGCGCAGTCGGCGCAAATAGATCGCCCGCCATCTGACGGATGAACGCTGCGTATTCAGGATTGCCCATAACACCGGGCTTTGTCTGAAATTGAACAAGCAACTGATCAAACGCATCTTTCAATTTTTCAGGGTTTGGGTGTGTGGCAATTATGGCTTTGATCGCCATCACATTGACGGCCATTCGCAGCATTTCAATTTCGGTTTTTTCCATCGGATCCTCCCGGGCTAACGATTTAATCTTTTTTCTTCATAGATGCGCTTGCCAGCGCCAATGCCTCTAAGGCGTCTTTCGCCTCCGTGGCCGTGGCTGTGCCAATGGCCCATTTGCGCAACACCTCGCGACCTGAGTCCTGGAGCACCGGGGCAAGCGCCTTCAGGCGGGCATCCAGCGCTTGCAAGGCCTGCGCGATGGGGGCCTGATCTTCGGCGGGTAGGCTGAATTTGACGTTTGGCGTGGCGTGGGATGTGTTTGATAAAACACCAAACCAACCAGATAAATCAAGTTTCTGCTCAATGTGCAGCTTCACCTCTATGCCAAGTTGTCGGCGTCCTTTGATGTATTGATTGACTTGTGCAGGCTGCCTGTCAATTGCACGGGCGAAAGCGGCCTGATTTCCAGCAAATCGAGTTTCAATCAGTTCAATAAGGCGGGCGGAGTCGGACACGTATATCAATGATATCTCTTTTGGGCGATTCAGGTTATTGACTGAATGTGTAGCCCTGCTATATGATGGTGCGATATGAAGCTACACGACTACCTCCAAATCCCAGGAAACCAAGCCAAATTGGCAAGTGCTCTTAACAAGAGCACAGCCCAAGTCTGGCAATGGAAGTCTGGTCTTCGTCCGGTTCCTCTTGAGTTGTGTTTAGCCATCGAAACGGCCACACAAAAAGAGGTAACACGCCAAGAGTTGCGCCCTGACGACTTCGCCTTGATCTGGCCCGACCTCGCAGCGCAGGTGGCCTAAATGAACGACTTCATCACAGGCGAAGAACTTCGCCGCCAAAGTTCCATGGGCTGGGTCAAGGCCTATCTCTGGGCGACCGTTGTTCATGGGATTCAACCGGTAGAACACCTGAAGACATGCGCTGCCGCTGCCTATACCTTCCTGATGGATGGCGGGACATTGGATGGCGCCAAAGAAGACTTGAGTCAGTGGGCCAAGGCTTATCCATTGGACAAGCCAGTCAGTGAACGGGTTTTGTTTCCCAAAAAAGGGGCCCAACATGCTCACGCTTGAAAGTCTTGCCGCCCGTGTGGATGCGATTGAAAAGGCATTGGGGCTTGACCCTGACGCTGCAACCGTTGGTGCGCCTGTCAAACCCCGTCCGCCCAATGACCAAGAGACGAACTCCATTATGGAGAGGCTGTCAGTCCTTGAAATGGCTGTTCTCGCTCTGCAATCCAGTCGACGCATGCCAATGGAATATGCAAGACGTGACCCTGTTCCTGCGGTGGGCTGGATGCAGTCGTTTTCGGCGACACGACAGTCACCCGAACGAGTCCCGGAACAAGGGAGTGATCCAGTTGTGTGCAGCACAGGATCCATGCCGATCCGCGGCTGATTGAGGTGCAAAACATGTCTTTGATGTCTTGCGGCGTGTGTGCATTGAGATACGCGACAAATTTTGTTTTCATGGCCGGGGCCTTTGGATGGTTGTTGAGGAACTTCCATTTTCTCAAAGTGTCCCCGGCCACCAACCATAAGGAATAACCCATGGAACATCGTCCTGTTTTCGCCCGATCTTTGACCGGTGCTAAGCGCACAGCCAAGGTGGAGGCGCGTGTCACTGATGAATTGAAATTTGATTTGCAGCGGCGTTGCCACGAGTTGTCGATGAGCGAGAGTGATTACATCGACCGCCTTGTATCGATCAGCTTGTACGGAATTGAGCATGTACGAAGTGTCGAGCTTTCGCGAATTGAGCAGGTCTGTGGATTGTCGGGTCTTGGACTGTCTGATGGCGGCAACAAATGAGCATCACTGTCAGCCAGGCGCTTGCGTGCGCCTTGGTGATTTTGTTTGAGGAGCCGGCATGAACGCATTTTTACCCAATCAATCTGGCGGCACGCAAGAAGAGGGAAGCGGGTATGCCGTTACTCCCAACTCAATCTACTGCCATCAGCGGGTGTGGAGGGTGCCGTGAAAACAGCTTCAGTGCTAGACCCCTGTTGTGGAAGTCGAATGATGTGGTTCGACCGCCAAAACCCGAACGTGGTCTTTGGCGACCGCCGCAGCGAAACCCTGACCGTGACCGACCGAAGTCATGGCAACGCATCCGGCACCCGCACGATCAACATAGAGCCCGACACCCTGATGGACTTTCGGTCCATGCCATTTGCCGATGGCACCTTCAAACTGGTGGCGTTTGACCCGCCCCATTTGGTGAAAGCTGGACCCAAAAGCTGGCTTGCGGCTAAGTACGGGAAGCTGTCAGACGACTGGCGCGAGGACTTGCGCCGGGGCTTTGCCGAGTGCTTTCGCGTGCTTGAGCCACATGGCGTGTTGGTGTTCAAGTGGAACGAGACACAAGTCAAAGTCTCCGAGTTGTTGGCTCTCACACCAGTCAAGCCAATGTTTGGGCACGTCAGTGGGCGCAAGGGCTTGACGCATTGGATTGTGTTTATGAAGACACAAGAGGTAGAAGCATGAAGCACTACCCACACCACATTGGCGATTTTGAAGGGGACACACGCATCAGCGAGTTGCCGATGGTTTACATCATCACGACACATGACTTTGGGTTCATCAAGGTCGGGAAGTCAACAAACTTTAAAAGCCGCCTGAGCAATATTCAATCTGGCTGCCCGCATGAACTCAGTTTGTGGTGCTCTATTCGGACGCCAAAAGCCGATCAAGTCGAGGCTTTTTTGCATCAACGGCTTGAGCACTGTCGTGCCCGTGGTGAGTGGTTTTCACCCTCACCAGACGACTTGGATGACCTGCTTGAGTTTTGCGCCCGCACTAATCGGGACGTAAAGGAGGTGCGCAGTGCATTACTACAAGCGTAATTTGGGTGACTACGCAAAAAAAGCTGGCAGGTTGTCCATGCTTCAGCACGGAGCGTACACGCTTTTGATCGATGCGTGCTACGACCGTGAACAGTTCCCCACGATGGAAGAAGCAATCGACTGGACATGGGCATCTTCGACTGCCGAAATTGAGGCTGTGGAGTTTGTTTTACGCAAATTCTTCGCTCTGGAAGATGGTCGGTATGTGCAAAAGCGCATTCAAGAAGAGATTGCCGATTACCACGCCAAGTCAGAGACAAACACACGAATCGCGGCAGAACGCGAGGTGAATCGTCGCGCAAAGAACACGAAGCGTGAACGAATCGTGGACGAGTCGTCACCACATAAACACGAAGCGCCACCTAACCAAGAACCAAGAACCATCAACCATCAACCAATAAACACACACTGCGCGAGCGATTTGAAATCGGGCGATGTCTGCAAGGCCATGAAGCAGGCGGGCATTGGGGATGTGAACCCAGGAAACCAAACCCTGAAAGTCCTGATCGACGCCGGAGCCACCCTGGACGAATTCACCGGGGCCGCAGCCAAGGCCGTGAACAGCCAAAAGGGTTTTTCCTACGCCCTGGGCATCGTCAAGCGCGACCGAGAGCAAGCCGCGACCATGGCCGACAAGCTGCACCGGGGCGAGTTGCCTGCTGCCGAAACGACCTACCAACGCTCGATGCGCGAACGCATGGCCGAGGCCGCTCCCATGTTTGCGCGGGAGCCGCCAAGCGCAAAACCAGCCGTCCACGCTTCACAGGCCGCTGATTTTTTCCTTGAGCTGGCCGCAAAGCAGAAGAACAACCCGCCACGACTGGAGATTGCCCAATGAGCCTGCAACCCGAATTGATCGACATGGTTTTCACGAAGCTGACGCTGGTGTACGGCCGTGATTTTCTGGCCCGCTGGGAAGGCTTGAACCTTTCCGATGTGAAAAACGATTGGGCGCATGAGCTTTCAGGCTTTGCCCGTCATCCAGAGGCCATCGCCTATGCGCTGCAAAACCTGACACCCGGAAAACCGCCCACCGTGCTGGAGTTTCGCGCCATTGCCCGCAAGGTGCCACAGCCTGAATTTGTGCAGTTGCCCGCACCGCTGGCTGACCGCGAAAGGGTCAATGCATTGCTGAATCAAGCCCGCCAGCGCATGGGCCTGCCAAGCAGAAAGGCAGAAGCCGCATGACCCACCAAAAAGCCATGCAGATCTTGGACCAGGTGCGCGATGGCGTGCCTTACCCCGATCACATCGTCACGAAAGCCTTATGGGTCACGGGCGACATTGAATTTCTGCCGTGACCCAATCATGCAAATTTTGCGAGTCCTCGAAGTCACCGCACGCAGCTGGGCGCGTGAATCTGTTTTGTCTGGGGTGTTGTGCGCGGCTTGTGCAGTCAGCCAGCCCCGACAAGCGATTGGCCACTGGTCACCTGGCCGCCATTGCTCGACTGCCAAAGGCACCAACCCGAGCGGCCATCTTGGCCGAGGTGAAAAGGCGAAGCGATGACCGCCTACTACAACGAAATTGACCCAGCAGCCGCGCAATGGCTGCGCAACCTGATTGAAGCGGGGCACATCGCCCCCGGCTATGTTGACGAACGGAGTATTGAAGATGTCTACCCAAGCGACCTGCGCGGTTTCACCCAATGCCACTTCTTTGCCGGTGTTGGCGTTTGGAGCCATGCCCTGCGATCTGCCGGATGGAGCGACGACCGACCTGTTTGGACTGGTTCCTGTCCGTGCCAACCTTTCAGCGCGGCAGGCAAAGGCGCTGGGTTTGATGACGAGCGGCACCTGTGGCCAGACTTCCACCACCTCATCAAAGAGTGCAAGCCTGCAGTCGTCCTTGGAGAGCAGGTTGCAAGCAAAGACAGCGACCCTTGGATCGACCTTGTACACACTGACTTGGAAGCCCTGGGTTACGCCTTCGGGGCGATCCCGTTCCCGTCTGCGGGCATCGGTGCGCCGCACATCCGGGACAGACTTTATTGGGTGGGTCACGCCGGCGGCGCGGGACTGGAAAGACACGCCGGGAATGGTGGCGCAACGGGACGGAAAGGATCGACTGGATCAATTGCCACGGCAGGCGTATCTGGTGGGCTGGCCCACCACCACGGTGACGGATGCCAGCCGGGGAGTGAAGGACGCGAGGCCATGGGACACGGGCAAGCCGCTGGGGCAGATTGTGGCGCTGGCGGGCTGGCCGACACCAGTGACTGTGCCGGACAGCAAGGCCAGCCATGGGCAACTGAGCGGGGACTATCGCCGCAGGCTTGCCGAAATGTTTCCGAATCCGCAACCAGCCCGACTAACGGCTTCTGGCGAGATGCTGACTGGCTCTTGTGCCGGGATGGAAAGTGGAGGCCAGTTGAACCCGGCACATTCCCGCTGGCTCATGGGGCTCCCGCCAGAGTGGTGCGCCTGCGCGCCTACGGCAATGCCATCAACGCGAAAGCCGCGCAAGCCTTCATTGAATGCGTGATGCCATGAAGTGCGCCCGCTGTCACCGCCGCATCAAGTGGGCATTCACCCACCTGCTGGGCCTGCCAGTCGGACCGGTGTGCGCAAAAAAGATGGCCCTGACGCCAGATAAGAAAGACCGTGCCGCCAAAGTGGTGCGCGACGACAAGACCATGGACCTGTTTGAGGGGCGTGAATGATGTACCAAAAATTCAAAGCAAATACCAATGGCCGCGATTTGATTGTGGGTGACGTTCACGGCCACTTTACAAAATTGCAGACCGCCTTGGATGAAGTCGGTTTTGACCCCGATGCCGGTGATCGCCTGTTTTCTGTCGGTGATTTGGTTGACCGTGGGCCAGAGTCAGACCATGCGCTTGAGTGGCTAGCCAAACCATGGTTTCACGCCGTGCAAGGCAATCATGAGGATATGGCGATCCGCTGGCCAAACGGGAACATGGACCCCGGCAACTATGCGGCCAACGGCGGAGGCTGGAACATTGGAAACCCGCCGGCAATGCGCTTGGAAATTGCTGAGGCATTCCGGGCTTTGCCAATCGCCATGGAGATCGAAACGGAGAGGGGCATTGTCGGCGTCATTCACGCCGGTTGCCCGCTGCAATCCTGGCGGGACCTTGCACAAATTCTTGAGAAACCAGACTCGCTCACCCATCGTCAGTTAGGCATGCTCATTGATGCGTGCATGTGGTCGCGCGACCGCATTCAGAGCATGGACGACTCCATTGTCGAGGGCGTGCGCGCCGTGGCGGTAGGCCACACGCCCATGGAGCGCATGACCAGTTTGGGTAACACGATCTTCATTGACACGGCGGGCTGGCACCCAAAAGGCCACGGCTTCACCATCCTTGACGCCGCCACGCTGACTAAAGCATCAAGGCCTAAATAATGGATCGCGTCAAAGTCGAATTGACGAGCCCCCAGCAGGCCCGCCAGATGCTGACCAGCACCGTGCTGCCAGCCATCAAGGCCCATTTGATGGCAGGCACGCAGCTGGTGCTGGAGGTGCGGGGCATGACCCGCACGGATGCCCAGAACCGGATGATGCACAGCATCCTCAAAGACCTGAGCGACCAGGTGGAGTGGTTTGGCAAGAAGCTGACGCCGGACGGATGGAAAAACATGCTCACTGGCCATTTGGCGGGCGTGGAGCTGGTGCCAAACTTTGACGGCACGGGCTTTGTCTCACTCACCAAGGGCAAACCCACCAGCAGCATGACCAAACGGGAAATCTCGGACCTGTTTGAGCTCGCGTGGTCATTTGGCAGCGAAAAGGGCGTGCAGTGGTCCCCAACCAGTCAGGGAGGGCTGCCAGCATGAATGCGCATGAAATTGGGAGTAAGGATTGGTGGATTATGGTTAGCACCATGCCTGCCGACGAAGCGTTGTGTCACCTGAAAGGTTACAAAGCCGGGATATTGGAAGACCTTGCAGGGAAGCCGGATCAAATATCGGCTCAAAAACTTCTGACCCGAGTGAATGCCGAGATCAAGAAACGCAATCGGCAAATAGACCGGAGCGGTTGGCGAGAGGCGTGCCGCAATGTGCTGGATCCTGAGCAGTTTGAGGCCGTTTGTGCGGAGCGGCACCGACTTGAGGTGGGAGGTACAAATGCGTAAATGCAAGCACTGCAAGGCCCCATTCACGCCCACCCGGCCCATGCAGAACTGGTGCAGCGTTGATTGCGCCGTGAAGCTGGGAGAGAAGGCCATCGCCAAGAAGAAGGCCAAGGACCAAGCCAAGGACCGGAAAGAAACCCGGAAGAAGCTGGACGCCATGAGGACAAAGCCCCAGCTGGTGAAGCTGGCACAGACGGCATTCAATGCTTTCATCCGTGCCCGAGATGCCGACAAGCCCTGCATTTCATGCGGGAAGCCACCCAGCCCACAAGCCAACAGCGTGGATGCTGGGCATTACCGCAGCGTGGGAAGTGCGCCTCACATGCGGTTTGTGGAAGAAAACTGCCATGGGCAGTGCAAGCACTGTAACCAGCACCTGGCCGGGAACCACATCGAATACCGCAAGGGCCTGATCGAGCGCATTGGTCTGGCCGCAGTCGAGCGCATCGAGGCCGACAACACTATCCGCAAGTACACCAAAGAAGGGTTGATCGAGCTTGCGCGCCACTACAACTCTGAAACTCGCAGACTTAAAAAGGAGCGCAGCCGTGAATTTATCTGACGCCATCGATGACCTGGCCCCGCCGCCACCGCCATGCTTTGTAAATCGAATAGCGTGGATCGAATACCTTAAATCTTGTGCTCAGAGCCGTCGCAATGGGCGAGCAAAAAAAATAATCATTGTGCGAGACGGCACACCACAGATAAATCCCAATTACCGTTTTTGCGCAGACTGCACACAGATCCACAGCCTTGCAATGTCAAAAGTCGGCAAGTGCCAGCCAGATTTCCTTAAATCCCAAGTCACAAAGAAAGCAACCGCATGACTACAACAAATGACCCCGAAGAGAAAATCGCGCTCAAAAAGGCGGGGTTTTTATGGAGGGCAAGTTATGGAGGTATTACCGGACATGGCAAGACAACTGGCCGAGCTTATTTAAATCTTGTCAAAAAGATTTATGCGGACTTGGACTTCGAGCGCTTTATGAGGCGGGTAGAAAGAGATGATGCAATCAAAGCGGAAAAAAAGACTCGCGAGATAAAAGAGGAATTGGCAGTCCATCTATTAGTGATGGACAGTCTGAGAAAGGAGCTACACGAAGTGCGAACAAGAGAAGCGGTGGAGATGGCAAGCATCGAACACATAAACAACCTGAGAACAGAGAACTGCCGACTTATCGGCGAGAACCGGGCCCTGACACAGCAAATCGAAGAACTAACTCAGCGCACCACATCATGACCAACAAACTACAGGGCACCATCGAGCAGATCCGCACCATCATTGCGCAGATCGGCCCAGCCACCGCCCGACAGATCGAAACACACCCTGAAGTCGTGGCCGCCTGCCGATCATCCAAAGCAAAGGCACGCAGACTGATCGAGCGCTTGCACGCTCAGGGCCACATCGCAAGCGACCAGGCAGCCCAGCAGCCCAAGTATTGGGTGCAGTCATGAGTGACCTAGTAATCAAAACAAAATCAGGCCGCGTAAAAGTTTCAGTTCGTCGCACGGTCAGCAACGATTACGATGTTTACGCAGCAGACCAGCAGCTGACCCCATATTTTTACGAAGACAAATGGGAGGGGCGCTGGTTTAATGTGAATTTATTTTTAAGCCACCTTGCCGACTACAGAGAGATGGGGCTTGTCCGCACCTCAAGGCTAGATGGCGTAAGAGTCGTCAGGGTACATCCAAAGCCGAAGCAGCTAGCTTGAAGCCTTTTTGCACTCTGTAGACGGCTTTGAGTGCGAGCTGATAATCAATTCCGACAGCACGTGCAGCATCGGGGACGCTCAGCCCGCTCACAAAATGCAAGCGCGCCGCGTCTTTTGCAGGCCCCGGGAGCATCCGCAAGAGCTGAGCCAAGGCGTCAAATTGGGTATCAGTCATGCCATCTGCATCCCAGCTGGAATTTTTTCTTCGACAGCTGCTGGCGCGATGATCACGTAGCCCTCTTTGTAGCCCATGCCCTCAGACAAGGCCCATGCGGCAGCTTCGCCGGAGTCATAAAAATCACGCCCGTATGACCTACCCCGGGGTGGCTTGCAAATGCCACGCATGCGGCCTGGCATCGAAGGGTAACCAGTGATTGTGATAACAGCTTTCATGATTAAAAAACCATTGTTTCAGAATAACCCGACTCTGCAAGCACCTCCCCATCGACGCCATCCTCGACTCGAATCAGCTTTGCTTTAACTTTGTTTACTGCAACGAACTCTGCAAACTTTGCCCTTGCGTCCTGCTCGTCGTCGCCGCAATTAACGCCGCTATTTCCTGAGAAAGTTTGATCGTAGCCTTTGTGTTTTGCTTTTACGATGATTGCGAATTTCATGATTTTTACCTCTTTGTTCTGGACCTGCCCTGTGCTTGTCCATGGGCTCAATTATACACCCGTCACGGCGGGTGTAAAGCTATTTGGTTAATTATTTTCTAAGGGTTTTCCCTGATTCATCGGCAATGCGGCAAGGGGTCTTGACTCCGACACAAACGATCCGATAGTCACATTGCTCGCACATGCGAGTCGTAACTATCGGAGTCGGATCAAATGGCAACACCAGCACGCAAGAGTGTGCGCAAGGCGGACAAAAGCGCTGCAAAAGGGGAATTGACCCCAAGGCAGGAGCAATTCGTCGCTGAATACCTCATTGACCTCAACGGCACACAGGCCGCAATCCGTGCAGGCTACAGCACAAAGACGGCGAACGAACAAGCTGCTCGACTGTTAGCTAATGTTAGTGTCTCCAAACTTATCGCCGAGCGCCGCAAAGAGCACCAAGCAAATACCGGGATCACTGCCGAGCGCGTGCTGAAAGAAGTCGCGGGTCTCGCTTTCTTTGACGTTCGCAAGCTGGTGAACGCAGACGGGTCACCCAAAAGCATCACCGACTTGGACGACGAAACAGCCCGAGCCATTCAGGGCGTCGAGTTGCAGACGGTCAAGGACGGCGAAAACGATTTCGCCCTGGTGCGCAAATACAAGGTAGCCGACAAGAACTCGGCCCTAGAAAAGCTGATGAAGCACTTGGGCCTGTTTGAGAAAGACAACAGCCAGAACAACCCCGCCGAGGCCATGGCCAAGCTGATGGATATAGTCAACGGCTCCAAATTGCCACTGGCTGGGTCCAAATGACTCAAGACGCCACCATCGCAGCACTCAAGCCTGAATTGTGGGCTGATCCTTGGTGGCGCATATGCAACCTGTATCACATCGTTGACGAAAACAATCAGGTGGTCACGTTCTCACCCAATGCGGAGCAGGAGGATCTGTACCGCAACCTGCATTACCGCAATCTGATTCTCAAAGCCCGCCAGCTGGGCTTCACGACATTCCTGTGCATCTTGGCGCT
>JACCDT010842662.1_pt1 | contig 11494 bp, 28 predicted proteins | sample 7446291 | NCBI WGS metagenome assembly JACCDT01 (sample SAMN15323446, study PRJNA562643) | freshwater metagenome | isolation source: river surface water | place: USA:Blue River Watershed | collected 2017-08-17 | reverse complement strand
TGATTTCCGATGCGGTGGCCCCTGAAGATATGCGCGATTTTTGGTTCGGAAAAAACCTATGAGCTTTGAACGTTGGCTTGATGCTGAAACAGAACGGCTTTCAAAGAAACTTGCTAAACCGTCAACTTCGGTCGGTAAGACTTTCGTCTATCCCAGAACGGGAGTTGAATTTGCAGTTGGAAAAGTCATGTATCTTTCCAACATGCCAAATACAAATTGGCGTATCTTACAAATGTTTGATGACAGCTTTATGTATTGTACCTGCGACATAACTGGAACCCCTACTAGTAGTAACATACATCAGTTGTTTTTCAAAGGAAATGATAGCACCTTTGCATCGTTGCGAGTGCGCTAATGAACAATAATACAAGAGTATGGCTTGGGGGTTTCTTACTCCTATGCTTTGTCTCTATCATCTTTAGTTTTTTACCATCATGTATTGATGAAGGTAAAAGTAACATCGATTACCACGTTGAATGCATCAAAGCAAAGGGGGATATGCGATTCGGGAAATGTGTCGTTCCTAAGTAACGATAGGTCTTAACCTATCGGAGGAACTATGAGTTTCGAAGACACTTTAAAAATCATCGAAGATGAAGATTTTGACCAATACGCTGATATAATTTTTGTACCAGTTAGCATTATTAATGGCATCAAACGACGGCGACAAAAGCGGAAATCTCGACGCAAATGACCCCCTCAACCGAACAGCTAGCAGTTCTCTTTGCTATCCGCGCTTTGGCATCAGGTATGACTAAGCAAGAATGTATTGCAAAGTTCGGCCAAAAGGCCTATGATGAAGCCAATCGATGGTTGGAAAAGGAGAAAACCCCCGATGTCACACACCCTTAGTGGATTGCTGTTTGCGGCCTTGGCGGCCTTTGGTATCTTTGTGGGGTTCACATCGGGACCGAAATACGGCGCGTGGTCAATCGCGGACGTGTTGCACACGAACGCTTGCTTCTATCTCGCCTTCACCTTTGTCTTGGTGGCGTGCAAGCTTTTCGATCTAGGGGCTACTCCTGCTCGCCAAACGACGCCGCCTCCAATTCCGCGCACTCCTCCTCATGCCTAAGTCACGTTCCCGAACGGTTACGTGTTCTCACTGCAAGGCCAAGATTACTGTTCATATTACTGCGCCTCGACGACAAGTCGGAAAGCAGTTGGCAGAATCTTTGGCCTTTGCTATGACCAGTCTTGAGTGGCATCATTCCTTATGGGGGGATGTCTATTGCAAACCGTGTCATCAAGAATGCAGTAAGGGGTGGCCTGATGAACTACGATGGAAAACCACGGCATCCGCTGCCGTCGAAGAAGTATGACATTTTCATTCAAGCCTTCGAAAAGAAGGTGGCGGAAGCTCAGAAAGAAATCGAATTTTACAACTCGCTTCAGCGTCTTTACCAAGTCGTTTGGGAAACTGTGAACACATTCGATCTTCCGAATGATGGCGGTATTCACATGACTAATGGAGGTATATCGATTGTCTTTACCGTTCTCGAAACCGATACCTACGATACGTTCAACGATATCGTCAAAGCTTTGTCTCGTAGTTTGAATGGTAATTCATATTACCATGGCGAAGAGAAAGAACTTCCCAGAAAGGTAGAAGGTTTCTCCGCTTGCTTTGAGGTTAATTGGAAAATTCAAAATATTTTAACTAACTATGGTTCTCCAGCTAGAGTTGCCTTCCGCGTCAATGGGGGTGAAAATCTTGCGGGTATAATTTGTCGGCGCACAAAACGTGAAGTACCTGCTTATACCGCGACCGACTATGAATATGAATGGACATAGAAGCGAGGTTGCCTGGATAAAAATCTGGCGTTCGGCCTATCGCAATACCACAATGGACCTAACCATGATGCCGCGCGTTGTAAGGGCCAACTCTGATGTTGCCAAACACGAGCGGTTTGATGTATGGATAGGTCCTATTCGGCGCCTACAAAAATCAAAGGGCTGGCGCCGTCATCTGAGACGCGAGAAAGCAAAGGCTCGACGATGTTCGGTACGATGATTATCCTAGCATTATTCTTCACCATCATAACTGTCTATGCTATCTGGATAATGCTACGAGCTTTCGCTGCCGACTATTATCCAACGTGGTGGTTGAATGATTCTGACTTCGATAGGATGCTGATTGTGTTCTATCGCAATTCGCTTTTTCTTATCTCTTCCACTATCACCTTTTTGATCATTCGAGGAACGGTGTATCTAGTATGGGGGATGTAAATGGCGTGGAGAAGAATAGGTGTCGGGGCTACTCGTTACACCTGGATATGTGGCACTAAGTTTGTGGTGATCAAAGACGCATCGGGGAAACAAATCATCAAAAAAGAATGCCATGAAGTACGGGGTATCACTCCTGAAGAATGGGCCAAAGCTCAGGAACAGGGGACGAAAGAGGGGATGATTGTTACGGGGGATATCCGTAAACTAATCGATCAACATCTGGCGAGCCCATGACAAGAGCATCTTTGGCTGTTCTCTTGATGGTACTTGGCTTGATTGCATGCATAATCGGGTTAGGCCTTGAGAGTTACGAAGTCATAATTCTGTCAATGGCTCTTGCTATTCTGTCATTCTTCACCATGCGGGGAACGTGATGACTCTGATCGACGACGACAAAGACAAAATTTTTGAATATACGTGCATGGCTTTTGGCCTGCGCGAAACGAAGCTGCGCGGAAAAACGCTGTCCAATTATTATTGGACAATTCAGCTAAAGCGCCTACGTGCCTATCACACAATCATGCGGGTAAAACTACTTGGTACTAACGACAAGTGTTTTATCGGTGACATTCCGACCTACATGTTAGAAGGCCATAGTGCTGCGGCCTTCATGATTTTGGCTATTGAAGATGGCACTCCTAAACGTTTCGTTCAAATGAGACGTGGGGGAAGTATCTGCATCGAGCCAACAAAGTATGGTAAATTCTTCCGTCCATACTTTGAATTGACTGAGGAAGAATATGAACGTATCGCTCTAACTAAGGAAGTAAGACGCTAAACCAACGGGGTGGAACATGTACCTTGACCAAATTTGTGAAATGACAAATCGGGTGGCAACGTTGAATGCGTTGCATGCATGTTACAAAGATGATCCACGACATCCGAAAACACCATACCCATTTTTGAATGCTTATTCTCGCGTTTGTGAGGATCAAGCGATTCCGATTTGGGTAAGAGATTGGCTTTTCGATCAAGCTCGTCGTCATGGTGAAGTGGATCGATGGATTGGATCATTCAACATTTCAATACTGGAGCCACTGTGAACTTACGTTTGCAAAAACAGGACAGTAACTATCGAATCGTTGAAGACGAGATAGTAGTTTGGCGGGGATGTTCAAAGAGAGATGCGTTATTAGCCTTACGGCTATTAATCGACGAACAACTGAGGGATATCAATGGCACATCCGAAACTCATGGGACAGAGACACACGACGCTTGCGCCTCGTGATGCTAATCACGTCGCTACAATGGGGGTGATTGCAGGGGAGAAACTTTTCCCCTCGCAGAAAATCAAACTCTCTGATGATAAACCCAACCATGTCGAGACGGCCTACGATCAAGACGCTGTTGGTATTGTTGATCCATTTCTATCGGGGGCCGTTGAAAAGGGAACAATGTTCCTAATGTTCCTCTTTCCCGATAGCATCCAAAATCTTCGCCACGATTGGGATCATCCCAAAATTCCACACCCAGGGGTAAAGGTGGTGGAAAAGATTGTAGAGAAGGTGGTGGAGGTTGAAGTGCCATACGAGGATGATGGATGTCGAGGGTGCTATTGACAATCATTTGGCCAAGCCGTAGCATCCATTCGTTCGATAGACGGGCTGCATTCCTCCCCTAGGCGCACTGCAGCACGGATTGTCGGATTTTGCATGGATGGGGGATCAGGGCGCCAACACCTTCGATCCCCCATTCTTATGGGGATAAAGATGACATCACCATCCGTTCCAATTCATCAAGCTGTCAAGGAAGCTTTCTCCGAAACGGTCGCGCTTTGGACTCAACTCGCTCGCAACGGCCGAACAGTTCTTGATCCTGAGGGGGTTGAACAAGAGATTGCCGATAAATTGATTGCGGAGTTGAACGCTCGTGGCTATATCATCAAACAACGCTAAGCGCTTGTCTCCAAAACGAGCTTATCGTCTTTTACTAGCTGTTAATTATGCAGCTTTCGGTTATTATTTGTTTTTCTTTTTGTTCGCCATGATGGCAACGGCACTTACAGTGCATATTACGTTGTGGCAGTTTGATCTTTGGCTATGTATGCTCATAATTATTTTAGTATTAACATGCATACATTCCTGGAAACAAACCGCAATAATGCATTCGATTGCTGATAGTCAAAAGACGTTCATTAGGCACTACTGCCGTAAACTGGAGTCAAGCCGATGAGCCGTTACTATGATCGTCTGCATGCCCGTATCCAGGATGACAAGGCGTTTCTCAAGTTTCTTGAACAGCAACCAGAAGATGCAACTTACAACTACGTGAATGGACGTAATTGTGCAATCGCTCAATACGTTCGTTCTAATATCCCGTGGTGGAAGCGCCCGTTCTCTTTTGTTAGAGTTGGAACAACTTACTATTCCATCAACACGTCATCGAGAGAATTGCCTTACCATTGGGATGCTTCCGTAACTGGAGGTAACAAATCCAAGTTTTCAAATGCCGCAAAAAAACTACGTGAGTATCTATCTAGATCAGAATCCCTCGTTTGTTACATGCCGCATCGGCGCGGTTTCCTTTTTTACATGCCGTAATAGATTTGTTAACCCGAATCAGGTATGTTTCTCTCGCGACTAAACATCAACGGAGAAACATACCATGACTAATCGAGTTGTATACGACAAGTCTCCTCTAGCAATCATGATCGGTATTGGTTGCTTCATCGGCACTATCGTAACGTTCTTCTGGCCTGTATTGTTTTATGGCCAACCGATAACTGTAAACCATTTGTTGATTCTTCTTTCCTTGGCCATTGGCCTTGGATCGGGATTCTTCATGTGGGATGCGTTCAAAGACAAACGTCATGTTTCAGGGATCGGCTTCTCTCTTCTTTTCGTGGCAGCGACAACGGTCTGTATCCTTATTGGTATGGGACAAGCCATGAATGTTATCACGAAGGCGGAAGGGGCGGCAGTGCAGGCATCCTCGGCTCGTCTCAATCATGATAGGCAAATCTCTGAGGCCCGTATCAACATGGAAGGGATGAAAGAGAAATCGGAAGCTGCTGATAAAATTGCCAGCGAGCGTGAGGCCAAGGTTGACCAAGCATGTAGAAACGGAGAAACGTCAACGTGTCGGGCGGCCCGTCTATCAGCCACCACTGCCAAAAGCGATGCTACTCAGGCGCGCTTGCTTTTTGAAGGCGCCGAAGCTCGCTATTGGGCATTGGTCGCCAAGTTGGATGATTTCAAACCGCTTGGATCAACCAATCCCGAGTTGCAAGTGATCAAAGAAATTTGGCACGAAGTAACTGGTTATGATAGTAAGACGATTGAGAAACGGTTGCAGTTGATTTGGACAGGGTTTCTGTCTTTCCTAACTGAAATCGGCACGCTCAACTTCCTACACTATGGCTTCAAGGGGAAGCGACGACTGATCACTATCAAAACAATCGATGTAACACCAAAACAAATCGATTACCCGCCGAAGCAAAAGACTGGTATGGATGTCTTGCTTGATATCGTCAACAATTCTCCTGAAGCTCTAACCAACGATCAATTGGCGAAGCTGATGGGAGAACACAAGGCGGTAACAAGTGTGCGCGTAAAGAAAGCCGTCGAAAACCGATTGGTGCGAAAGCGCAAGGTCGGAAAGTTTGTATACATCGAAAAGGCCTGATAAGTTGGGGGGTCTCAAAACCCCCCAACTTTTTTCTAGACGGTCAATTGAGGACATGCTACGGCAGTCTCGCTAGGAGGAAAAATGACCACCATATTAATTCTATTGGCTGTAGCCAACCATGCTTTTGGAATTTACCTTACTCGTACAGTTTGGTATCCAATTTATCATCAAGGTTTCACCAAACATAATGTAATCACCGCTATTGCAATGGTGGTATTCTCATTCTTCTTACCATTTTGTGCTGCATTGTTTTGGGTATATTTTCGGTTTGTCGAAAATAAGCTAAAGAGGCCAACATGAAACGGGTAGCAATAGCATCGGCTCTTATCGCGGCGGCATCTCCTGTTGTTGCTATGACGCCAACAGAAAGAGAAACATATGAAAAAATCGTGATGCAACTTCAATCACAAGTGTCCGATTTGGCAACGCACAGAAACAAACGTCATGTGTTGATGTACATCAATTACGTCAACCAAACCGTCAAACAAAAACAGCCAACATGGAGGGTATTTCTAAGAGGTAAATTTATCTGTGTGAGAACAGGGTATTCAAAGGGTTGGACTAACATCGAACTGAAATAGGAGTGTTATGATTGTTGTAGTCGCATTAGTAGTTATCATGCTAGCCGTTGTGGTATCATGGCTTCTGTTTCGTGTTGAAAAACGCGATGAAGCTGCCCTTCAACGTCGTCTAGATGAAATGGAAAAGTCGATCAAAGAAAAAGGAAAGTCCGAATGAAACCGTCTCGCGTTATTGGTCTACTCCTCATGGGAGTCGCTGGCCTTACTGTGCTGATGTTTGCGCTTGCGACGTATTATACTGTTGAACCAAATCAACGAGCAATTGTCACGCGCTGGGGAGCTATTGTTAGTATCGAATCCGAAGGGTTGCATTTCAAAGCTCCAATCGTCAATGAAGCGCACTTCGTTCGAATTGATATCCAAGAAATCGCTCCAAAAAAGCGAGTGAATACCTACACTATCGATAACCAGGAAGTGGATGTAAATTTCAATCTCTTCTATCGATTGGATACCAATCGTCTCGAATTCATCTGGCGGAACGTGCAAGACTATAAGGCGCGGCTTGAAGCTATGACGATTGATCGTCTCAAAGCGGAAATGGGTAAAATCAACGTAGCCCATGTCGCTGAAAAGCGCGGAGAACTTCGGGATAAAATCAAAGCCGTTGTAACACGCGATGCCGAAAGCCTGGGAATTATTATCACCGATTTCCAGCTAACTGATCTTGAATATACTGCTTCGTACAAACAAGCGGTCGAGGCAGCAGCATCCGCAAAGGCCAATATCGAGACGAAAGAAAACGAACGGTTGCAGGCCGAAAAGATTGCGGATACAGTTCGCACTCGGGCAAAGGGTGAAGCCGATGCGTTTCTTTTGCAACGCAAAGCGGAAGCCGAAGCGATTGAATTGAAGGGTAAGGCTGAAGCCGCAGCCATCAAGGCCCAGGCCGATGCGCTAGCTGCAAATGTGCAACTTGTCGAGCTACGAAAGGCCGAACGGTGGAATGGGGAACTACCCAAACAAATGTTGGGAGGATCACCTATTCCGTTCATCAACATTGATGCAAAGAAGTGAGGACGCGGGGGCTTCGGCCCCCAATTCCTTTCTTGTAAAAGGACTTAGGTCATGCTACTGGAATTTTTCACGGTGTTCTTAGGGCTAGCTGTCTTCTTCCTAGTGATGGCCCTAGTCGTGGTGCGGCGTGATTTGAAGCTCTTGGAAATCGAGGTAAGGGACTTGTATACCTTACTGGAAACAATCGAATTCGAGGAAGATGAAGATGAAGAAGAATACGATCCTTTCAGCGGTCCAATCCCTATCAACCACAACAAAACGATTCATTGAACCATGACAGCTATCAGTCGTTCCGAACTGTTGGAATTATTTGCCGCGCAAGTAAAAGAGGCAGGAGGAATCAGAGAGTGGATGGAGAAACACAACATCCCTCTTAACACGTTTGGGAGATTGGAGCCAGATTTCTTTGACCACTATACCCATGCAACAAATCCTACAGTGTTGGCAATCTTGGGTTACAAAAAGGAAACAGTATTCGTCCCCGTAGGAGAAACAAAATGATGAGACTGGCGGCGGTAAAAAACTACACTGATTATCATGTAGTATACAATGATAAATCTTTTATCGTGCGCCAGGACAAGAACAACAAAGGGGGAGAAACTGAATTTCAAATATGGGCAGTTTCATCGCGCCGTAAACGTTTGCTGCAAGCCCCTGCAACAAAACAAAAACTCATATCTTTCATCGAAAGCAAATTGGCTTCTTAACGGAGATACTAAAATGTCTATGCTTGCTCTTGCTGATTTCTATTATCCAACTGAAGAACAAGTTAAAGAACGAATTGCTCATGAATTTGGAGATTGGGATGGTCCTAAATCTCACGATATCTCTGAAGATTTGAAACGATATGATGTTATCGTGGCCAGTTATTATTTTGAAGATTGTGAAGGATTGGCTTATCTGTTACTACAAGACAAAAACACTAAAAAATACTATGAAGTTAACGCAGGTCATTGTTCATGTTTTGGGTTAGAATGTCAATACGAACCTGAAGAAGTTGAACCTGAGTATTTACTTTCTGATAAATTTTATGTTTGCCAGAAATACTTGAACCAAATCAAAGAACACATACGGAGCGTCGTCAATGGTAGTAGAGCTAAAAGTGATCCCAAATCCGATGCTATCAAAGCAAATAAAGGAGATGATGCAAATCAAGTCGAAGACAATTAAAGGAAAAAATGTCGCGGCACGTTTTGACAAACATTTCAAAATGTTGCGGCATCAGATGTTGGATTGGCACAACTTGTTTGGGGAGAATTGGGGCTCAGTCACGATTTTGGTTGACGGCCAAGTCTGCCAGCCCCAAGATGTTCCCGCTGTACTACTAAAACAGCACGGTCAAGAGTGAAACGGAGAATGATACTAATGACACAAACTGTTAAACTGAAGAATTGGAAAAAGGGGGATACTGTTGTCGGTATCGCTCCTCTCGATGGGTGCATGAAGATCGGTGATACGGCCTCGTTCCTTGAACAGTCGGAGAAGACGGGCGCGGTATTCGTGGCTACCGCTCGTTACAATCGCCTGACCTATGCAGCCAACAAGTTTGCCAAGCTGATCAACGATCCGATCAAGGCGGGCAGCGTCGTGATGGTGTTCGACAACGCGAAGATCGAAAAGGTCTTCACGAAGACCTTTATTGGTCGCGTCGATTCGATCAAGGGCGATACTGCTATCATCGGTGGTTTTCCTGTCTCTATCAAGCGCCTCGGTCATCTGCAGGAATGCGATGTGGAGCCGTCTTTGATCAAGACGCTGGACGCCAAGAGCGATGCAGGAGGGGCACCTATCGCTGCGGTCAATATCCCGTTCGAGACCTTCACGGTGAGCATGTACGCCGCTGCTCAAGCGACCGTGGGTGGCCAACGGCAGCTTGGCGGGGCAGGCTGGTCAGAATAACGATGGTGGCGCCGCTGGTTTCGTTTGGGGACGTAATCGCAGCCCTTCAAAAGGGGCTGGCGGCGCGCCGTCATGGATGGCCTGAGGATCGATTCATCATCCTCTCGCCATCTATTGGACGTATTAAAGCTCATATTTTTTTACATGAAGGATCAGAAAGTTTTGCGGGGTGGTTACCTGTGTGGGAAGAAATGGCGGCATCTGATTGGATCATCGTGCCGTTTTCGAGGGAGTAAATCTACATGATATCGAGTCTGTTTTCGCGCCGTACTCAAGTACAGTCGGCGCCCGCAATGAAGCTTGTGGTTTCTCAGCCTGAAGTCGAAACCAAAGAAGAACCAATCGCTCTTGCACCAGTACACAAATCCACAAAGGGAATGACCTTTGAAGATGCGATGTATTGTCTACGTCGTGGTATCAAAATTCGACGTGCCAGTTGGCGTGTTGGAGGGGCATTGGTCATGTATGAATACAATATCCATGTCGAGGGTGGGATAACTTTTGGTTACACCGATATTCCCGCGACTGATTGGGAAATCATCAAACCTTCTCCAACCTTTGATATTCGGGAGGCCATCACCTATCTGAAAGCTGGTTTCTCAGTGCGCAAACTAGGAAGAGGACACTACCTCCTCTTTAACGGGTCAAAAATCATGGCTCATTCCATGGGAAATGTGGCCGAATGGGAGCCGTGTCAATCCGATATCCTTGAAGCTACATGGGAGATAGCTGAATGAAACCTGACACACGCCACAGCGTAATGGTATTCGGTTCGGAGATTCTAGCGCTGATCGATTACCAGATTGATCAAATTGGATTGATCCAGGGCACGATTCATCGGCAAAAGAACTACACCGAAAGATCGTTCATAACCAAAGCTCAGGCTCAAAAACTTGGGGACATCGCGTCACGGCTTTCTCTCTTGGCCGATATGGCAGCGAATTTCATTGCCGAATCAACTGAGGAAGTTCCCCATGACCAACATTCTACTGCCCGACTTGCAGTTACCACATCAGAAGTCGGGCAAAACAAAGAAGGAACAGATTCGGCGGAAGAATCAGTTAGTGCTGGCGCAAGCTAAACGTGAATATCGGGCTATGGCTAGATCGGCCATAGCCTGCCGTCAAAAGGCTTTTAAACGGAGGTTTGACGAGGCTTTAATGATCCTGGGAGATACCTCTTGACACTGGTATGAAGAGGGTCTATATATCCGTTATCACAACGGAGGCACCCATGACCATTGATCGCGCAACGTTCGAAGCAACCCTTGAAAAGTTCCTGGCTTTCTTGAACCAAAAGGCTGTTGAGTATAATAAGGCCAATGGCTTCAAGTGGGCGCCTGATACCTATACCGCCCAGCGCGGCCCAAAGAATGTCAAGATCGTTATCAATCGACAAGGCAACGATGACGAACGTTCGGTCTATTGTTTCCTGGACTACCAGGGTAACATTTACAAGGCGGCCTCGTGGAAGGCCCCCGCGAAACACATTCGCGGAAGTATCATCGCCGATCCTGACTTTAGCTGGGGTCGGGGCCTTGGTAACTACGGCGCAACCTATCTGCGCTAACCCCTAACCAGCCTTCTTAACGGGTGTTGCTTCTTTGAAGTAGCACCCATATTTTGTTCTTACACGGTTCTTACGGTTGTACAAAAGGGGCACTCCATCTCCATCACAAGCGACATGGAGATTCTTGGACCGTATTGCAGCCGTTGGTACTTTTCCAAACCATGTACGGCCCTTGTGATGCAAGGTTACCTCAACATCCTTCGTGAGAATCATGTCACGAATGGTAATGCTGTAACTCCAAGTTTGGGGTCCAGTCTTGTGGATAAACCGTGTTTCAAGCTTCATCTTTTTACCCTGATCATGCATGGTGTCAGAATATCAGCATTACTGTAAGTGTGTCAACAGCAAACGGAGCTATGAATGCATCTTCATAATACTCAGGAAGCCGCGATTAAGGCTGCTCAGGAAGCGGCTAACATCGAACGTCGGCCATTCTATGTGTACCTTCTAGGACGACGTTTTTGGGCTGCCACAGCCACCGAACCTATCCGTACATATGGATCGGATGCCGTTAAAATCAATCCCCATCCCTTCGCTGGGGCCTATCCACAGCCACACCGTAACTCGGCCTGAGA
>JACCDT010262469.1_pt1 | contig 11494 bp, 19 predicted proteins | sample 7446291 | NCBI WGS metagenome assembly JACCDT01 (sample SAMN15323446, study PRJNA562643) | freshwater metagenome | isolation source: river surface water | place: USA:Blue River Watershed | collected 2017-08-17 | reverse complement strand
TAGCGAGCTCCAGGGCACAGCCGTTGAAATAAAAAGAGCGAATAAGTCTATCAAGGCGTCTAAAGATTCAACGATTGAATCTAACGACACAGTCAGTGTCGGCACAGGCACAAAGCTCACAATAACTTTTGCGGATAATAGTGTAGCCAAAATCACAGAAAACAGCAAACTGGTCATAGATGATTTTGTCTACGATCCCAAAGGTGGCGCGGCTAAAAGTGCTATGAAGGTAACCTTAGGTACGGTGAGGATGGCTTCAGGTGCTATCGCAAAAAATTCAACACAGAATGTAAACATACAAACTCCCACAGCAGCTATAGCAGTTAGAGGCACCGACTTTGCCATGACCGTTGATGAATTGGGTCGCAGCACAGTGGTATTGTTACCGAGTTGCAGAGATGACAGAGATGCTCAAAAAGTAGAACTACCAGGCAATTGTGTCTGCGGTGCTATAGATGTCACAACCAGCGCAGGTAAAGTCAGTATGGATAGTCCATTCTTAGCCACGTTTGCTGCCAGCAGTCAAGAATCGCCCCTACCGCCTGTACAGGTTGATCCCAGTATTATGAACGCCTATGGAGAAGGATCCCTTAAAAAACCAGAACAGGTAGCTAAAGCAGTCACCGAAAGAGATCAAAAAAAGGACGATCAAAAAGACAAAAGTAGAACCAATGATGATGAGCGTAAAGCTGCTAAAGACAATAACGAAGATGTTGCCCGCAAAGAAAGAGAAAGTACAGCCGGAAACAATATTCAACGAGCTCTAGCAGGTGAACTTGGAACGACTAAAGTCGCTTCTGCTGAACAGGTGGCTGGGAACCCCTGTTGGCCATTTACCAGTTGTGGAAATGAAAAAGGTTATAATTGGTACGAACACGTTGATCCTCTAAGAGGTAACGTAATACATATAAGATCTTTAGAAAGCACAGATACAACTACCTATAATATTTCGGTAAACAATGTTGACCTAAGCCAACGACAAGTAGGGAGTGGTGCTAACGGAAATGTAGTCACGGTAAGACAATGGAACAAATGAAACGTATTATTCAAATTCTTTTCTTCTATATAGCTGCAACTGTGTCAACAGTTCAGGCACAAGAAATGTATAACAGCATTGCCACTGCCTATGTAACAACAACTATCAGTCAGAATGTTGTATTCAACAGTGCTATGCAACAGGGCGGCACGTTTGAACTCAGTGTATTGGCACACAATGGTGGAGGTCGTGCAGGACAAAGTGACACCGCCAACGTAAGGATACAGTTTTACACAGCAGGTGGATCATTAGTATCGCAGGCACAAACTAATCATTCTGCTAACTTGCCTAACCCCAACAACGTCTGTGGCAATCCCTGTATTGATCCAGCAGTACCTTGGACGACTCTAACTATCAGTTCTACATTAACTCAAGCACAGGCATCAACCGTGGCCTATGCTAAGATTAGTTTTTATGGCATCGACGGCAGTTATTGGGCCGGTGACTACGGTCCGTGGTATCGTGCTCCTACATTCACACACAATGGCGGTGCCAACTTGGCCTATAATCCAGAGTTTGGACCATATAATAATGTAGCTGCACAAGGTTGGACTATCAGTCCTGCATTGGGTGCTTGCCAAGGGGCTTGGGGAGGATCTAATCCCTGTATCGCTAACAGCTCAGGAACACCGGGTGTAAGCACCACAGGACTAGTAGCTAACCAGAACGGCGGTGGTCCTGACCCTAATGGTGGAACAACCAGCGGCACTGCGGGCGGTTATAACTCAACTATGACCACATCGAGTCCCACAGGTGCTCCCCCGCCACCAAACGATCAAAACATCAGCACCTCTAGCTCTAACGTTTATATTACCAATATCTATCCTACCAGTAATAACAGTCCTGCCGGTGAAGGTGCTGCTAATGCCTTCGACGGAAATCCCTACACCAAATATCTAAACTTCGACAAGTTTAATGCAGGTGTTACTATTAAGTTAAACTCAGGTAGAGTAGTCAAAGGATTTACACTAACCACTGCCAACGATTTTCCAGGTAGAGATCCTACCAGTTATAAACTGTATGGCAGTAACAACGGTACTACGTGGACACTGATTCAGGACGGCAACCTAAATCTAAGTAACAACAGATTTGCAACCAGCGATGTAATCTCAGTGACTAATTCCAATGCCTATGTATATTATTACATATTCTTTCCTACTACTAAAGCAGGAACAGGATGTGGACTGGACTGTAACTCAATGCAGATAGCCGAGATTACTTTTATCTATGACGCTAACAATCCTACAACATCTACAGACGCAGGTAGTGGTTCAGTAGCAAACCCCGGCGACTTCTGCTGTGGCGGTACAGCCGCACCCTTTAATGCCAATGCACAATTTACCGGCAGGGTTTCTACATTTCAATCTAGAGCAGCTCAAGATACTAGAGTAAGCATTACTCAAATAGGAAATTACAACAGCGCCACTGTAATACAGAGTGGGACACGTCACAACTACAGCGAAATCTATGTCAGTGGTAGTAATAATACTACCAATACCACCCAGACCAGTACCAGTGCTTCTTCTACAAACTATATTGAACTTGATGTTATAGGAAGTTCTAATACTGTAAATCTAACTCAACAAAGTACAGGTGGAACCAAAGGTATTATGGCTACGGTTAATAACACCAACAATAATTTAACTGTAAATCAATCTGGATCAGGTAATCACTACGCTGAAATAAGTTTATCAGGTAGTAATAAAACTGTGAATCTTAATCAGAGTGGATCTGCTGCACATATGTCTAATATCAATCTCAGCGGGGGTTCTACTTCTTTGACTTCTACCCAATCAGGTGCAACTCAGCAACATTATTCTATTACCTATTCTTGTGCGCAGATCAGCTGTGCGGCAATAACTGTAACACAAGGACAATAAATATAGTTTTAAGGAGTATGCCATGCGTACCGTTGCCGTGGCGTTCCTATTCTGCCTAACTAGCTCTATAGCAAACGCACAGTTTAGATACGATTATCCTATCCTTTGTGATACTACACAGTCAATGATAGAAAGTCTTAACAAAAACTATCAAGAAAAACTAAGGTGGACTGGTAATCACGTCAGTGATAATTCAGTTTATAGTTTGTGGGTGCATCCCAAGGATAACAGTTGGACTCTACTGAAAAGCAAGAAAGAGTTTGCCTGCATCCTTGGAGTGGGCGATGAATCTAAATTTACTTTTGATAAGATTTAAACAAATATTTCTTGTGAAGCTGTAGTCTAGATTGATTGTACTGCACCGCAGTTATAACTAATGCCGCTGTCCAGGGCAGGATCGTTGCCACCCAAGTTTCTAACTGTGACCACCATTGTGTCATCAATGGTTCTTTCATCAGCATCAACACAGCAACAGCAAAAAGCACAAATGATCCTAAGAACACAGTGTCAGGCCAACGTTCAAGTATCTTACTGACCAGTGTAGCACCAAATAGTATTATAGGCACAGAAATTAGTAAACCTGCCACCACCAATACAAAGTTACCGTTGGCCGCTGCCGCAATTCCCAGAGCATTGTCTATGCCCATAACAGCATCAGCGACAACAATAGTGCTTATAGCGCCCCAAAAGGTATCCTTGGCCTCGATATTATGTTCACCTGAATCAAACACTAATTTCCAACCAATCCAGATCAATGCCAAAGCGCCTATGGCTCGCAGTCCAGGGATCATTAACAGATAAGTCAAAGCAGCTACTGAAACAAAGCGTATAGCGATAGCACCAAAGGTTCCCCAAAATATTGCTTTCTTGCGTAGTTCTGGTGGTAATTTATTAGCAGCCATACCAATAACTAATGCATTGTCGCCGGCTAATACAATGTCTATCAAAATGATAGCTAGAAAAGCCCATAGGGCCTGAAGAGTAAACAGTTCCATAATAATCCTTGTAAGTTATGGTCTCACATCTTTGTCTATATACCGGGTGTTAACACCGTGCTGACGACATATAGAGCCTTTGCAGGCTAGTTACTCCCCGGAAATATTTAGTATTTTATCGGTAAATATTTTACTATGAAGAAATTATTTTTAAACCCCTGGACTGCCTTAGTAACATTAGCTGTGGTAGTATTAATAAGATTATTTGATCCTGCATTTATTGAAAGTGTGAGATTACGCTATTTTGATCAGCTTATCGTCAGCCAACCTAAAAAAGATGTGCCAGTGCATATCGTTAACATAGATGAAGCTACTCTTGAACGCTACGGTCAATGGCCTTTCCCTAGAGGACAATACGCAGATATCATAAAAGAATTATATAGCAGGCAAGCAGGTTTGGTTGTATTCAATGTGTTGATGCCAGAAAAAGATAGATTTAATCAAGACACAACACTGGCACAGGCAATGAAGAAATATCCTGTGGTGATTCCATCTTTAGGTCACACCAAAAATCGCAACACTAATTTTGGCAGTAGTGTGCAGATAATAGGGCAGGATCCTTCTGGTAAGGTAGTTGAATATCCTGGATTAATCAACAGCATAGATTCTTTAAATGATTTAGCTATTGGTATAGGTGTGGTTAACACATTTCCAGAAATAGATGGTGTTGTTCGTCGTATGCCATTATTGATTGCTATTCCAAACAATCATTTACTGCCTTTAGATCAACAACAAATAATTGTGCATCCTGCATTAAGTTTAGAAACATTAAGGGCAGCATCTGAAGATAGAATACAAGTTAAGATAGGTGATGCAGGAGTTGAAGCCTTACGTATTCCCAAACTAGGAAAGATACAGACCGACAATTTATCTCGTATATGGATCGATTGGGCGAATCAACCTTCACAGCACAGTCTTGTTGACCTTCCTAAAAGTTTTGATAACGGTATCGTGATAGTTGGACTCAGTGCCGCAGGATTGGTTAATCCTGTGAGTACGGCAGCGGGCGAAGTATGGCCTCACTATCTACAGGGTGCAGTGATAGGTACAATGATGACACAGAGTAATATACAAAGACCAGGATATGCCGATGAACTCGAAATAGCATCTATAGCATTAGCTGGACTACTGCTGATATTTTTAATGAGGTGGACATATGTGGGTATCGCAGCGACCGTGGTTGTCATTGGTGGTGTGGTTATTGGTAGTATCTACGCTTACACTAACTTTTTATTTTTATTTGACAGTACTGCCTTTGCAGTTGGCGTTGGATTGGTCGCTCTGCATGCCTACATGATCAAGTTCGTCTCAGAGTTTTTACAAAAACAACAGATAAAAAAGCAGTTTCAAAGTTATCTATCACCGGATTTAGTAGCCAAATTAATCAAAGATCCTAGTTTATTGCGATTAGGAGGAGAAGAGAAAGAACTGAGTATTATGTTTACAGATGTAAGAGGCTTTACCAGTATTTCGGAATTCTATGGAAAAGATGTTCAAGGTTTGACCAAAATCATGAATCGCTATATGACAGCAATGACTAAGACGATCCTAGAAACAGGTGGTACACTAGACAAATATATTGGCGATGCACAAATGGCATTTTGGAATGCACCATTAGATGAAACAAAACATTGTAAAGATGCTGTAAAAGCAGCTTTAGGAATGTTAGGGAGCTTAGATGGATTCAATAAAGAAATCGCCGATGAAGGTACACCTCCTTTTGGTATGGGTATTGGTATCAACACCGGTGTGGTTGTGGTCGGTAACATGGGATCTGAGCAACGCTTTGACTATACCTGTCTTGGGGATGCAGTTAATCTTGCTAGTCGCCTGGAGGGACAAAGTAAAAACTATGGAGTACTCATTGTACTTGGACCAATTACAGCAGAAAGAGTTGGAGAAGATTTCTTCACGATTGAACTCGATTGCATCGCAGTCAAAGGAAAAAAAGAAGGTGTAAACATATACACTGTATTTCATAGTCCTCCAGAATCAGACATAGCAGAATGGAAACACAACAGGCAATTACATAACCTTATGCTGGAATCATATCGCAATCAGCAATGGGATAAGGCCACTTTACTGGTAGAATCATTGCGAGGTAAATTCGATGGCGGTATGGATGGCTACTACTCACTTTGGTTAGAACGCATCCAAGAAATGCGTTACGCAGATCTACCCAAAGATTGGGATGGTGTATTTAGAGCACAATCTAAATAATTTTCAAAGGAGTAATTATGCACTACAAAATGGAAGATGTGATCTTTTGGTGGTTTGATTTCTATGTGCATAATATGTTACAATTACATTTTGCGCCTTATTACCTAATGAGCAAAGGCAGCGATGCAGAACAATGGATCAGCCATTTCAGCACAAATGGTATGAAACAATTTAATTTATGTAGACCATGATAAGATCTTTACTAGTTTTTTTATTGTTTAGTATATCTGTGATAGGTAATGCCACAGAACATAAGATAACTGCGGCTTCTTGGTTGGTTGCCGACGGCGATGGTGAGATATTGCAAAGTGAAAATATGTATGAACATCGCAGTATCGCCAGTATCACCAAACTGATGACAGCTATGGTTGTATTAGATGCCCATCAAGATCTTGATGAATATATAAGACCATATACCAGAAGAGAGCTGCTGCAATTAGCGATAGTGCATTCTGATAACAGAGCATCAGATATGCTGTGTCAACACTATCCAGGAGGTCGATTAGCCTGTGTACGTGCTATGAACGACAAAGCCCGGCATCTAGGAATGATTGATACCAAATTTGTAGATCCCACAGGCCTAGGAGTAATGAATTCCAGCACTGCCTATGATTTGATAAAAATGGTTAGGGCAGCAGAATTATATTCAGAAATAGTAACTGCCAGTAAGATGAGTGAAGTCAAGGTCAAGCACAAAAAGAAATTTGTGGTTTTTAGAAATACCAACCCTATCATAGGCAAGCGTCACGATTTCATAGTCAGCAAAACAGGTTATATCCGTGCTGCCGGTGGTTGTATTGTTATGATGTTAGATACCGCGATGGGTAGAAGAATTGTAGTTCTACTGGGCAGTAAAAATACTAAGACACGTATTCCTGAAGCAGAATTTATTGCATTGAAAACTTAATCATCTCCGGCAGTGTCGTTGATTTCTTCTTTGGTGAATTTTCTATGTGGTAATGTTTTAGCAGGCGAATTTTCGATAGTCTTATTAATTTCTTTTTCTGCTATGATTCTTTCATACTCGATGGTCTTACCTCTTAGTTCCATTACTGTTTCTATCTTTTGATTTAGACGAATTAAATCATTGTCTAACATTCTAATCCTATCTATCAAAGCAATCAGTATTCCGTTGGCCTGTCCAATCACCGGTTTAATTTCGGTGGTCACCCATTTCCAAACGAAATAGATAAAATACCCCATTCCCGCAGCGGCAATAACTGGGAAACCGTATCTGTTGACTAATTCTACAATATCCATTTATTTTTATCCTTTCCAAAAACCCCAAGGATCATATATTTTCTTTTGGACCTTTTTAGGTTCCCAATAACAATAAAAGAAAGCAGTGATAAGCACCAAAAGGTCCAATAAGTAGAAAACCAAAAACGCCTCAAAAAGCATCAATCTTTCCTTTGATCGGTTTGTTCTGCCCGAGCTATACGATCATAATCAGGTTGAAGACCAAGAGCATGACTGACCTTCACATCGATTCTTTGCAGTTGATTGGTCATTGTATCTACCCTAGCATCCAAACCTTTGATGATGCCGCCCATACCATTTACAGAACTGGTCACTCCGGCCAATATGAATTTTAATGTTAAGAACACAAAGTAGCCAGCTGCCAGTGCGGCAGCAATCGGAAAACCCAGTTCAGCTACTAGTTTTAGAAATTCCATTTGTCGCTCCTGCTGATTCACCTTCTTTTATAAACTTTACAAGAGGATCTTGTTTAATCAGCATTGCGGTGCCATTCACATTTACCAATTTGAAATAATCGCCGCCTTTCCAACCTAGTCTATCAATTGGAAGTTCTTCGTCCAAAATGATACGATCTGGAAGAATGTGCCATTCATAATCTACTGTTAACAATTTCGCTCCTAGTGAATCTATACGTATATTTACACAGTTGACAGAGTTTTTAACTGACTATATAATATACACATATTATTCAAAGAGCGACTTATGAAAATACAAATAGTTTCAGATCTTCATTTAGAGTTTTCAGACTATATTTTGAAGAACGAAAACAACGCCGATGTGCTGGTGCTCGGTGGCGATATAATGTTGGCTGAAAAAGTGCTGTTGCCTGAAAGCGAACTTGGTGTACGTTTTAGAGACTTTCTCAAGAGATGTGCGTTTCAGTTTCCGCACGTGATCTATTTGGCAGGTAATCACGAATTTTACGGTGGATATTGGGCTAAGAGTTTGGACAAACTTCGTGCTGCCTGTGCGATGCACACCAATGTTTATTTTCTAGAGCGTGATACCAAAATCATCGATGATGTAGTGTTCGTTGGCGGAACCTTGTGGACTGATATGAACAAAGGAGATCCACTGACACTACACGCTGTTCGTGATATGATGAACGACTATAGAGCCATAACCAATGATGATCTTGGCTATACGAAACTTAAGCCTGCTACGACTGCGCAACGTCACAGAGAAACTAGGCAGTATATAGAATTAGTAGCCAAAGAACACAGCGACAAAAAGGTTGTAGTGGTTGGTCATCACTCACCTTCTTATCAAAGCTGTCACGAGATGTATCGCAGTGATCATATCATGAATGGTGCTTATCACAGTGATCTCACAGAGATGATGTTTGATCATCCACAGATAAAACTGTGGACACACGGTCACACTCATCATCCATTTGATTATATGGTAGGTGAGTGTAGGGTTGTGTGTAATCCTAGAGGCTATGAACAGGCCAGTGGTTGGAGTGAACACACTGGTTGGGATCCTTGTAAAACGGTGGAACTATGAACGCAAAACAAAAGTTTTTAGAAGACCTTAAAACAGGCGTCCGTGCAGTTGTAATAAACGACTGTTACGGAGGCTTTGGACTCAGTCCTAGAGCCATAGAGCAATATCGCCGTCTAGCCTGTGTTACAGCAACGGATCTCTATGATAGAGATATACCTAGAGATGATCCTTATCTGGTGAAAGTAGTCAGAGAACTTGGTATGGGGGCTAATGGCCCTCATTCCAATCTAAAGATCGTTGAAATCCCCGGCGATGTAGAATGGCTTATACAAGAATATGATGGTGCAGAATGGATAGCAGAGAAACACAGAACGTGGAGTTAATCACCAAAGTATCTTTTGGTAAGGATCGTTTTCACGAACAAGAAGATATGATTCGTTGGTGTAGAAAAAATCTTGGCACAGGAGGTTGGAATCAATCTATGGTGCTGGGAGATAACCGATGGCGTGTTGATTCAATGTTCGGAAATACTCATTTCTGGTTTAAAGAAGAACGAGACTATCTATTGTTTTGTCTTAAATGGATGTAATAATGAGACGGCTGAAAAAAGAACTGTGGCCTGTGAAGATCACAGTGGATAAACCTGAAAGCACAGATGATATTTACTATTGGCTAGGTGATCATCTAGGAGTATTCAAAGGACGATGGAACGCTGTTTATCAGCATAACTGCACAGATTTCTATTTTCGCAATGAAAAAGATGCTGTGCTTTTCAGTCTTAGGTGGGCGCAATGAAACTATGGAATATGGCCAAATACGAAATCAAGAAACTGATTAAAATCCGAGGTAAGCAATATAACCATTATATGCCCTGTGGTCTTAATATCCGCGAACGATTATGGTGGTGGTTCGTGCCTGGACCCTGCATCAAAGTGCGCTGGCCCAAAGGTAAGATCGCAGTGGATCACAATGATCCTCGTTGGGTAGATCTAGGTGGTGCAGTCTGGGTAGAGTTTGACAGTGCCGATCCCAACGACTTTTATCGTCCTTGGATGGAACAGAACGTGGGCCGTCAGAAGTGGGATTGGGATTGGGGCTTCGTAGGTAACGATGCCAGCGACAACTGTCTTACCATAAAGGTTAGACAGAAACACGAAAAGTATGCTACAATGATGTTGATGATGTGGACATGAGTCAACAAGACATAATCAATCAACTAAGAAAAACTATGCCTACACAGATAGCCAACGCAATCGCGGGTGTTCAGCCCATGGGGTATACAGGCGGCGTATTTGGTGTGGAAAGACCTGTGCCTGACAACTGGAAGTCATATCTGCGTAGATTCGCTAACGGTCTTAATGGCATATACGGGGCAGGCAGCACCACTACTGTCACCGAAGAAGATATCATAGCTCGCGCCGAGAAATACATGCAGCTCAAATATCCGGGGCCATATCAGGTAGAACCCTATTACAATTCAGAAAAGATGAAATGGGATCTCAGACTAAGATTCGACGATCCCAGAGAAGAAACTATGTGGTTATTGAGGTGGTAATGAAACAACTGCCTTACGGAGTCCAGACAGATAAAAAGATCATCCACGATGCTGAACGATGGTGCATAGAGCAATGGGGACCACGTTGGGAAGCCATAGGAAACCGTTCGGGCACTTGGTGTCTGTTCTGGGGCGGCAATAAAGTAGAGATGGCTCCTAGCACTTATCAATGGTGGTTTGAAACTGAAGAACAGCGTATGTGGTTTTCTCTAAGGTGGCTATGATATATCAATGGCAACGAGAGTTATTGGAAAAAATGTACAAATACAAAGGACGAGGATTGACACAGATCACAGGACGTAATGCTGGTAAAAGTTATTCTGCAGAGGCTCTTAAGAGATTATGGGAAGACATCACCTGGAGTCCTGTGCAAAACATTGTCTTAGCTGAAGGCACAGTCTACGGCTGTCGTTATTACACAGCCGAACCTGTGGGCGGTAACTGGCGTGAAATGGAAGCCTGGTGCAGAGAAATGTTTGGTTATGCTGGAGACAAACTCTGGGGAGAGGAAAAGGCTCCGGAACCTGCACATCGTTGGTATATGAACAACCGTAAGTTTTGGTTCCGAGATGAACAAGACCAGATGATATTTGTATTGAGATGGCGATGAGACGAGACATAGAGTTAGGCGGAGGATATATGCTTAGTATAGATAGCAGAGATATTCCTCTACCTTCTAGTATTCGCAAAGAAGTCTGGGACTGGTCACAGAACAACGACATTTTCCTAGAAGGGCACAAGTATGGCATTGAAGGTTGGGATATTTGGCGTGTGCGCGACGATGAACAACGAGTAAGGTTTATTCTACGATGGCTGTAAGAACATTAAAACGTAGGGTTATAATCAGAGAGTACGATTTTGACAAGGTCAGAGCACAGGCATTCGCCCCTCTGTCTTGTATGGGCGTATTAGATACTCTATATGATCGTGCAGAGTTCATGCCACTGAATCAACATAATTTAGAAAAACTCAAAGTTGCAGAAATACTGAGAGGCAAAAGCACATTGAAAGATATTAGATGGGAAAATGCTATGCCTGCAAGATTAGTAGCACAGTTCAGTGATTATCTTTATAATAAACGATATTACGATTGGCAGGTGAC
>JACCDT011406357.1_pt1 | contig 11496 bp, 9 predicted proteins | sample 7446291 | NCBI WGS metagenome assembly JACCDT01 (sample SAMN15323446, study PRJNA562643) | freshwater metagenome | isolation source: river surface water | place: USA:Blue River Watershed | collected 2017-08-17 | reverse complement strand
GCCTGACGCAAGGCGATGTGGCTGCACTTATGGGTACAACCCAAAGCGTGGTGGCACGCATTGAGAGCGGCAGGGGTACGCCATCGATGCGAACTGTCCAACGTTTTGCAAGTGCTGTGGGTGCGCGTGCCGTGGTGCGCATGGAGCCTTTGAAGGCTGCATAAACTGGACACGATCAGGCGCTACTCGTATCTAGCCTTCAAGTTTCAAGCTAAGTACTCGCTTGAAGTGGCGCGTGTTCCGCGCCCGCACCGCGCATCAAGAAAGCCCTGTTCTTTGACAAGCCCTACGAAGCGCCAGTGCGCAGCGCAGACGCTGTCAAACCCGTGGCCCCCGAGCCATTGCGCAAATACGCCAACATCAAATCTAAGAAGGTGGTGGCGGCGTTGTTCAAGTCGACGACTTGAGTTTTTTTCGCCCGCCCACATTCGCATTCCAAAACGCCTCACCTGCTTGACTCATTGGGGCTTTGTCGCGATAGAGCTGGATGCGCATCTCCACGCACCATGTATGGGGGGCGGCTTCGACCAACAGGCCACGTTCCAGGTCTTCGGCGATCAAGGTTTGAGGCAGCCATGCAATGCCTTTGCCCGCCAGAGCCATGGTGCGCAGCACTGACGCCAGATGCGCGGTGAAGATGGATGTGGCAGGCACCGATGCCATCAACGATGCTTGCGTTTGCGCCACGATTCGACCAATGCCAGACTCTGGGTTGTAGCTGAGCAGCTTGACCGGTTGTTTACTTGTGCCTTTGTCCAGTGTGTGGTGTGGGGTGCCGTTTTTCTTGGGTGCCGACACAGGGATCAACAGATCGCGCCCAACCACGAGAGACGGATAGCCTTGTTCGTCTAAGGTGCTCGTGACATCGGCATGCGCATGTGTGAGTAGAAACTGCACTTGGCTTTCCAGCAGCATTGCTTCGCAGCGCTGAAGCACATCAGAGACCAAGCGAACCTGTCCGATCTCCATGTGTGATTCAAGTCCGCGCAACCACATGGGCATGAAGGTGAAGGACAGCGCATGAGTGGACGCAATGCGCAAGGTGGTTGCGTTCGCCTCATTGAAGGCGCGGGCTTCGCCGGGGATCTTCGCGGCGCGCGCGAGCATGTCACGCGCCACGGACTCAAACCACTTGCCAGTGTCTGTCAGGGCCGCGGGTTGATTGGTGCGATCAAATAAATCTGCGCCCAGCCATTCTTCCAAGGCGCGGATACGTCTGCTGAACGCAGGTTGCGTCATGTGACGCTCTTCCGCAGCGCGCGAGAAATTTCCGCTGACTGAGAGGACTAAAAAGTCTTCCAGCCATGACAAATTCATGGTCTTCATGGGGCAGTGCTTTTAAAGCATGAGATGCAAAAAAAGAAGCATTGGTCAAACCAATGCGTCTTACCTACGATTCATTTTCATTATCCATCGCACCAGGAGCAAAGATGAAAATCGTAGAAATTCGAGAGAAAACCTTCCCCATCAGTTCGCCCATCCGCAACGCCTACATCGACTTCAGCAAGATGACGTTGAGCTTGGTGGCAGTTATCACCGACGTCATTCGCGACGGTAAACCTGTGGTGGGCTATGGCTTCAACTCGAATGGTCGCTACGGCCAAGGCACGTTGATGCGCGAGCGGTTCATTCCCCGGATTTTGGAAGCTAAGCCAGAGGCGCTGATCGACGACACAGGTAAGAACCTGGACCCCCACAAGATTTGGAACACCATGTTTACCAACGAAAAGCCGGGGGGGCACGGCGAGCGCTCGGTGGCCATCGGCACGATCGACATGGCCATTTGGGATGCCGTAGCCAAGATCGAAGGCAAGCCCTTGTTTCAACTGCTGGCTGACCGCTATGGCAACGGCAAGGCCAACCGCGAGATCTTTGTTTATGCGGCTGGCGGCTATTACTACCCAGGACAAGACCACAGCAAGCTCAAAGATGAAATGCGTAGCTACATCGACCGTGGTTACACCGTGGTGAAAAAGAAAATTGGTGGGGCCTCGCTCGATGAAGATTTGCGTCGCATCGATTCCATCTTGAGCGTCTTGGGGGATGGCCAAAAACTCTGTGTCGATGCCAATGGCCGTTTTGATTTGGATACGGCTGTTCAATACGCCAAAGCTTTGTCGCAATACGATTTGTTCTGGTACGAAGAGCCCGGTGACCCACTCGACTTTGAGTTGCAGGCCACGCTTCGCAACTATTACAGCAACCCCATGGCCACAGGCGAAGACCTGTTCTCCATGCAAGACGCACGCAACCTGATTCGCTACGGCGGCATGCGTCCAGACCGTGACTATTTGCAGTTTGATTGCGCTCTCAGCTATGGCTTGGTCGAATACCTGCGCACGTTGGACATGCTGAAAGAGCATGGTTGGTCACCCAGCCGCTGCATCCCTCATGGCGGCCATCAAATGTCATTGAACATTGCGGCCGGTCTGGGTCTTGGCGGCAACGAGAGCTATCCCGACTTGTTCCAACCCTTTGGCGGATTCCCAGATGGTGTGAAAGTAGAAAACAGCCACATCACCTTGCCTGAATTGCCTGGTATCGGTTTTGAAGGTAAGGCCGACCTCTACCAAGTGATGCAAGAGCTCTCTGCTTAACCAACAACCCCACCCAGGAGACATCATGAAATCAAACACCCAATTCAGCCAAATCGCGGCTTCATTGGCGCTCATGTTGGCGTCGTTTTCTGCGCAGGCGGACTTCCCAGAGAAGCCTGTGACCTTGGTCGTCCCATTTGCTGCGGGCGGTCCCAGTGACAAGATTGCACGTGACGTGGCTGAGGCTTTGCGAAAACCACTGGGTGGTCAGACCGTGATTGTTGAAAACGTGGGGGGTGCTGGTGGCACCATCGGGGCCGCCAAAGTGGCCAAAGCAAACCCCGATGGCTATACCTTGCTGGTGCATCACATTGGCATGTCCACAGCGCCTGCGCTGTATCGCAAACTGCCCTACAAGATGCCGGATGACTTTGAGTATTTGGGACTGATCAACGAAGCCCCATCCACCTTGATCAGCAGCCCCACACTGCCAGCCAACAACTTTCAAGAGTTGCGCAAGTTGATCAACGAGCGCAAAGAAAAGATCAACCTGGCAAACGCCGGTTTAGGTTCCGCCTCCCACCTGTGTGGGTTGATGTTGCAAAGTGCGCTGCAAGTTGAATTGACTACAGTGCCTTACAAAGGCACCGCCCCTGCGATGACCGATCTCATGGGCAGTCAGGTCGATTTGATGTGCGAGCAAGCCACCAATGCGGTGCCGCAAATTGAAGCTAAGAAGGTCAAGGTGTTTGGTGTCACCAGCAAGAAGCGCATGACTCTGCCAGTGTTAGCCGGGGTACCCACCTTGGCTGAAAGTGGTTTGAGTGATTTTGGGGTCTCTGTGTGGCATGGTCTTTACGCGCCCAAGGGGACGCCACCTGCCGTGGCCGCGAAACTCAACCAAGCGCTCAAATCCGCATTGAAAGATCCAGACCTGATCAAGCGTCAAGAGGCCTTGGGCATCAGTGTGGTGAACGACAACCGTTTGGAACCGGTGAACCACAAAAAGTTTGTCGAAGCGGAAATGGCACGTTGGGCCGCTGTGATCAAAGCGGCTGATCAATACGCAGATTAAGTCAAGCCGCCAGTGGGTCCAGCGTCTGCGGGCATTTCACACTCAGACGCTGCCAAGCCGGCGCTTCAGCCACGCTCACTAAGGTGTCTTGGGGCGTCAGGCGGACCGCACTCAAGCAGCCACCCCAGACACAGCCGTCGTCGAGGCACACCACATCGCGCCGGTCCATGGCTTGCAGCGTGGACCAATGGCCAAAGGCGATGCGCACATCGGTGGTCAATCGGCCGGGCGCATCAAACCACGGCATCAAATGCGCTGGGGCTTGGCTGGCGCCTTCTTTGACGCTGAAATCCATCGCGCCGTGGGCATCGCAAAAACGCAAGCGGGTGAGGGCGTTGACGATCACGCGCAAGCGGTCAGCGCCTGCTAAGTCGTCGTGCCACACATTGGGCAGACCGCCATACATCTGCGGCATGAACTGCTCCCACTCGTCGCTGCGCAACACGGCTTCTACTTCCCCGGCCAGTGCCAGGGTTTGGTCAGCCGTCCATTGCGGCAGCACGCCGGCGTGCAGCATCAACACCTGGCCCACGCGCATGGCCATGTGCTGGTGACGCAACCAGTGCAACAACTCGGCACTGTCGGGGGCGGTCAAGATGTCGTGCACGGTGTCTTGGGTGTTGGGCTTACGCACCCCGCGTGACACGGCGAGCAAATGCAAATCGTGGTTGCCCAACACGCAGTGCGCGCTGCTGCCCAGGGCCATCAAGCGGCGTAACACGCCCGCGTTGTCGGGTCCGCGGTTGACCAAGTCGCCCAACACGTACAGGGTGTCTCGGCTCGGAGAAAATTCAAGGTGTGTCAGTAAGCGCCCTAAGGCCTCGTTGCAGCCCTGCACATCGCCAATCAAGTAAAGTGCCATGTAGGAGATTGTGATGGATGTTCTGCTGATTGTTTTCTTAACCCTGCTCAATGGCGTGTTCGCCATGTCTGAGATGGCTTTGGCGTCGAGCCGCAAAGCCCGCTTGGCTGCGCTTGCCGAGTCGGGGGACAGTGGCGCACAGGCCGCCCTGCGTTTGCTCGAACAACCGACGCAGTTTTTATCTACCGTGCAAATCGGCATCACCTCGATTGGGGTGTTGAACGGCATCGTGGGCGAGGCCGCCTTCAGCGCCGATTTTTCATCATGGCTGTTGGTGCAAGGTGTGCCTGAGAACTGGGCAGCTGGTTTGGCCACTGCCTTTGTGGTGACGCTGATCACCTTCATCACCATCTTGTTTGGTGAGCTGGTGCCCAAGCGCATTGGCCAGTTGTTTCCTGAAGGGGTGGCCCGTGTGGCAGCGCCCATGATGTTGGCCTTGGCAACTTTGGCCAAGCCATTCGTGCATTTGTTGTCGGCCAGTACCAGTGCCATGTTGACCTTGCTGCGTATCGACGTGCATGGTGCACGCACTGTGACCGAAGAAGAAATTTCAGCCAGCTTGGTCGAAGGTGTCGATGCCGGCGTGATCGAACAGCACGAGCACCAGATGGTGCAAAACGTGTTCAACCTCGACGAACGTCCGCTCACCTCCATCATGGTGCACCGCTCCGACATCGAGTGGCTCGACGCCAAGTTGCCCGTGCCGCAAGCCTTGGCGCAAGTCGGTGCCAGTGGTGCGCATTCGTGGTACCCCGTGTGTCGGGGCGACCTGGACAACGTGGTGGGGGCGGTGAGTGTGTCGCAGCTGTTGCGTTTGCCTCCCGGCTCAGACCTGACGGTGGACGCCTTGGCCAAGCCTGTGGCCTTTGTGCCTGAAACCTTGAGCGGCCTCGACTTGCTCGAACAATTCCGCAAGCCGGCTGAGCGCGCCACGGCCCATGGCCGCATGGTGCTGGTGGTGGACGAATACGGCGTGGTGCAAGGCTTGCTCACGCCACGCGATTTGCTCGAGGCCATCACCGGTGAACTGCTTCAAGCCACGCCCGCCGATGAAGCGTGGGCCAAGCAACGCGAAGATGGCTCTTGGTCGGTCGATGGCACCATGCCGGTGAGCGAGTTCAAAGCGCGCTTGAACATCAAAGAATTGCCTGACGAAGAGCGCGGCATTTACAACACCGTGGCCGGTTTGGTCATGGCCATCTCCGGCGAATTGCCTGCCGAAGGCGATGTGGTCGAGTTTGGGGAATGGCGTTTTGAAGTGGTCGACCTCGATGGTCGCCGCATCGACAAGGTGTGGGTCAGTCGCGTCGCTTGAACGGCACCTGATACATCCACACCGGACGGCCATCGCGGCCATAGACCACAGCCTGAGGCTCAAGCTCGCGGGCTTCAAATTCCAAGCTCACCAACCACGCACCTCGGCGCAATTCGCCAGCCGCTTTTTCGACCGCGCGTGGCATGCTCTCGGGGCGCTGGAACAGGTACACCATGTCGAAGCTGCGCCAGTCCACCAACCAAATATCGCCTTGGCGAATTTTGGCAAACGAGCAACGCATCGCGCTCAACACGCGCAGGGGCCAGCTCATTTCCACGCCGTGGAGTTCGGCGCGTGGGAACGCGTTGCGCAAGGCCACCAAGCCGTCGCCCATGCCGCTGCCTGCGTCCAAAATGCGCGCGCCTGCAGGCAGTGCGATGTGCTCGGGTACTTCGATCAGCGCCTTCTTGGGCGTGGGGAACAGCGGGGCATCGCGCCAGGCTTTGCGGGGATAGACCAACACGATCAAGCCCAGCAAGATCAGCCAGCCAATGGGCGGCACACTGATCGTGGCCGACGACACCACCACCGACACGGGAAAGCCCAACACCATCAAGGCTTTGCGCATGGGGGTGTGGACCAGCTTGCTCAAAAATCCACCCCAAAAAGCGGCGGCCACCAAGGCAATCGTTTCGCTCAACCCAATCTCTTGCAGACCGATGAACAGCAACCAAGACGTGCCCCAAGCAAGCAGGGCGGGGAGGGGCCAATTCATGTACTTCATAGAGGAGAATGATAGCCAACTGGATTGTCCCCATGTCCACTGAAGATGCCCTATGAATCCGCCAACCACCCAGACCCTCAGCACCGTTGACGAGATGCGCAGCACCCTGCGCCGCATCAGCCATCTCAAGGGGCGTCAAGCCGATGCCACATCGCTGCAAGAGGTGCGCGCGTTGATCGGGCACGCGCCGCATCGCCGTGATCTGTTGATCGAGCATTTGCACGCTTTGAACGATGCGTACCGTGGCTTGTTCGAGCGCCACTTGGTGGCCTTGGCGCATGACATGCAGTTGCCCATGGCTGAGGTGTACGAAGTGGCCACCTTCTATCACCACTTCGAGGTGTTGCCCAACGACGCTACGCCTGCGGCGCTGACGGTGCGTGTGTGCGATGGCTTGAGCTGCGAGATGGGCGGCGCCAAACAACTCTTGGCCAAGTTGCCCAGCATCTTGGGTGCGGAGGTGCGGGTCATCAGCGCGCCCTGCGTGGGCCGCTGCGAGCAAGCCCCTGTGGCGGTGGTGCACCAAAACCCAGTGCCACATGCCACCGCCGACAGCGTGGCCGCGGTCGTGAGCGCAGGCAACACCCACGCCACCTTGCCCGACCATGTGGACTTCGCCACCTACCAAGCTGATGGGGGCTACGCACTGGCCGCTAGCTTGGCTGCTGGCACTGCGCAGGCTGACGAGGTGTTGCAAGCCATGGAAGCCTCAGGCCTTCGCGGCTTGGGCGGCGCAGGTTTTCCAGCCGGACGCAAATGGCGCATCGTGCGCGAGCAACCCGCGCCACGCTTGATGGCTGTCAACATTGACGAGGGCGAGCCCGGCACCTTCAAAGACCGCACCTACCTCGAGCGTGACCCACATCGTTTTTTAGAAGGCATGTTGGTGGCTGCACAAATCGTCGGCATCGAGGCGATCTACATTTATTTGCGTGACGAGTACCACGGTTGCCGTGAGTTGCTCACGCAAGCGCTGGCACATTTGCAGGCCCGACCCCCTTGCCCGTTGCCGTACATCGAGTTGCGCCGAGGTGCAGGTGCGTACATCTGCGGTGAAGAGTCCGCGATGATTGAAAGCATTGAAGGCAAGCGCGGTGAGCCCCGCATGCGCCCGCCCTACATTGCGCAAGTGGGTTTGTTTGGCAAGCCCACGCTCGAACACAACTTTGAAACCCTGTACTGGGTGCGCGACATCGTGCAAAAAGGTGCGGACTGGTTCAGCGGTTTTGGTCGCCATGGACGCAAAGGGCTGCGCAGTTTCAGCGTGAGCGGTCGCGTCAAGCAGCCCGGTGTCAAGCTGGCGCCTGCGGGCATCACCCTTCAGGAGTTGATTGACGAGTATTGCGGCGGCATGCTCGACGGCCATCAGCTCTATGCCTATTTGCCAGGCGGTGCTTCGGGCGGTATCTTGCCTGCACGCATGAACGACATTCCTCTCGACTTTGACACCTTACAGCCCTACGGTTGCTTCATCGGTTCAGCGGCGGTCATTGTTCTGAGTCAACACGATTCGGCGCGCGACGCAGCCATCAACATGATGAACTTCTTTGCCCACGAGAGCTGTGGCCAATGCACCCCGTGTCGCGTGGGCACAGCCAAAGCGGTGCAGCTCATGCAAGCACCGCAGTGGGACAACGCGACACTGGAAGACCTCAACCAAGTGATGGTCGATGCCTCGATTTGTGGTTTGGGGCAAGCTGCCCCCAACCCAGTACGCTGCGTGCAAAAGTATTTCCCTGAGGAGATCGTTTAAATGAACGCCCCGATCAAACCCAGTGATTTGATGCCGCAAACCGTTGAGTTCAAGCTCAATGATCAATCGGTGAAAGCTTATGAGGGCGAGACCATTCTCAAAGCCGCACAGCGACATGGCGTGGAGATTCCCCACCTTTGCTACAAAGACGGCTTGCGTGCCGACGGCAACTGCCGCGCCTGTGTGGTCGAGATCAAAGGCGAACGCACGTTGGCGCCGAGTTGCTGTCGCACGGCGACTGCGGGGCTTGAGGTGTTGGTCAGCGACCGTGCTGTGAAAAGCCAAAAAATGGTGGTGGAGATGTTGCTCTCCGACATGCCAGACAACGGCTACAAATGGAACGATGACCACTCCGCTTCACCTCACGCAGGTGAGCATGGTGAGTTGAGTGAGTGGGCTCATCGCTTAGACGTGCAGGTGCGTCCCGAGCTGAAAGCGCTGCGCCGTGAGCAGCCTGCGTGCGATGTGTCCCACCCCGCCATGGCGGTGAATCTCGATGCGTGCATCCAGTGCAACCGCTGCGTGCGTGCATGCCGTGAAGAACAGGTGAACGATGTGATCGGGTACGCCCACCGTGGTGCATACAGCCAAATCGTGTTTGATTTGAACGACGACATGGGCCACAGTTCTTGCGTGGCGTGTGGCGAATGCGTCCAAGCGTGTCCGACAGGTGCGCTGATGCCCAAGACGCAAATCGGCTCACAGGTGGTCGACAAAAAAGTGGACTCGGTGTGCCCGTTCTGCGGCGTGGGTTGTTTGCTGACCTACAACGTGAAGGACAACAAAATCGTCAGCGTCGATGGTCGCGATGGCCCAGCCAACCACAACCGACTGTGCGTGAAAGGACGTTTTGGTTTCGACTACATCCACAACCCGCAGCGCTTGACCCTGCCACTGATTCGCAAGCCCGGTGTTCCCAAAGACCCCGAATCCATTGATCAGCTGAACCGCGATGCCGCACACTGGTCCGAGGTGTTTCGCGAAGCCACATGGGAAGAAGCCTTGGCCTTGGCCAGCGGCAAACTGAAACAGCTGCGCGACACCCATGGCAAAAAAGCCTTGGCAGGTTTTGGCTCTGCGAAGGGAAGCAACGAAGAAGCGTATTTGTTCCAAAAGTTGGTCCGCACCGGCTTTGGCTCCAACAATGTCGACCACTGCACGCGTTTGTGTCACGCCTCCAGCGTGGCGGCGTTGTTGGAGGGGGTGGGCTCAGGAGCCGTGAGCAACCAAGTGAACGATGTCGAGCATGCAGGGTTGATTTTTGTCATCGGCTCCAACCCCACCACCAACCATCCGGTGGCGGCCACGTGGATGAAAAATGCAGCCAAACGTGGCGCCAAGATTGTGCTGGCCGATCCCCGTGTGACCGACATTGGCAACCACGCCTGACGCACCTCGCAATTCAAGACTGACTTCGATGTTGCCCTTATCAACGGGTTCTTGCACACGGTGATTGAAGAAGGCTTGGTGGACGAAGACTTCATCCGCAACCGGACCCATAACTTTGAAGCCCTGAAAGAAAACGTGAAGGGCTACAGCCCCGAAGCGATGGCGCCCATTTGCGGTGTACCGGCCGAAACCCTGCGTGAGGTGGCGCGTGAATTTGCCACGGCCAAAGGTGCCATGGTGTTGTGGGGCATGGGTGTGAGTCAGCACATTCACGGGACTGACAACGCCCGCTGTTTGATTGCGTTGGTCTCGGTGACCGGTCAAATCGGCAAACCTGGCTCGGGCTTGCACCCACTGCGCGGACAGAACAATGTGCAAGGCGCCAGTGATGCCGGCCTGATTCCCATGATGTACCCCAACTACCAACGCGTGACCGACAAGGCGGCGCACGATTGGTTTGAAAAATTTTGGAACGCGCCTCTGGACGACCAGCCGGGCTACACCGTGGTGGAAATCATGGGCAAGAGTCTGGCACCCAATACCGACCCCCACAAGGTGCGCGGCATGTACATCATGGGCGAGAACCCCGCCATGAGCGACCCCGACTTGAACCACGCGCGCCATTCTTTGGCAACGCTGGAGCACTTGGTGGTGCAAGACATCTTCATGACTGAAACCGCCTGGCTCGCCGATGTGGTGTTGCCAGCCACCGCATGGCCCGAAAAAACGGGCACCGTCAGCAACACCGACCGCATGGTGCAGTTGGGTAAACAAGCCATTGAGCCACCGGGTCAGGCCAAGCCTGACTTGTGGATCATTCAACAAATCGCCAAAGGAGTCGGCTTGGAATGGCATTACCCAGGCGAACACGATGGGGTGGCCGAGGTGTACGACGAAATGCGCCAAGCCATGCATGCCGCAATCCATGGCATCACGTGGGAGCGGTTGCAGCGCGAGTCCAGCGTGACCTACCCGTGCTTGAGCGAGGAGGATCCGGGCGAGCCCACCGTGTTCATTGACCACTTTGCCACCTACGATGGACGCGTGCACCTGGTGCCGGCTGACATCATCCCGGCCAATGAACGCCCCGACCGGGACTATCCTTTTGTGTTGATCACAGGCCGTCAGTTGGAGCATTGGCACACGGGTAGCATGACGCGTCGTGCCACCGTGCTCGATGCGCTGGAACCTCTGGCCACCGCCTCGATGTGCGGTGCCGACATGCAGCGTTTGCAGGTAGGGCCGGGCGATGTGATCACCCTTGCGTCCCGTCGCGGTCAAGTCACCTTGCGTGTGCGTCGCGACGATGGCACACCCGCGGGTGCCGTGTTTGTGCCGTTCGCCTATTACGAAGCCGCGGCCAACCTGATGACCAACCCCGCGCTGGACCCGTTCGGAAAAATTCCCGAGTTCAAGTACTGCGCTGTCGCCGTGCACGCCGGCGGTGAGTTACCGAGCCATGCCGGCTTCGGTGCCAACGCTTAGTGTGAAACCACGCTGATCTTGGCCGCTGCCGCGCGCGCGCGATCGAGCGCGTTGGGGCCTTTGGCCAAGGCCACCGCCATGCGACGGTAAGGGCGCGTGGTGGGCTTGCCAAACAAACGCACATCGGTGCCGGGCTCGCTCATCGCTTCTGCCACGCCGGTGAAGGTGGGGGACACACCATTTTGTGTGGCCAACACCACCGCGCTGGCGCCTTCGACGGTGTCGATGTTGGGAATCGGCAAACCCAAAATGGCGCGGGCATGCAAATCAAACTCGCTCAGGTTTTGGCTGATGAGCGTGACCATGCCGGTGTCGTGGGGGCGAGGGCTCAGCTCGCTGAAGATGACTTCGTCTTT
>JACCDT010205921.1_pt1 | contig 11496 bp, 6 predicted proteins | sample 7446291 | NCBI WGS metagenome assembly JACCDT01 (sample SAMN15323446, study PRJNA562643) | freshwater metagenome | isolation source: river surface water | place: USA:Blue River Watershed | collected 2017-08-17 | reverse complement strand
CGGTGAGGGCGGGATTCGAACCCGCGGTACAGTTAATAATCAGACTATAGACTAAAAAGTCTTCTAAACTAACAGCCTAGTAACGAGTCAGCTGGAACTTCGGGCATTTCCAGCAGCCACCTACAATGATATTGTAGATTCTGCGACGAACCCAGCGTGGTTCAACGGCCCTGATGAATGGGGTTCCGCCCAAAAGGCACTAGGAGGTTACGTCGCCGCAAATGCACTTGGTACAAGCACATTGTGAATTGACCATCCGCCGGTTAGCCATGCCCTTTTTGAGTACAGACTGGTAATCATAGGTGTCGGTGCCCGCATACACTTCGTTGGGCGAAAAAATCTTATGGACCGTATGGGGGCGGTTGTTGTAATCCTCCACAAACCACTCCATGAAGTTCACCGCGTCTTGAAGCGAAGCAATGTCAACGCCACGCATCCGCTGGGTATACTTTAGCGTGTAAAAGACCCGCTCAATCATGGAATTGGACTGTCGAATGTCGCATTTGGCCACGGTATGGTCTACCTTTTCGTGGTAGCGCTCAAGCATTTGGTTGACCTCGCCATTGATGTTTTCGGTCCCGTTGTCCGTAATCCACACGCACTTCATAGGGTGGTATGTCAGAATAGCATCGCGGAGCACGTCACGCATCACAAAACCCTTGCGCTCTGTGTCCACCCTCATGGCCAAGATTTTACGTGAATGGTTATCAATTATGGCATAAACCCACATCACAAACCCGTCAACACTGCGAATCATTGAGGTATCTGCGTGCCATATCTCATTGACGTCACCTGCGCGGATTCCCTCTTTGTACTTCGGCTTTCGCTTTATGCTTCTTGCGCGAAAGCGGTACTTACGGTTGTGTTCATAAGCAGTAGAGCGCCCAAATTTTAGCTTGCCGTCGCGCACCCCCTTGGCCCACACGCTCGCAATGGACCAGTGGGCCGTTTCGGGGTCCTTCAATAGTTTTTTTAACTGTGCGACTTCCTTGGGCAGCAGCTGAGCGGTATGCCTTCGGGCACACAACTTCATGGGGCTTGCGCTACAGGTAAAACGGTAGCTATTTTCCCATTCCGCATACCGGTATCGCGTGACTCCAAAAAACCTCAAAATCTGTTCTTTGGTCGTGTACGGCTGGAGTATGTCGACTGCAGGAATCAGATCATTGCGCAGTTCAAACAGTAAGTTTTGGTAGGCCCGATTTCCAATGGTGCAGCGAAGCGCCCGCAGCAACCGAAACGTCACCGAATACGTGTCGGTCAATTGGTCGCTCAACCGAGTCATTCCATCCCGAATCTCTCTAAGTATTTGACGGCTCGACTCCGGGTTAGCATCAATAAGTTCATCTACACATTGACGCCGAAGCCACGACCTTGTAGAGTATGGAATTTTCTTAAGTTCTGACGGCAACACAAGGTCGCGTTCGATTCCCAAAGCAAACGCAATCCTCGTCTGCAGTGGGTATTTATAGTTCTTTTTCATGGCGCAAAAGTGCCAAGTCAGGGTACACTCACTCGTGATAGAATTGTATCACGAACGGGTAAAAAAAACCGGCCCCTCGCAGGGCCGGTTCCGTTTAAACTGGTTTAAATCGCTTAGCGAACGATCTGGAGCGGCACCGTCTGCAGCGAGCCTTCGGCTTCTACCTGAACCAAGTAGAGTCCGCTGGTCCACTGACCGACGTGGAGCACGAGCTCTGATCCGCCCTCAGCGGTTCCGGCCGCCACTACCTGACCCAAGGTATTCACCAAGCGGTAGGTGCAGTTGCCCGAAACCGAGCGAAGGTCTACGCGCACCAAGTCGCTAGCCGGGTTCGGGTACAGGCGAACCGAACGGAGTCCGTTCTCGCCCATGCCGACACCGCTGGCGGTCAAGTCCACCGACTGGTAGATCTCTTTGGTCGCCATGTCTTGAATCCACACCATCACGCCGAGGTCGTTGAAGTCTTCGACCGTGTGGGCTGAAGCGTGGTTCACCGGGGCGGTCGCGTTGATCGGAAGCGTATAGGATCCGTTGAAGGTGTACGACAAATTCTGGGTCTGCATTACGCCGTCGGTAAGGTTGGTGAGCGCCGTTCCGTTTTGGTCGGGCACCATCTTCTTCATCACGTGGTAGAACACGGTCTCGCCGTTGGACTTCACGTTTTGGCTCGTCGACTTCTCATAAATCGCAACCTGAAGCGACAGCGCCTTGCTGGTGCTCACGAGCGGAGTCGTGTTGATGACCATGTCGACCTTTTTCGCGGTGGCGTCGACCGTGAAGTAGCCGGCGAGGTCCATGAACGACGGAACCGCCTTGAACTGGTTCAAAATGGGCTGAGTGATTTGGCCCGCGTGGCCGTTCCAGCCGCCGTCAATCTGGGCGTTGGGCACCGAATTCACGCCGTAAAGTTGGCGCTTGGCTCCGCCCTCCGTCGTGTAGTAGGGGTCGCCGGTACCGGGCCAGCTCATTTGGTACTTCAGGTAGTTGTAGTCGCCGGCAGTCTGCTGGTCCATCAACGTCTTGAACGACGTATTGGCCGGGGCACAGGGCGCACAAGTCGACGAACTGAACACTTCGATCAGCGGGCGGCGCACCGCGATGCTGTTGACCACCACCACTTGCTTGGTAGCGGTGTCGTTGCTCGGATCGCTGTCGGCCTGACCGTTGGGGTTTGAGGTCCAGAACTTAAGGGTGTAGGTACCAACCGCGGTGGGCGTCCAGGCCTGGGGGTGGGTGAGCGTAGCCGTGGCCGCAGAAGCCACGTTGAGCGTAGAAACCGTGGCGCTCACGGCAGCTCCGCCGTTGACGCTGTAGTTGAGGCCCGCGCTAGTGACGGCGTTGCTGCCGCCGTTCAGGAACTCAGCCTTCACGGTGAACGGAGCCTGGCCCAGCACCAAGAAATCGTCTACCTCTACCGAGTTGGCGATGAGGTTGTTCTGAAGCTGAACGCCCGGAATGAACTCGTAGTACTTGTTGTCGGCGGCCGTCGCGTCGGTGCCAGCCTGAATGGCTACACTGGGCGAACCCGCAACCGAGTACGCCGTGGTGCTGTTGACCTGAATGCCCAGCGAAAGTGTGGCGCCGGTGCAGGAATTGCGCTGGTCAACAATGTATATTTTGTTGGTCGACTCCTCGAGCACGATCGACCAGTAGGTCCAGCAGGTGCTGCCCACTTGGCCGTACGACGAAAACATCACCCAGTGCTGGCGGTTGGGCGCCGTACCAAAGGTCTTGTTGACGATGAGGTCGTTGGTTCCGACCGAAGCCAAGCCCCAAATGCACACCGAATTGTTGGGAATGCTCGCATCGGGCAAGGCCGCCTTGGTGTAGCCCGGAGCCGTGGTCGCGGTGACGTCGAAGGTCAAAACGCCCGAGGTCGACACCTTGTACTGGGTAACCGCGCTGCCGTTGAAGTTGAAGCTAAACGGCAAGGTTTGGGTCGACGACCACGCCGGCGTGGCGGCCGGAGCCGTTGAAATCGTCGTCCAGCTCGTGGCGAGGCCACCGCCCACAGGGTACTCCGAGTCGGTGTTGATGCCGCCGGGGTTTCCGTTCACGGTGCTGGGAAGGTAGTAGTACTGGGCCGAGAGCGGGGCTGCGGCCAATACCAAGGCCAAGACGGCCAGAGTGCGTAGGGTTAAGCGCATGACGTGCGGGTTAAGGTTTGGCTAAATTTACCGCATTCAGCGCATATTCCAATAAAAAAAGGGGCCATTCAGCCCCCTTTCGTGCGCCAACGCGGCAATTTCTTAGTTGGCGCCCAGCATCTGCAGCGGGAACTTGGCCTCGAGCTCCTTCATCCACAAGGCCTCGAGGTGCTTTTGGTAGTCGGCAATCACCTGACCGCGGCACTCGTTCAAGGCCTTGGGCCCGGCCGGAAGGCGTTCGGCCGCAATCAGCACGTAGTGGGTTCCGCCCGATTCAAACGGCCCCTTCACGCGGTCCTTGCCCGTGAACTGAGCCATCATGCGCTGCAGAGCGTTTTTGCCCTCGCTGCCGAGCACAATCTTGTCTATTTCGGTGAAATTGACCACCTCGTCTTTGGCGTTGATCACCTTGTCAATCTTTGAAATGGGTACGTTTTGGCGGCCCAGGTCGGCGGCCTTCTTGAGGGCCGCTACGTTGCTGCTGCTCAGCACGCTACCGGTCACGCGCTCGGGCCACTGGTAGTTGGCCAGGTTCGCCTCATAAAAGGCCTTGAGGCCCACGGTATCGGTCGCAGCCTTGTCCCACACGTACTCGCGGGTGAGTTCAAAAACCAAAATGCCTTCGCGGTACTCCTGGGCGAGGTAGCGGAACTCGCTGTTCTCGACGGGGAGCAGGCGCTCGGCCTCCTCGAGCACGATGCCCTTGATCCACTCGTTGAGGCGCTTGGCCGACGTGGCGCGGTCTACCTTATCCTCTTGGGGCTTGCGGAGCAGGGCCAGCGCGTCGGTTCCGCGCAGCACGCGACCTTCGGGGTGCACCGCGGTGCGGTAGGTGAAGAGCGTCGCCTTAGCGGCCTTTTCAACGCCCTTGCCCTTTTCTAGCGCGGACTGCAGGCGGTCCCAGTTGCGCGCTTCAGTCACAAACTGGTAGTCGCGCTTGAGGCGCTCGATGTAGGCCCGCTCCGACGCGTTGGAACGCTCGTCGCGGCGAATCTTTTGGCTGAGCTGGCGCTCCGCCTCGGCACGCGACGGCAACGGACTGCGGTTCACCCGCTGCACAATGTGCCAGCCCAACTTGGTCTTCACCGGCTCGCTGTAGGCGCCGTCGTCGGTCAGGCCAAAGGCCGCGTCTTCAAACTCGGGAAGCATTTGGTTGATGCCAAACGGTGCCAAACGGCCCGCCTGCTTGGACGTCGTAGGGTCTTCGCTGTACTTGAGCGCGGCGGCGGCAAACGGCTCGCCCGCCTGCAGCTTGGCATACACGTCGCGAATCTGCTTCTCGGCGTTGGGGTTCGGGTCAGACTCGGTATCGAGCACCAGAATGTGGGCCGCGGTCATCGTGTTGCGCGCCGGACGCTGGGCCGTCTTCTTGATGAGGTGGTAGCCGAACTGGGTGCGAATGGGTCCGACCACTTGGCCCTCTGGCGCGGTGTAGGCCGCCGTTTCAAACGGGTACACCATGCCGAACACGGTGAACCAGCCGAGGTCTCCGCCCCGCGAAGCCGAATAGGTGTCGGTGCTCAGCGCAGCAAGGTTTTCAAACGTTTCGCCGCGGTTGAGGCGGTCCTTGATCGCCATGATTTGCTTGTAGGCCTTCAGCGTGTCGCCGGGAAGCGCGTCTTCGGCGCAGTCCACCATGATGTGGCTGGCGCGCACGTCGAACTGCATGCGCTCATAGGCCTCGTCGATCAAGCGCGCGTCGACGCTTTTGTCGGTCAAGTAGGGCTTGAGCAGCTGCTTGTAGTAGCCGTTGTATTCGGCCAAAAACGACGGCATCGTGTCGCGTCCGAGCGACTCGGCGAAGGCCACCTTGCGCTTGAACTGCACATAAAGCTGAAGGTATTCTGCCTCGGTTTTCGGATCAATGTTGGCACCAACTTCTTTGTTCTTGCCATAGACGTAGTTGAATTCGGGGCGCGTTACGGTCTTGGTTCCGACGCGGAACAAATCTTGGGCAGCCGCGCTGAACGCAGCAGCAGCCACAGCGAGGATCAAAAGCACTTTTTTCATAGTCCGGCGAATTTACGGCACAGGCTTTGCGTAGTACGTGGCCCGGCCGTAAATTCATGCCCCTTTATGAAAAACCGCGTACTGCTCATCGCCCTCTGTGCCCTGCCGACCCTGCTGTGGGGCCGCGCCGACGGCATGCCGCGCGATACGGTGTCGTGGACTGCGCTGGTGGACCGCTACGAAGACGTGCTCGGCCACACCTACCGCGCTGGCGGGCAAAATCCGGGCGGTTTTGACTGTTCCGGGCTACAAAAACACCTTTTTCGCGCCTACGGCTACACGATGCCGGCGAGCAGTTCGTCGTATGCCAACTGGGGCACTCCGATCACCCGCGACAGCATTCGGGTGGGCGACTTCTTGCTGTTTGAAGGCCGCGGAAGCGGCAGCATCGGCCACGTCGGCTTGTGTGTCGGCATTCAGGACGGCAAAATCATGATGCTGCACTCGGCCACCCACAGCGGGGTGCTTATTGAGAACTGGGTCGGCCAGCCTTACTACGAGCGTCGTTTTGTGGGCGCACGCCGCGGAATTCCGTTTCGCTTTGACGCCGCGCCGGCCGAGCCTTCGAGCGATGCCGCTCCCGAAGCGAGCGCTACCTCAAGCCTTTAAGCCCCTCGGTTTTCTCACGGGCCTCGGGCGACCAAGGTCTGCGCGGGGTTACCTTTGAAGCATGCGAATTCTTGGCTTACTCCGCGAGGGAAAATCCCCTTCTGACCAGCGTGCCGTGCTGAATCCGGCGCAGTGCCGCGAGCTCTTAGACCGCCACCCCGACTGGCGAATTTGGGTACAGCCGAGTAGCGTTCGCGCGATTCCCGACGCCGCCTATGCCGAAGCCGGATGTGAGTTGGTCGAGGACCTTCGCACCGCCGAACTGATTTTGAGCGTGAAAGAGGTGCCCGTCGCCAACTTGGTCCCGGGCGGAACCCATTTTTTCTTCAGCCACACCTACAAGGGCCAGCCCTACAACCGCGGCCTGCTGCGCGCCTGCCTCGAGGCCGGAGTGCGCCTGGTCGACTGGGAGCTGCTGCGGCGCGACGGCAAGCGCCTCATTGGGTTTGGCGAGTACGCCGGGCTCGTGGGCGTGTACGAAGCCCTGCGCGGATGGGGCCTGCAGCGCGGAGCCTGGAGCTTTACCCCCGCCGCCGCACTGGGTCGTGTGGCCGCACTCAAGGCTGAACTGGCCCAGCATGCCTGGCCCAGCGATGCCCGGGTGGTGCTGACCGGCACGGGCCGAGTGGGCCACGGAGCGCGTGAAATGCTGCAAGCCGGCGGTTTTGCCGAAGTCGCTCCCGATGCGTTTTTGGCGGGTGCTGAAGGGCCTTGCTTCACCGTGCTCGAGGCGCAGCACTACGCCGTTCGGGCCGCCGACGGAGGGTTTGACCGCGGTGAGTTTCACGCCCACCCAGAGCGCTACCGCTCTGCCCTGGCTCCCTACCTCGAGGTGGCAACCGTTTACCTTCCCTGCCATTTTTACGCCGAAGGTGGTCCGGCCTTTTTTACCGCGGCCGACGTGCTGCGCGCGACCAACCGCTTGGAGTTTGTGGGCGACATTTCGTGTGACGTGGCGGGGCCCGTACCGTGCACGGTCCGCGCCAGCAAAGGCGACGACCCGTTTTATGGCTGGGATCCGCGAACCGGAACCGAAGTGGCCCTGGGCACGCCCGGGAGCCTCGGCGTATTGGCCGTCGACAACCTGCCGAGCCAGGTTCCGGCCGACGCGTCCGCAGGTTTCGGTCGTGCCTTTCTCGACCACGTTTGGCCCGAATGGCTGGCGGGCGACCCCCACGGCATTGTGGCCGGTGCCACCGAGTGCGCCGAGGGGGTGCTCACCGCGCCGTTTGGCTACCTGGCGGGCTATGTTTCGGCCCTCGACACCGCGGCCCCCGAAGCGTCGGTGCTGGGTGCGCGCATCGAAACCGAACTCGCCGCGGCCTACGCCGAACTGGATCGGCTCGCGGCGGACTCCGCCCCAGCGACGTTTGAAGGCGTCACCCTGGCCCTGGAGCGCATGACCTATGGGCTCGACGCCCAGACCACGCTGCTGTTTAACGCCCTGAGTGCCGCGTCAACGCCCGAGCTACAGTCCCTAGCCCGCGACGTGCAGCCCAAGTTGGCGGCACTGGGCAACGCAACGCTGACGAACGAGGCGCTGTTTCGCCGGGTGGCCGCTGTGGTTTTGCCCAGCGACGCACCGGCCGAGGACCGCATGCTGCACGATAAAACGCTTAAAGCGTTTGAGCGCCACGGCGCCCGGCTCGATTCCGCCGGAAAAGCCAAGCTGCTCGAGCTCGACCAGTTTTTGGGCACCGAAGCGCTCACGTTCAGTGACAACCTGCTGAAAGACACCGAAACCTGGCACCTGCACCTGAGCGAGGCGCCCGCCGGATTGCCCGACTGGGCCTTGGACCAGGCTGCCGAGGCCGCAGCCCAGCATGGGTTTAAGAAAGGCTACGCCGCGACGCTCGACGCGCCCAACTACCTGGCGTTCATGACCTATGCCGAGGACCGAAGCCTGCGCGAGCAGCTCTGGCGCGCCTACGCCCAGCGCGGGGCCCGCGGCGACGACCGCGATAACCGCCAACGGGTGCTCGACCTGGCCGCCAAGCGCCTGGAACGCGCGCAGCTGCTGGGTTACGCGAGCCACGCCGACTACGTCTTGGCCGAACGGATGGCCAGTTCGCCCGGGGTGGTGACGCAGTTTTTGGCAGACCTGCAGTCCAAGGCCAAGCCGGCGGCCGACCGCGAAGCGGCGGCGCTCCGCGCCTACGCCGCCAACGAACTGGGATTGAACGACCTGCAGCGATGGGACGTGGCCTTTGCCACCGAGCGCTACAAGCTGGCGGTGCTCGACTTTGACGACGCGCTGACCAAGCCGTTTTTTGGGCTGGAGCGCGTGGAGCAGTGGGCGTTTGACGTGGCCAAACGGCTTTATGGCCTCGAGGTCAGGCCGGCGCCCCACAACCCGACCTACCACCCCGACGCGGCGGCCTGGGAGGTTTGGGACGCCAAGGGGCAGTTCATCGCCCACCTCACGACCGACTGGCACCCGCGCAAGGGCAAGCGCGCCGGGGCCTGGATGACTTCGTACCGCTCGGCCTACCGCGACGCCGCGGGCCGCGAGGTGCGCCCGGTGGTGAGCCTCGTGGGCAACTTCAGCAAGCCGACGGCCGACGCTCCGGCCCTGCTGACGTTCAACGAGGTCCTGACGCTGTTCCACGAATTTGGGCACGGACTTCACGGAATGCTCGGTCGCGGCGCCTACGCTAGCCTCACCGGCACGTCGGTGCGCTGGGATTTTGTCGAGCTCCCGTCGCAAATCATGGAAAACTGGTGCTACGAACCGGCCGAACTCGCGCAGTGGGCGCGGCACTACGCCACCGGCGAGGCAATGCCCGCCGACCTTGTGGCGCGGATTGCCCAAAGCCAAACGTTTTTGGAGGGCCTCGCGACCGTGCGCCAGCTCGGTTTTGGCCTGCTGGACATGGCCTGGCACGACGCCCGCACGGCGCCCACCGACCTCGAGGCGCTCGAACGCGCAGCCTTTGCGCCGGTCGACGTGTGGCCCAGCGTGGACGGCAGTTATATTTCGCCCAGCTTCAGCCACATTTTTGCCGGAGGCTACAGCGCGGGCTACTACAGCTACAAGTGGGCTGAGGTGCTCGACGCCGACGCCTACGAGTTTTTTCGCGAGGCGCCGGCTCAGGCTGCGCCCAAGTTCCGCGCCCTGCTCGAAGCGGGCGGAACCGTGGACCCCATGGATTTGTACACGGCCTTCCGCGGCCGCCAACCCCAGCCCGAGGCGCTGCTGCGCCGCGCCGGACTGCTCACCCCCACCGCGTAATGGCCGAAATCCGCGCTAAAAAACAGCTAGGGCAGCACTTTTTGAGGGACCTCAGCGCCGCCCAGCGCACCGCCGAGGCCCTGACGCTCGCCGAATGCAGCCAGGCCCTCGAGGTTGGACCCGGAACCGGCGTGCTGACGCAGTACCTGCTGCAGCGCCCGCTCACCCTGCACGCAGTGGAGCTGGACCGCGAAAGTATTCCGGTGCTGCAGAGCAAGTTTCCGCAACTCAGCGCCCGGCTGCACCACGCCGACCTGCTGCGCTGGCAGGAACCCGCAGACCTGGTCGACGCGCCCTTTGCGCTGGTCGGGAACTTTCCCTACAACATTTCGACGCAGATCCTTTTTTGGATGCTGGACCGCCGCGAGCGGATTCCCGAGATGGTGGGCATGTTTCAGCGCGAGGTGGCGGTGCGCATCTGCAGCGGACCAGGCAGCAAGGAGTACGGCATCACCAGCGTGCTGGCGCAGGCCTACTACCGCTGCGACTACCTGTTCACCTTGCCCGAGGGGGCGTTTGATCCGCCGCCCAAGGTCAAGTCAGCCGTCATTCGGCTCGAGCGCTTGGCCGAGCCGCCCGCGGTGGCCTACCGCGACCTGGCGTTGGTGGTGAAGACTGCGTTTGGACAGCGGCGCAAGACCCTGCGCAACGCGCTGAAAAGCCTTACCTTTAGCGCGCCAAGCGCGCTGGAATCGGTAGCCGCCCTGAGGGCCGAACAGCTGAGGGTCGACCAATTCGTCGCGCTGGCCCATGCCTTGCGCCATGACACCGACTACGACCCACGAACTGCGCGCTGAACTGCGCCGCCTGCTCGCTGAGCGGCAGGATTCCGCCGTCGTAGACCTTCTCGAAGGGCTGCACTCGGCCGACGTGGCCGAAATCGCCCAAGAGCTTGAGATTCCCGAGGTGCTGGCGATGCTGCAGCTGCTGCCTGCCGAGCGCTGGACCGACATTCTCGTGTACTTCGACGACGAGGTGCAGTCAGAGATTCTCGAGAACTTCACCGGCAAGGAGATCGCCGAGGTCGTTCTCGAAAACATTGATTCAGACGACGCGGCCGACCTCATGGCCGACCTGTCTGAAGAAAAGAAGCGCGAGGTTCTTCAGAACATTGAAGACGTAGAGTACGCCAAAGACCTGGCCGACCTGCTGACCCACGCCGAGGGCACCGCCGGCGCCCTGATGGCGACGGAGCTTGTGCAGGTCAACGAAAACTGGACGGTGAGCCGCTGCGTGCGCGAAATGCGCCGCCAGGCCGAAGAAGTCGAGGTGGTCCACGCCGTCTATGTGGTCGACGATCGCGACATTTTGCTCGGATCGCTTTCGCTCAAAAAGCTACTGACGACCGGGGCGCGCACCCCGATTGCCGAGGTCTACGACCGCAGCGTGCGCTCGGTAACCTCGACCACCGACGAAGTGGAAGTCGCCCGCATCATGAAAAAGTACGACCTCTTCGTCGTGCCCGTGGTCGACGACATGGGGCGCCTGCTCGGGCGCATCACCATCGACGACGTGGTCGACGTGATTCAAGAGGAGGCCGACAGCAACTACCAACTCATGTCGGGTCTGTCTGACGAGGTGGAGGCCGGCGACGGCCTGTTTGAGATGACGCGGGCCCGCCTGCCCTGGCTGCTTGTTGGGCTGGTGGGCGGAATTTTAACATCCACCGTGGTCGGACGCAACGAGGGAGAGCTGTCGCTCTTGCCCCAGCTGGCCTTTTTTATGCCCCTAATCGGCGCCATGGGCGGCAACGTCGGCGTACAGTCCTCGGCCATCGTCGTGCAAGGTCTGGCCAACGCCAACATGCCCGGAACCCTGATGCAGCGGCTGTCGCGCGAGCTCGGCGTCGGACTGCTCAACGGCCTGCTGTGTGCGCTGGCCATTCTCGCTTATTCCTGGGCGGTCGGCCACGGCCTCATGTTTGCCGTCGCGGTCGGCACGTCGCTGCTCAGCGTGATCATTTTTGCCAGCCTTTTTGGCACGGCCGTTCCCTGGGCCCTGAACCACTACGGGGT
>JACCDT010400099.1_pt1 | contig 11502 bp, 15 predicted proteins | sample 7446291 | NCBI WGS metagenome assembly JACCDT01 (sample SAMN15323446, study PRJNA562643) | freshwater metagenome | isolation source: river surface water | place: USA:Blue River Watershed | collected 2017-08-17 | reverse complement strand
GTGACAACGACCTAGGTTTAGGCTAAACAGAGGCCATCTTGTTGGGGAATCGTCCAATGGTAGGACACCAGACTCTGACTCTGGTTATCTTGGTTCGAATCCAGGTTCCCCAGCCAAAAAAATCATAAATAAATTCAATTAGTTGTAGTTAGTTGGTAATCGGGTCTCGAACATGTGATATCAGTGTGATATCATCACTCTGTGACTAAAGCCGAGAAGCTCCTAGCAAAGTTGAAGAACGGGACAATCGATGGCCGCGAACTTCTGACTTTGATGGGCGTTTGGGTTGGTATCCACTCCGTCAGGTGGGCAGCCACCAAACTTGGAGTAACGGCGTGCGGTCACTTACCATTATTGCCGGACGTGTGGAGTTGAAGCCCTATCAGATTAAAGAAGCACGGAAGGCTCTTCTTGCGGAGGATGAATGAAAGCGAAAAAGCAGCCGATCAAGTACCGCGTTGATATCTCTTGGAGCGACGAGGATCGATGCTATGTCGCGCGCGTTCCAGAACTTCCTGGTTGCGTAACAGATGGCAATACGTTGGAGGAAGCTGCCGCTCATGCTCAAGAGGCGATTCAATCCTATATTCAATCCTTGGATGAGCAAGGCAAACCACTTCCGAATCCGATCGCTTCAAAGAAGTTCTCTGGAAAAATACCTCTTCGCATCGATCCAGAGCTTCATCGCGAGCTGGCGATTTCTGCCCATGTGGATGGAGAGAGTCTGAACAAGTTCATCGAGCGCAAGCTTAAGAAGGCGGTTTGAAGCAGGGTGTTTTTATTGTCCTGGGTTCAGTTGACTGTTGTTTCGCCAGGTCTTGAAATCCCTAAAGCTTGAAGCGAGGATAAGCACCATGGCCCTGTATCAAGAACTCAAGAAGATCTGCAAGCTGTTAGGTCTTAAGGGCCATGTTAAAAACTTTTCTTCAAAATCGATTTGGGTTTTAGAGACTGATAGTGGCTCGGCCATTGCTCACCTGTTAAAGCCAATGTTCAAGTCCCCGCCGTCAGTAGATGCCGATGCTTACAAAAGGGAGGACGGGAAGCCGATAGAGGGGCATAAGTCTTGGTGGAAAATTTATGATTCCAATGCTGAGATTTTTGATCAGGGTAGAAGGCGTAGTGGCGCACTCTTACCCGAGACGCATCGCGAGTCTCTCTTTGCAGGCCGCGCCGGCTGCGTGGCTTGCGTTCTTTTTTCTGTTTGTGGCTAGGGCGTGGTTTGAGGTCGGGCACTTTCCAAGGTACTCAAATCCTGATCCCAAGAATTTGGACATGGATGCACATCACAAGCTTCTGTGGCTTTTCCTTTACCTGCTACCGTGGCTCATCTTTGGGTACGGATTGACTAGTTTGTGGCGGAGGCTCTCAGCTTTGGGGATCGCCGGGTCGCTTACTCTGGTGTCCGTAGCTCTCTTGGTCTCATTGGGTCCTCAGCCTTTGTTTTGGTACGCGATTTGGGTAACGCTTCTGATCTCCTTTGGAACGTTTGCGGCAATGCTGGCGAAGGGGAATGCATCTAGGCGGGCGAGATGGCTCTACGGTATCAGTCTGATTACTCTTAACGTTTGGTTGTATGTCGATCCACTGCGATTAATGGACTGGTTCTATGACTGAGTCTGAGCTTTGGGCTAAGCAGCTAACCTCCTGCACCAAGTTCTAAACTCGTCCAGGTTCCCCAGCCAATGAAATTAGTAAGTTAGGGCTCGCTTCGGCGGGCCCTTTGTTCTTGGGCTCTTCCCCATATCGAGGGCCCAAATTGGGTCGTAAATACATGGCGTTAGGCTTGATGGGCCGCTCTATGAGCTGGCGCACCTTCTTGAGCGGGCTTCCAGCAATGTGTTTCGCGATGCTCAGGAGCTTGCGGGCTTCGGGATTCTAGAATTGAATCGCACTCAGCGTGAAGGGCGCGAGCAGGATATTATGCGTCCAGAATTTCCGTGGGACGGTTTTGAGATTGAGATGGAAAAAAAGAAAGACGAGGGCGAGGCGGCTTAGTTCAAATGCCGACGCGTTGAAATACCACGGCTTGCTCATTCAGAATTTGCTTCATCATCTGCATCACAATCAACATCACAATTAGAATCATGATTCTGAAAGATAAGTCGAGTATAAGAACCAATCCAAGATTTAGCTGATTGCATTTATGGATGGAGTTCTGCCTTGCGATTGTCACTCGATGTGTCTGATCCAGCAGACCAGTTAGCGCTTGCCGCGAGGCTGACATAGGTTTGCAATTTATTTCCCTCTCTCAATACCAAGATAATTTTAGAAGAAATCACCGACTGGCCACAGCACATCGCTTCTTCAGTAAAGGAGTTCGGGCTGACGGAGTTCGATTACGCCGCACTCGCCGCATTCAGTTGCCTACGCAATTGGCAGCAAATCTCTGACAGCGAAATCCTCAAAGCCCATAATCTAGACGCGAATAACGGGCTTCCTCTCGACCTGGCTTCAAAGCTGCGAGATAGCCCTACATGTCAGGATAGTTGTGGGATGCACTCGCTTCCGCCCTTTTTTCCTAAAGGCTACGATAGCCTGAATCCTAAACATATGAACTTGTCAAATTTGACAAGATAGGATAATGTGGATGTTAGATGAGCGAACGGCGAAGTTACCCCACTCAGCTAACCATCAACGGCCGTAAAATCATCGAGGTCGTGATCGATCCTCATTATGAGACAAAACACGCGAGCTCGATCGACGACGATCTCATCTTGGAGTTGGTGAAGCTTCTGGATGGGAAGTTTTACAAGCCCGAGGCGGCGAAAGACGGATTTCAATATTTCGTCGCGGATCCACTTGAATATGAAGATGCCAACTACCGGCTCGTTTGGCTTCTTGAGGACGAAAAACTTTATGTCGGCATTGTGAACGCATTTCGGAGGTGAATTAAAATGGCAAAGAGCAAAAAAACAAAGGCAAAGCCTTCAAATACAAGATGGCCAGACGAGAAGACTCTCTCCGAAATCCGCGATCGCCTTTCCTCGGATAAGGTTCAGGGAAGCACAGTGCTGGGACCCGATGCTCAACTCGTAGACCGCATTAAACACAATCTATGCAGTAAGATCGTTCAGTTTCATTTAAACAGCAAGATCTCTCAAAAAGAACTCGCTGATAAGCTTGGCGTCGATGAGCCTGAAATGAGTCGAATTCTCCACTACAAAATCGAGCGCTATACAATTGATCGACTTGTAGGGTACCTGGAAGTTCTTTATCCCAACGTCAATTTTGAGGTTTTTGCAGCGTAAATAGGTGAGATGCTTCTTGGCTTTCCAATTGTTCCCACTTTAAGAAGCGGCTTAGCTTAAGAGGGATCTTAATACATTCTGTAAGCAGTTCCGCAATATATGTGAAGATCTTGGGGCCCGCGCTCGCAAGCTCCCTTGGGTCTCGATATCGAATATCGCGTTTTCATAAAGCATTGCCCCATCATTGATGCTTCGGGCTCTCTGACGCTGATCGAAGTGATCCAGACCTTCTACAGAGTCGATGTTCGATCGCAGGGAGCGCGGGACGTCGGTGATGAGTCCAATGGATCCGAATCGGACCTTTTGACCAGTGCGGCGGTTGTGCCCCGCCACACGTTCGGCGACGAGAGTCTGCTCTACATCAACGGTTTCATAACCCTTGTCGATGTAGTCGGTCACGTATTGCTGGGTCTGCTCTGCGGGAGAGAACGAATGCGAGTGAGCGGTGCCGAAATGAACCTTTGTATTGGGTTCAACCAATCCCGTGGTGCTCTCTTTAGAGATGAAGTTGTTCACGTCGATTTTCTTGTCATTCAAGAAGAACTGGCCTGGGATGGAGAGATCATTCGGTTTCCCGATGCCAGGCCCACCCGCAAATCCCGTTGTGGTGATCGACTTTACGCCAAGCTTGAGGAAAGCTTTTCCCAAAGTTCAGCCCGATGTGATCTACGGAGGTAATCTGTTTGAGCCACTCAACGATCTAGAGTTGGAATTGGGTCCTGGGTAATCGTCAACCGAAGGTAAAAACGTCCCAGTTTTCTACTTAGCGCTCATCTAGACTGATTTCCAAGAAGCATTAAAACTCAGCGACCGTACTTTCTGAATCTGGCTATTTTCAAATTCAATTAGGACCATGTCTTCTAATAGCGGTCGTGCGCTGAACAATTCGTGTCCTGTGCTATTTATGACGAGACTTCCGCCAAATTGCTTTTCAGGCCAAAGGTGGGCCTCTTCACTGGAGGCGCAGGTAGTTTGAATGAGAGGAACTTTCCACTCGTTAAGGTTATCTCGAATTTTAACGTCATCATCCTTACGGCTATCGCTCCATGTCTCACCGGGAGTTACACCATAGAACCCAGGCCAGAGTATCAAATCTGCTCGGTCGTCTTTTTTTAAATAACTCCACGGCTCATGGCTAGCTTCGATGCAAATGAGAACACCTATGCGATATCCCTTAATCTCGAAAGATCGCCCATGAGGTTCACCGCGTACGAAAGCGCGATCCTCTCCTCGCTGAAATCCGATTTTGTAGAAAGAATGAGCGATCTCTCCATTCTCGTCGATGATGAGAACTGAATTGAGGAATTTCCCATCTTCCCGTGGCCAAGGGGTAGGAAGTGCGATGGTTAAACCGTATATTCGAGCGGCGCTCTGAACCGCACGTACTGACGCAAGTACACCTTCCTTATCAATATTGAGCATCTTGGTATTAAAACCGGTCACTACACACTCTGGAAAAAGTACGACGTCTACACCGCTCTTTGCGTGCGTTTCCAAGGCTCGGAGAATAGAACGAAGGTTCGCTTCATATTCAAAATAGTTAGATATTTGGGCGATCCCTACTCTGAGCATGTGAGTCATCAACCACGCGAAAAGCTCAAATTCAATGCCCTTCATCTGAGATTCAAGGAATCAATGTTAGATGACGGTTGTTCCGGACCTGTAGAGCTGTATTAGCTCAACAAATCCTGCGCCTCTTGAATTGTCTTTTGAACCGCGGCCTTAAATTCTTCGTCGGTCATCTGCATATAGCGCGACCGTTTTGGGTCTGGTGGGTGTTCGAGTTCGACTATTTTCTCAACCGACTTACGCTTCGTCTTAAGGAAAGCAAGCGTATTTAGATACACCTTCCTCTGACGACCTTCGCGCGGGTAAAATCCATCGCGAGCATCCCTCACGTTGCATAGCTCTGGCTCCCATAGATCTTCCCGTCACTGATTTTCAGGTAGCGCACCAGCATGCAGTAAGCCCAAAATTTGTACTTGCTCTCGAACCGATTCGGCATACAGACGATTGCTTCGCGGGTGGACGACGTGGAAACCCGTGGCTGGAGGAAGTTCGCAAGGTCCCTGGCTATCACGACGACCCCCTGCACTGGGATCGCCAAGGCCAGCGGTCAATTCGATTAAGCCAGGCCTATCGTGCCATTTACGTCCTCAAGGATGATGGCGAGGTCGAGTTTGTATCGGTCGGGGAGGTATCGAAGCATGACTACTAGTAAGAAAAGCGAGACAATGAAGTTCTTGGAAGAAACGGCGGGTCGGCCTTTGACCTTGGGCGGGCTGTGACCATCAAGTCGACAATGCGAGACTTGCTTTTCCGAGTGATGGGGGCCGCATCCAGGCGGATGAAGTGGGTCCATGGAGTCAGTCTGATTGCCCTCAGCGTTTGGCTGTATGCCGATCCGTTACAGCTGATGGAGTGGTTTTATGATTAGGACAGTTGTCGCTGTTCGTTATGGCTGGTCGGCAACCAAGTGCGACCCTCTGGATTTGACGTGACTCGCAATCGCAAATAACTGCGCCCGCTCGCTCGACGGAGTGGTGGGCGCAGCCCATTGCCTCACCCAATAGGACATGTTAGCTAGCCAGCATTCTTTGAAGGGAGAATCATTTATGAATCAAGCGATCATTCTTATGTTGGCTGCGTTATCGTCAGTCACCGCACTCGCCACTGATACGGCTGTTTATGAAGATGGTGATTTTGTCCGTGCTTCGATCCATTCAGCAGTCGATGCTCGAGATCTGTTTGACGGATTGAATCTTGATGAAATGATGGGTCGCTCTGGCAATGCGAAAGTTTACCGCACATCGGATGAAAAAGTTGAAGTGTCTTGCACAAAGAGCACTATACCCGGCGGCATGCCTTACGTTTGCACAGTTTCGATTAAGACAAAAAGAGAAGCTGGCCCAACGACAGTTTGGAAAGAGGGTAGTCAATGGAAAGCTTCGATCATCTCACTTAATGATGCAAAAGTTCTTTATGAGGCTCTCCTCTTCAATGAGCTAGATGGACGCTCTGGCACTTCAAAAGCATTTGGGACCAAGGATAAAAAGGCTGCCATCTACTGCACGAAAAGCAAAATTCAAGTTCGAACGCCATTCGCATGTACGGTTTCGATCGAGCTCTAGTAGTCGTTGATTCAAGTCTTTAATGAAGGCCCTCGTTTCTTCAAAGGAGCGAGGGCCTTTTTTGGTTAAAATGATTCACTGTCCGCTCACCAGCATTTCGCAGAGGCAAGCCGCGCTCCACTATCTGTGGGTGGTTATCCACCCGGATATCGTACAGAGCGCAAGGGTGGGCGCCGTTATCGATTATATCGGCTCGATCTCTTGATGGTGGATTGTCCATCCATCCTATTTTTGAGTCTTTGATTTCTGTTCGAAATATCCCTCAGCTCCATATGTGAGGAATCGATCCATTTTGTAGTCTGGGTACCGCTTCTTCATATGTGAGACAGCTTCAGCGGCATTCTTGGTTTCACCCTGTTGAATCTCCATCACAGGTAGCTTTTGTGAGTGGATCTCCAGGTAGTTCTCTTTCAGCGCTTCTGGAAAGGCATCCAAGATGATGGACGAACCTAGATAGTGATCTGGGTGAGGGTGAGTGATAAAGAGGGTCTTGAGCTTTTTACGAGTCGCCTGAGATCACCGTGATGGTAACCGAGCCTTGCCGCGCGATGCTGTCGGCAGCCTGACCTGCGCTATACAATGAACTCCTTAACAAAAGGGAGCATGTTAATTCTTAGGAATTAACTGGCCGCGAATGATTTTTGAGTTCTGCGGATCGTTAATGCATTCGTAGACAGGAGTCCCGCTATTGAGCAGGCGGGCAAGGTTGTCAGGGCTGATGGGTTGGCCTTGATAGGGGCAATTGACCAGGAAGTACTCGACGTCCGAAGGGAGGAGTCTTCCCCAAATCTGCGCTTCAAAATGATGACCCCAGGAGGAATTATCCCGCGCATAATGAGAGTAATCTGGCTCTGGAAATGGTGTTGTGGTTTCAAATGATAAAGTGTGGGTCTGAGTTGGTATGATCGCAGAATTACCTGCGGTAAAAGTGGTTCGTTTTTTGACGTGATTTTTAAAAACAGCGACCACATTACCGTACAAGGGATCTAGTCGGGTCTGCCAGATTTGAGGATGATTTCGGATGAGCCCTAGGTAGGCGTATTTGGGAAGAGTCTCAAAGACAGACTCAGAAGCAGGAAATGTCATAGCAGCAAAGTCGCCTTCCAAGTTGAGAGATGTATGGAGCGCACGACCATTTTTTATTTGTCGAGAATTCAAAAAACCCTTCTCAAGGATGCTTTCCGCATTTTGTTCGTGGAAGACGAGCTGAATATCGGAGTCTTTCCAAAAGTCATAATAGGCGGGCTTGGATTGAAGAGGTCCATCTCTTACGATCTTCAATCGCTCAACGATCGAGCGGCCGATGCTGCAAGAGTCATGATTGTCGAAAATGCTAAGGGGAATCGCCCCTCCTATGGGAATTGCCAAAACTTCGGGAAGAATCACATCCCTGCATTCCTGTTCGACCTCTCTTATAATCGCCCTTGCCTGTGCGGCGAGGATTTGGATACGGGTGTTCATTTCGACGCTTTCGCACTTGGCGCCGAGATCGCAGCTTGCGTAGAGGACGGAGAAAAAGCGCTGCTCATCCTTTTTGCTTTCGGGCAATACTGATTGACTTAAGCTCCAAGCATGATTGAGACGATCTTGAACTTTGGCAGGAGAAGTTGCATTTTGGCAGGCTAAAGCCGCCATTTTCAAGGCAAGGCGTTGACTTGGGGGCGTGAGCCAGTTTCGTGCATTCTGAAGACATGTGGTGATTTCGCTGGCTTGTGACCCTCCTTTGCATGCGGTCCGAGCGAGGTTCTGTGACTGAGCTTCACCACTTCCTTGGGAGTTGAACCAGGCCTGGGCAAAGATATGGCAAGAATTTGACGAGTCGGATGCTAGGGTGAAGGGAGTCAGCACCATCCCGAGTCCTATAAGTATGATGCCCAAAGCTCGCATACTTACGCTTCGGTGGCCTAGCTGAAATTTTAATGGAAGTGTCTCTGTGCATGCTGATTTTTCAAGAACGAGAAAATCGATGAAAACCAGATATTCGCTGCCCACCAGCTAAGCACGGCATACAAGTTCTGGCCGAGCATGAATGGAAGTCACTCGACTGCAAAATCAAGAAAACCAAATCCTGACCTCCAGGTGTTCCGATCACTCGGAAAGCCATCCGATGGGCTGCTCAATTGGGAGGCTTCTTGGCCAGAATAGGTGACAAAGAGCCTGGGCCGACAACTATCTGACGAGGCTGGCATCGCCACACTACGATTTGATAATTTTTAATTCGATCGCAATGCGAGAGAGTCTGCTCAAGGCTTTTCCTTTTGAGTTCCATGCGACGGAGAATGAGGCGTCTGACGCTTTTGTTGCCATACCTTCCAGCACTCGAACCAAGCTACGCTAAAAACACCTGCACCAAAACAGATCGCCAGATCCAGCGAGTGTAGTATCGAGAATCGAAAGATATCGCGCACGAACGGAACATACAAAACGATGGCGAGGATCAGGACCGAGCCCGAGAGGACCCACCACAGTGCTTTGTTTGGCGCTCTCATCCCCTCAATGATGGTTCGCGACCACGAACGATTCACAAGGATTAGGCCGATGTTGGCTACTATCAGCGTAGTGAATGTCAGGGCGCGAGCTTCCCGCTCATCCTGACCGCGATAGAGGGAGATTAAGAATACACCCAAGATGGTCACAAATACGACTAGTCCTTGAACCAAGCTCGGAAGAATTAGCTCGCGAGAGAACAATGCCATTTCAGGGTCCCTGGGTTTCTTCTTCATAGAATCCGCAGCAGCGGGCTCTGCTTCAAATACGACAGAGCATGCAGGCTCGATGATCAAGTGCAGAAAAGCGATATGAACGGGCATCAGGACCAGGGGGAGCTTCAAAAGCACGGGCAAGATCGATATTCCAGCGATGGGAACATGGATTGCCAAAAGATACGCCATGGCTCCACGAAGATTGTCGAAGATTCTCCGCCCTGTTCGAATTGCCTCGACGATGGAGGTGAAGTCATCATCCAAGAGCACCAGTGCTGCGGACTCTCGTGCCACATCAGTGCCTCTGCCTCCCATGGCGATTCCAATTTGCGCGGTTTTCAAGGCTGGCGCGTCGTTTACGCCGTCACCCGTCATCGCTACGACTTCGCCAGTTCGCTGCAACGCTTGAACGAGACGAAGCTTCTGCTCGGGAACCATTCGGGCAAAGCAATTCACGGTTGGCAGTCGTTGCAGCAGAGTTGCATCAGCCATCGTCGCGAGCTCAGGACCGGTGATGATGCTTTCAGGATTGCGTAGGCCGATTTCTCGGCCGATGCTGCTGGCAGTATGCGCGTGGTCTCCGGTGATCATGATCACCCGAACGCCCGCTTCGTAGCAGTCCTGGATCGCGTCGGCCACGTTTGGGCGCACTGGATCAGAAAGACCGAGGAGTCCCAGAAATTCAAAGTTGTAATCGTGCTGGATTCCGGGGAGAGCTCCGGGAGCTTGTGTTGCTCGAGCCACGCCCAACACTCGAAGGCCCTGATTCGCGAACTCTTCAACTTTTCTTGAGACTTGAGCGACGCGACTCTTCCCCAAATGGCAGAGATCCATGATCGCTTCAGGGGCTCCTTTCGCACCAACAACATAGTCTTTTTGTGCTTCACTTTTCCAGACATGACTCACGGCAAGCATCTCAGGCGTCAAAGGATACTCGCGTGCAAGTTTCCAATCGGGGTGAAGATGTTCGGTTTCAGCAAGTAAATCGCCCCCCACTTGGTGAACTGCTTTTTCCATAGGGTCAAATGGGGAAGGGTTGGAGGCGAGTATCCCAAACTCAACGAGTCCGTGAAACTCTTCGGGTAACTCTCGATAATCACCTGCACGCAGGTCAAAGGCAGATCCTTCGCCCTCTATCGTATAGAGCATTCGGACACTCATCTGATTCAGGGTAAGGGTGCCCGTTTTGTCGACACATAATACGGTTGCCGAACCTAGGCTTTCTATCGCTGGCATCTTTCGAGTTAGGACGTGTCGTTGTGAGATCCTCCATGCACCAAGCGCCAGGAAAATCATGAGGACAGCAGGTAGTTCGTTAGGAAGGATAGCCATCGCAAGAGTCAATCCGGATAGAAGCCCGCCCAGCCAGTCGTTTCTTGTAAGTCCATAAACGATCACAACGAGTATGCAGAGAGCTACGGCAAAGACTGCTAGGGTCTTTACAAGCCTTCGCGTTTCGGCTTGCAGTCTGGTCGCCTCAGGCTCGGCGCCTTCTAGTGCCTTTCCGATTTTTCCAATTTCCGTTCGAGTTCCCGTTGCGAAGACCAGCGCTGTAGCCTGCCCACGGACCACGGTGGTTCCGGCAAAAACCCGCTCTGACTGCTTCTTTTCGACGGGCACTGACTCGCCCGTGAGAAGAGACTCATCGGTCATAAGATTGGAGCAGGTTATGATCTTCGCGTCGGCTGGAACTCTGTCGCCTTCGCTCAAAAGCAAAACATCGTCTCGAACGACTTCGCGGCCTGGAACTCTTTTCTTCTGGCCTTCGCGCATCACAAGTGCGCGAGGACTAGACAGACTTCTCAGTGCTTCTAATGCCGACTCTGTCTTTCGCTCCTGATAGACTGTGATAAAAACAATGATCCCAAGAAATCCAATCAGCACCGCGGCTTCTTGGCGATCTCCAAGAATCATGTAGCTGACTCCACATCCTACCAAGAGCGCAACCATCGGTTCAAATAGCACTTCCTTGAGAAGCAGCAGAAAATGACGTGATTTCGCGATTGGAAGCTCATTAGGGCCGTCGAGAATCAGCTGCTGGCGCGCTGCACTTTCGGAAAGACCTAAGGCTTGCATCATGATTCACTGACCTCTCATCAAAAGTTGGCGATTCTATTTAGCTGGCGCTACTCAATGTCCAGGCCGTCACTGCCGAGGCAATCCCAAAAGCGAAGAACAGTCCTGCGGCGCTCCAACGTATCCATTTGTTCTGTGCGTGCTCCGCGAGCTTCTCTCCTAGAAAAACGGCAAGTCCGTCCGAGGCGAGCATACCAAGAGTAGTGCCTACCGTCACAAGTGCGGCGGATTGAAAGCGAGCCGCCAGCGCAACGGTGGCGAGCTGAGTTTTGTCACCCATCTCAGCCAGGAAAAAGAGAACGGTGGTGGTCAGGAAGGCCCCGAATTTGTGCTGATGCTTTT
>JACCDT011131575.1_pt1 | contig 11503 bp, 10 predicted proteins | sample 7446291 | NCBI WGS metagenome assembly JACCDT01 (sample SAMN15323446, study PRJNA562643) | freshwater metagenome | isolation source: river surface water | place: USA:Blue River Watershed | collected 2017-08-17 | reverse complement strand
TACATCTACCTGGACACCGACGAGCGTCGTAAGTTCGCCCAGGTCTCGCACGAGTACCTGATTGATGTCCTGCAGTTCACTGGCGGTGAGTCCATCACCTCCTCGGCCAACAAGCTGAAGCTGAACTTCAACCACCCATGCAAGGAGCTGGTGTGGGTCGTCCAGCGCGACTCGTTCGTGTCGTGCGACGACAGCATCATCAACCCATGGAAGGGTCAGCAGCCCTTCAACTACTCGGACTGGTGGGACCGCTCCGTGCTGGAGTCGGGCTACTCGGTTACCCGTGTGGAGGGCATGGCGGGTCGCAACCCAGTCATCACCGCTCTGCTGCAGCTGAACGGCCACGACCGCTTCCAGGTTCGCGACGGCCACTACTTCAACTTGGTCCAGCCATACCAGCACCACACCAACATCCCAGCGGTCGGTATCAACGTGTACTCGTTTGCCCTGCAGCCTGAGCAGCATCAGCCAAGCGGCACGTGCAACTTGTCACGTATCGACAACACCACGCTGCTGCTGACCGTGTCGAACAACGCCGTTGGCACCAATCTGTCGTCGTCGGTGCGCGTGTATGCTACTAACTACAACGTGCTGCGCATTATGTCGGGAATGGGTGGATTGGCGTACTCGAACTAAAGACGTTGTATTGTTACCATCTTATTATACATATTCTTATAAACATTGCCTACTATTGCCCGTGATTCACGACCCATAATAGTCAATCCCATCGTTGTCCTCTGTCTAAATTAAAAAATTGAAGATACCTACGTATCCCTTATCGAGACAATCATCCACGAGTATCCTGCCATGTCAATTGCTGCCACTGCCGCCACTGCCGCTCATTGCAAAGCGCTTGTCTCTCAAGGTCCTCGTAAGGGTCAGCCTTGTCAAAGCGTCCCGCTTGCAAACGAGTACTGCGTCCATCATCAACGCAATTACGAGTATGAGCAGATGATTCAGGAGGGTAAGAACGTGTGCGGTATGTTCTTTCGTGGCTGTCAGCAAGAGCGCTCCGTGGATGACCTCGAGAGGGGTTACAAACACTGCAAGGCGTGTCGTCAAAAGAAGTCAGGTAAAAACCATCCGTGCGAGTACGATGGATGCTCGTTCATGATCGAGGACAAGGACCAAAAGTACTGTAAGAAGCACATACGTCAACATCTTCGAGACAACGAAGAAGAGAAGTCCATCCGATACTGTGATATCGAGCGCGGATGTTTTGGAATCATCCAATCAGGGACCAAATGTGAGGGCTGTAAGTCGAAAGAGCGCACACAGGTCGCACATGAGCTCGTTCGCCTACGCAAACAATATGATATTCCCGCGATGGATGAGAATCGACTGAGAGAGACCTATCCGCTGTCCTATCGAATGCAAGAGAACAAGATATGCAGTATGGGTGAATTATGGAGAGGAATTCAGAGAAATGCATACATCCGCAAACTACTCTTTCTCCTGACTCAACAGGACTTCGAACGCCTTGTCTCCCAGGCCTGTTATTACTGTGGATTCTATTCCTCCATACGCTCTGTAAGCATTGACCGTATTGATAACAACAAAGGATACATCCTCTCCAATTGTATTTCCTCGTGTAGAGAGTGCAATATGATGAAAGGTGGACAACATCCCATCGAATTCCTCTCGAAAGTAGAGGCCATTCATCACTACACTACAATGGGTGTCCCTCTCTCGAAGACGCTCATCGATACGTGGCGTCATACCTACCTATCGATTTCCCCACGCTTAACCTATAAGAGATACGAAATCGATACCAAGAATCGAGAAATGGATTTCCTTTTGACAGAAGAAGAATACAAAACGCTTCTTGCGGGTGACTGCTATCTATGTGGTCTCCAAAATGGAGAGGGTCACGAAAACGGAATTGACCGAATGGATGCATCCATTCGATCCTACCACTTCGACAATTGTCGACCCTGTTGTGGACACTGTAATGTGATGAAGAAAGCCATGACACGTGAAGAATTCACGGAAAAATGTAAACAAATCTATGAACATCGTCCCGATCAAACCATCTTCCAATCCGTACCCACCTACTCCCATCTGAAGTGTCGAAAAGAAGTCTACACTTCCGAAGAGATTGCAGACTTGATGAAGAAGGGTGGATACATGTCCTATCTCGAGTGGTGTACTGAACACGGTCGTTCTCCCGAGTTCATTGATGCGATGAATCAACTCCAACACCATACCGAACTTTCCACGAATATCCCACAACTGATTGAAGCCATTCGCTCAGAATTCGAAAAGGAACGCAAGCGAAAGAAAACAGACGAGGAACAACTTCAGATGAAAACGATAAACTGTCGTACGCTATACTCCTATCTCACTCAAGGCAAGGAAGATGACGTTGTAAAATGGTATGAGACCCATTACACCAAGTCCACTCTCTTTCACGAGAAGTTGAGAGAATTGATGGACCAATTACCTTCACTGTCCCACGAAGAGGGTGTGGATGCGTGTCAGGCATTCATGTATGCGGAAAAGAATCGCCGTGTCTCACCAAAACGCACTGAAGACCTAAAGATGGTAGTGAAGTATGAGTCCTTAGAATCGTATGAACATATGGACGAAAAAGAACCATTGCCTCCTCTTTTACCTTCTTCTGCTTCTATCCCATCCATTGAATCGGTTGAGGACACTGTCGCAGACAATGTAGGAATGCTACAGAAACAAGTGGGTTATCAAAAGAAAACAGTCACTACAGTAAAACAATGGAAATCCTCCACCATTTACCGAGCCATCCAGCACCATCAAGAGAATGAATACAAAACCTTTTGCGAGCAGAACAACGACATGTCTCTCCTGCCTACCTGGGAAACGGACTGGGCCACCTTCGTTCTCTCGGTCAAGGGACGTTCGGAAGCGGATGCTCTCCCGCTCATCACCGCCTTCGTAGAGAATCTCCGTCGCATTCGTCATAACAAATTATGCTATGACAAAAACGCATCACTGGTGGAAAAAGAGGACCGGCAACAATGGCCTGCCACGACGGTGGTTCGCGCCTTTCTCGAGGGAAAGATAGAGGCTTTCAAGGCATTTGCGGAGGCCTCCACGGATGAGAATCCCGCCGACCCCAAATGGGTCAAGCGATGGACGGGCTTTATGGATTCATTGGGAAAAGCAAGAGCGGACCACGAACAGATGAAAACCTTGTGTAGCAAGTTTATGACGGCGCAGCGTACGAAAAAGTATCGGGCGAAGGCGAAAGAGTAAGCGGTCGGTGTTGCTCAGGGGTGGGTGCGACTGGTTCCGACTCAACGGACCACCTAAAGCCAAACCATTCCACACACTCATCCTTCACCGTCACCGTAACCGATGTCTGCCTCTGACCCCTGTACCCTTGTCACCGCCTTTTACCCGATACGTTCCAAGTTTGTAAAAGAACAATACGTGGAGTGGAGTCGGACGTTTCTTCGTCTCGCGTCCCCCATCGTTCTTTTTACGGAGGAGCATCTTGTCCCCACCTTTCAAGCGCTACGTGGTGACCGCCCCATTCATTTTATTACGCTTCCCTTTGAACAATTGAAGACGTGGGCCCCTCCGCTCCGTGCGGTATGGCAGGCACAACAAGAAAAGAATCCCGAGCGTCATTCCGCCGCCCATACCCCCGAACTCTTTGCCCTTTGGGCTCATAAATCTACCTTTGTGGCCCACGCCATCGAAGCGAATCCCTTTCAAACTGACTTCTTTTTTTGGTGCGATATCGGTGCGTTCCGACATCCGGATCTCCCCCATGAAATCCTCGAGCGCTTTCCACAGACCCTCCACTTACCACGAGACCGTATTCTCCTTCAAGCGATGAAACCCCTCCCCCCTTCCGAAAAAGAGGCAGGTGTGGATGGGATTCGCGGTCCGGTGATGAGCGAGCAGTGGAACGACATCCGCATCGTCGGAGGTCTATGGGGTGGAGGAAAAGAAGCGTGTCTTGCGTGGAACAAGGCGTTTGCGACGATGTTAGAACGATACCTTGCGAGTGAGCGCTTTACCGGCAATGACCAAATGGTGATGCTTTCGACGTACTTGGAAGACCCCTCACTTGCGGTGGTGGTTCGTCCTACCCGAGGAGACATTGACCAATGGTTCTTTCTAGAGTATCTGTTATCCTCCCTGGCAGGCTATGAGCGAGAGGAGAGTTATGGAGGATAATGCGCAAGGAGCGTAGAAAGCGAAGAATCAAATACCGAAAGCGTCATTCCGTGAGCGTTTGGATGAATGACCGGATTGGAGAGAGAGGCAGGCAGGGAAGGGGGAGAACGAGAGGTGGCAGGAAGCGAGGGGGCGGTCAGCGTGGGGGCAGGAGAAAGCGGGACGGAGGCAGGAAAACCCCGTTGTGCTTGAAAAAGTTCCGGAAAGGTGGGGGGTTTTCGTGGAGGCGCACGTTGCTGAATCCAAGACGTCATTCTGTCTATTCAAAGAGAAAGGGTTAGGATAAGAAGAATGACACACCGATGAATAGCTTAAATCATAGCTGTGCTTCTGAATAGAATCATAACAAATCGAATGGGGTCACGTCTTTCATTGGACCGATGTACGGAAGGGAAATGGTTTGATACCGACCTTCATACCTTGGACCGCAAACTACAGGCGATGGAGCAACACCTCCATGTGCTTGAACAGCGCACCCACGTCATGGAGGAAACCCTTCAGCACGTACAGAAAAAGCATCTCGCCGTGGAAAGCCTGGCCCAAAAACAACAGCAGGACATCCATACCTTGACGGAACGTTGTCTCTTACTCGAAAAGCAAATTGAACCACGAACGTACCTGGAAGATAATATTCTTATCATCGATGATTCCTAAATAATATCCACGTAGCATAGTATAGTACCATCCTGCCGAAATGGATACACGATTTTGTCTATTTGGAATCGTCGCACTGGTCGTGATTCTCTTTTTGTCCAAGTCGATTCGAGATGAGGGATTTCATCTGTCTACGCCTCCGTTCTTCCCTGCCATGGCGTCACCCTCTTCGGTATCTCCTAGGCTCCAGAAAGCAGTGGATGTACCCACAAACGAATTATCCGATACACGGGAAGTACGTAAAGAGGATGAGGCCGTACAGGAGCTCATTCAACGCCGTTTGACCGCAAAGGGTGTTTCGGAGATGACGGAGACAGGGACATATACGTCGGATGTTTCACCGGCGTTGTAGACGCCGGTTTGCTCACCGGTGCGCTAGACGCCGTTGCGTTCACCTGCCTTGTAGGCGATGATAGAACGATTCATATTCTTCCGAGTCCCATACCACCGTCGGGGGCCCGGAAGGATACATTTCATAAGGGATAGCCTTCTCCGTGGGCTTCTCCATGGAAAGAAGACAGTGGAGCGCACGAAGACGCCGTTCCAGAGGGGGTGAGGAGGAGAAGCGTGTTCGACTCAGCTGTTTCCAGCGCCATTCCACTTGAAGGGCCGACGTCCAGTCGGGTAAACCGTGGACCACACACACTCTCTTCCATTCCATTCCTTGTGCGACCCGAATGCCGGTCGCTCGTGCGCCTCCTGCCTTCTTCCCATTGTGTTGTTCGAGTCGTCGGTCAGGGTCGGTGGTCGCTCCAACATACGTATGACCCTTGTCGGTACAAAGCAGATAACAATAGAACATCGCCTTGTTCTGCTCCCTCTTGCTTCTTCCTGCCTTGAAAGAAAGGTCACCTGCCTAAAGCACCTCTTGGGAGTGTAGCCAAACGATGAAACGCCTTGTTCAATGGATTCGGATTCCAGAGTTCTCCCCCTTGCCGGTCATGGACCGTGTATTTGAAGAGTGTACGGATGCCTTTGCCGATGAGGGGTGTGTACGTCGCAAGGTGACCCGATGGGAGGACCTGGAGGATGGGGGTCTGATTTGGATGGATGATGCAGCAGGGGCCTATCTTCAGCACAAGGCCCTTCACCGAATCCTCGCCGAGAAGTGTCCCACCAGCATCTTCGTCCTCTGGTATTGGAGGGATACAACCTATCAACCCTTTTCACGAATGATATTCACGGGAGAGTATTACGTTCATCGGGAGGTGGCCTCGGAGGTGAATAAGGCGTATATGACCCATCCACAGTTTGTCCCTCTTCGCCTGCGTGCGAATGAGTCTCCTGACCAAGTCGGTCACCTGCCTCGTCGTCCCGTACGGGATTATTGTTTTATGGGAGGTGGCTACCGACCCGATTGGATTCCGCCTGCTCCTGAGTTTCAGGGGATTTATCATCAGGTCATTGACCGTAATTTTTTGCCGTATTCCACACGACGAGAGATTTATCTGACGACCCATTTTGCCCTAGGGTTTCAGAGTGATGAAAACATTCGTACGGGACATCTCTCCCAACGAATCTTTGAGGGACTGGCATATGGATGTATTGTGATGTGTGAGAATCCATTGGCCGAACAGGTCACAGGGGGTGCGGTGGTCACGGTTCGTAGCAAAGAGGACATGTGGGAACAGATGCGTTATTATCGGTCCCATCCCGAAGAGGCAGAACAACGGCGTCAACGAGGATATGAATGGACACGTCGGTATGGAACCAACCGATCGGCGATGCGACCCTTTATGGACCGAATCGCTGCGTGTTGGGGGGAGACGTGGGAGGTATCGCCCACGGTGGTTTCGGTGAATTTGATGGGCGGTCTAGGGAATCAATTGTTCCAGATTGCGGCCGGTTATGCGTATGCGAAAAAGCACGGGGCCACGTTTCAGCTCTGTCCGCCTGCCCAAAATGGAGCGCGTCCATGGTATTGGGACAACCTGCTTTCCTCCGTACGTCCTTTTTTGGTTCCCTCCCTGCCTCCGAATCTCCTGCCATGGACCGAATCGCTCCCCACGATGTATCGTCCCATAGGACGCCTGCCTCCCCAAGGGATATATCTCCAGGGATATCTTCAAAGTTCAACATACTTCTACACGGATGCCATCCGAACCGCCCTTCGTGACCTCTTTCGCCCTCCTGCCGACCTTCTTCATTCCGTCCGCTACGACTATGCGGATTGGATTCGGCAGGCAGACCGTGTCGTGGTTCTTCACGCACGCCGGACAGATTATCTCGCTGCGAAGGAATTTCATGGCCCACTGGACGGTTCGTATTATCGCCGAGCCCTGGACGCTATCCTGCCTCATGTCAAGGACCCCATCTTTGTGTTATCGGCAGACGACCCTTCCTTTTGGCAGGACATCCGAGCAGACATGGCGGAGGTCTATCAACGCCCGCATTTGATTCTTCAGGGAGAATCTGACATTCGTACGTTTGTTCTCTTACAACAGTTCTCGCACTTTATTCTTTCCAATTCCACCTTTATTTGGTGGTGCGCCTGGCTCGCCCCCGCACGCCGTGTCGTGGCTCCCCACCAGTGGTTTGGTCCTGCCGGACCCTCCTCCTGGTCGGACATTTACGAAACCGACTGGGTTCGTGTCTAAGCAGACACCTGTCGTCCGAGTGATATAAGATGGTGTATCGGTCATCGTTAGATACTTTGTATAGATTCTAACGGCCACCGTTATTCTACTAAGAAGCAGTCTCAGATTACTCACATGTCATCGAGAGCGTAGAGGGATACTTCAGGAAGCAGAAGTCCTGCCAGGTGGTATACGGACCATAATTCCGGTCACGTTCGGTCCATCCAAAGAGCCGTCGTCGTGGGTCCCGAGGACAGTGTTCGGGAAACGGTTTCCATACCCGATGTTTGAAGGTGAGAAGGAGGTTCATGATGGTCATCTCATTACAGCGTGCGATGGGATAACGATTCATCGCATCGATAAAGTCCGTCAAGTGAATGCGATGGAGTAAATTCGTATCGTACATCCAGATACAATTGAGGAAATAACGTTCGGTAAGAATGGATTTCGGGTATTCTCGAAAGAGCATGGGGACGACTTCGGGATGGCGTTCTTCCTCTGCTTCAATAATCCCTCCAAAGCGCTTATGGGTGTCATAGGGCGCCGCATCGTCGGGTGCGAGAAAGGAATGGGTACAGTCTACATCCAGCAAGTGTTGAAGGCGATCTACGACGCGTAGGCCCGCATCGAGGTACACCACTCGTTCCCACTGTAAAAAGAACGCATCAAACACGTAGAATTTATCCCATTGGGTCAGCTTCTTCCATTCGCGCCCATCATCGGTCGGTCGTAGCGGTCGTCGTCCATAGGACTCCAAGACGTGGTGTGTATCGATGTGCTCCACCCGATGCGTACGAATCTTGTAAAATTCGGTAAACGTACGACTGGGTTCAAATCCAACGGTAATCCATACCATATCTCCTGTCCATTCACCACGTGTACGGACATCCAGAATCGTTCGTTTTGCTCGTTCTTGTTGTGTGGCGTCGGATAGGGTAACGACTACAGTCGTCTTTGTAGGCATTGTCGTCATCCTCCAATACGGTGTGTAGGATGAACTCGGTGGGTTCGGTTTAGGTTATAAAAATTGATATCGTCGGGAAGGGAAAAAGGGGGATAAACAACGATGAATCCATTCCTGATTGTCCGAGACATTACGCAACGTGTAACCCCGCCAGCCCATCCCTACACCTTCCCGTTGGACCCCTTTCAAGAACACGCCTTGGATGCGATTGCGAAAGGCGACCATGTTCTGGTATGTGCCAAGACCGGTTCAGGAAAGACCCTGGTGGGAGAGTACCAAATTTATCATTCACTCTCGAAGGGAAAGCGGGTGTTCTATACCTCTCCGATTAAGTCGCTCTCGAATCAGAAGTTTCATCACTTGAAGGTCTTGTTTCCTGAGGCGAGTGTGGGGATTATGACGGGAGATATCAAATTTCGTCCGGATGCGCAGGTGGTGGTGATGACCACGGAGATTCTTCGTAATTTGCTCTACAAGCAGAATACAGCAACGGAATCGCTGGGTCTTACGGCATCTCTGTCGATGGAGGACGTGGATGCGGTCATCTTTGATGAATGCCATTACATGAATGACCCTGACCGTGGAAAGGTATGGGAAGAGACCTTCATCCTCCTGCCTCGTACGGTCCAACTCGTCCTGCTCTCGGCGACGTTAGAGCATCCGGAACGCATTGCTTCTTGGTTAGGAACCATCAAACAACGCCCTGTTCATCTGATTCAAACCCAGTACCGTGTGGTTCCGTTGACGCATTATGTGATATCTCGGGACCAGAAGCTACTCCTCGTGATGGATGAAAAGGAGAACTATCACGAGCGTGTCTATACCGAGTGGGCGAGGAGTCAGGTACAAGAAGAGAAGGAGCATTATCGCTTTCAATTGCGCGTTCAGGAGGCGAGGGAATCGGGGGTCAAAGGCGGCATAGAGGGCAAAGTGAGCCACTCGCACTATGTTCATCGGCTGAATCAAACGGTCCATCTCTTGGAGGAAAAGGAACTACTTCCTGCGTTGCTGTTTGTCTTTCACCGGAAGCAGTGTGAAACCTATGCCCATCGTATCGAGAAAAGTCTTTTAGATACGTCGGACAGTGCGACGGTCCGCCATATTCTCTCCTTTCACCTTCATCGGTACCAGAAAGAGCTGGACCAGACGCCCCAGTATCACCAGTTGGTAGAGCTCCTGTATCGTGGAATTGCCTTTCACCACAGTGGTTTATTGCCGGTCTTGAAAGAGGTCGTGGAAATCCTGTTCTCCAAGGGATTTATCAAGCTCTTGGTCTGTACGGAGACGTTTGCGGTGGGATTGAATATGCCGACGAAGACCGTGATGTTTGCGGGTCTCAAAAAGTACGATGACCATGTGGATAGCCTGCGTGTTCTCCGTTCCGACGAATACCTCCAAATGGCAGGACGCGCGGGTCGTCGTGGGAAAGATGATCGAGGTGTGGTCATTTATTTGCCGGAAGGGCCTGCCTTGACGCCGGTGGAGATGCATCGTATGATGAAGGGGGGTAGACCCGAAGTGATGAGTCGGATGGACTTTCACGTGGACTTTGTACTCAAAACCCTACATGCGCATTCTCCTGCCTCCTCTGCCTCCTCTTCCTCCTCCGTTCCCTGGTTGGAGCATATTCAGACGACCTACTGGTATCAGCACTATCAACGGGATATCCTAGATCTCGAGAAACGGATGGAAGACTGTCGAACGAGGCAGGCGAGTCTTCCTCAGACGGAACCCTTCTGGTCGGAGACATGGAAACGACGTACACTGGAGTCTCAGATTAAGTCATCCGTGAATGCGGCGAGAAAGGAGCTTCAGCGTCAGTTAGACACCTTAAAGAATCGTCAGTTGGGTCCTTCTTGGAAAAAAGCAGGCGAAGACGTACAACGATGGGAGGAGCTTGAAAGCCAACGACGAGCGTTAGAAGAAGAGCGTGAAGCCTACGGAACACCGTTGAGCCGTGTAGAAGAGAGTATTGGATTCTTGCGAGCGTGTGGTTTTGTAGAACCGGATACAGAGCGTTTAACCCATAAGGGGATTCTGGCCACGGAGGTGAATGAAGGGGACCCCATTGGCTTGACGGAGGCCTATACGCTGGGTCTCTTTGCGGGTCTAACGGACGAGGAGGCCATTCTCTTCCTGTCTGCCTTTCTAGGGGAGAAGGGAAAGGAGTCCACGGGAGGAGAGGATGTTCCGTGGACAAGTACGCTGGAGAAACGATGGGCAACAATGGAAGACCGTTTGGCGGTTCTACACGAACAAGAGATGGAATGGTGTGGAGAACGTCAGCACCTCCGAAGTCTATCTTGTGATTGGATGGAGCCGATGCGTCTGTGGTTTTCGGGAGAACCCTCTTCGGTCATTTGTCAGCGCTATGAACTGTTTGAAGGAAACTTCTACCGAACCTTGTTGAAGCTCATGAATCTCTTGAATGAAGTCATCTCCATGGCAACCTATTCTCAGCATGTGGAGCAAGTAGACCAATTCATGCGCCTGTCCGAGGCACTCCGTCGTACTCGATGGACGGGGGAGAGTCTTTACTTGTTCTTATAAAGGGGGGCAGCCTGCCCCCCTGTGCCCCCTCCCTTGATATGCTCCATCCTGCCTCTCCCTGTGCCCCCTCCCTTGATATGCTCCATCCTGCCTCTCCCTGTGCCCCCCTCCCTTGATATCCTCCATCCTGCCTCCATCCTGCCTTTCGCTTGTACTGAATCTAAAGCAAACCAAAGAAACAAACAGTACACACAACAAAAGCACACCATGGCATCATTGAATTCGTGGTATGAATTGGAAATCCTGCCTCTGTCTGAGGAGGTGAAGACCTTTTATCCCGTCGCACTGTACAATCGTTCCGATGAGAATGCGGGCGTCGATCTCCATTCCGCCGCAACGGTTCATGTGGAGCGTTCCCCTGCGTTTATCCCCTTCGGTATCGCCGTTCGGCTCTTGAAAGTAGAACCGATGCCGAACGGTGGTCCGAACGAGGTGCTGAAGTCCGATAGCCATTTTTTCTTGTTTCCGAGGTCATCCCTTTATAAGTCAGGCCTGATGATGGCCAATTCGGCAGGCGTGATTGATAAGAGCTATCGGGGTGAGCTGAAAGCCCCTGTATGGTCCATCACCGGTGACTCTACCGTTTCTACCGGTG
>JACCDT011655953.1_pt1 | contig 11505 bp, 12 predicted proteins | sample 7446291 | NCBI WGS metagenome assembly JACCDT01 (sample SAMN15323446, study PRJNA562643) | freshwater metagenome | isolation source: river surface water | place: USA:Blue River Watershed | collected 2017-08-17 | reverse complement strand
GATCTACCAACACAGGCACAGCTAGATTCTTACAAGGCAAAGCTCAAATCCCTACGTGGGCTTTCACCTCAGGTCAAGACAGTTCTAGAACAGCTTCCAGCATCTGCCCACGCAATGGATGTTTTGCGTACAGGATTTTCTGCAATTGGTGCGGTCACACCAGAGTCAACAACACATACTGAAGCAGAAGCTCGCGACATCGCAGATTCGATGCTTGCAAAGACCGGTTCACTTCTTGGTTACTGGCACCACTTTGCAAATAGCGGAAAGCGCATCGAGGTTGAAACAGATGATGATTCAATCGGTGCTCACTTCTTGCACCTGCTACATGGCGAAAAGCCAAGTGCGCTCTGGGAAAAGGCGATGCACGCATCACTCGTACTGTACGCAGAGCACGAGTTCAATGCTTCAACATTTACTGGTCGCGTAATCGCTGGAACCGGTGCAGATATTTACTCATGTGTTACCGGATCAATCGGAGCGCTCAGCGGTCCAAAGCATGGTGGCGCAAATGAGGTTGCACTAGAAATTCAACTTCGTTACGCGACAGCAGATCAGGCAGAGGCGGATATCCGCAAGCGTGTTGAAAACAAGGAAGTAGTTATTGGTTTCGGTCACCCGGTTTACACAGTTTCAGATCCTCGCAACGAGATCGTGAAGGTTCTTACCAAGGAGCTGGCAACAGCTGCTGGCAAGGATAATTTGTATGATGTAGCAGAGCGCATCGAATCTGTGATGTGGGAAGTTAAGAAGATGTTCCCTAACGTGGACTGGTTCTCAGCAGTTGCATACGATGCGATGAAGATTCCAGTTAACTACTTCACGCCACTGTTTGTTATGGCACGTATTTCAGGTTGGACTGCTCACGTTATTGAGCAGCGCAACGATGGAAAGATCATCCGCCCAACAGCCACCTACGTTGGACCAGAGGATCGCCCATACCTTCCAATCGAAAAGCGCTAAATAAATGTCTAGCCATGTGGCGCAAGGCAACCAGCCGTACGATCAAGCGATCATAGACATCGTCGATTATGCGCTGAACTACGAGATCAAATCTCCGGTTGCTTATGAATCTGCATGGAACTGCTTCATGGACACACTTGGTTGTGGCCTAGAAGCACTTGAATATGAAGCCTGCACCAAGTTGATGGGTCCAGTTGTTCCAGGATTGACTGTTGCAAATGGCGTCAAGGTTCCAGGAACTAAGCATGTTTTAGATCCAGTGCAAGGTGCCTTCAATATCGGCGCGATGATTCGCTGGTTAGATTTCAATGACACCTGGCTAGCTGCTGAATGGGGACACCCTTCAGATAACTTAGGTGCAATCCTTGCAACGGCAGATTGGTTGTCACGCACAACAGATAAAAAATTCACCGTTAAAGATGTTTTAACCGCGATGATCAAGGCGCATGAGATTCAGGGATGTATCGCTTTAGAAAACTCCTTTAATAAGGTAGGTCTTGATCACGTTATCTTGGTCAAGGTTGCATCAACCGCGGTTGTTGCACAGATGATGGGACTAACCCGCGATCAAGCTTTAGCTGCGGTTTCATTGGCATGGGTAGATGGCCAATCACTTCGCACATACCGTCACTTTCCCAATGCAGGATCACGTAAATCATGGGCTGCAGGAGATGCAACATCTCGCGCTGTGCGACTTGCACTGATTGCAAAGACTGGCGAGATGGGTTATCCATCAGCGCTGACAGCAAAGACTTGGGGCTTCTACGATGTCTCATTTAAGGGAAATGAGTTTAAGTTCCAGCGCCAATACGGTTCATATGTCATGGAAAACATCTTGTTCAAGATCTCATTTCCTGCAGAGTTCCACTCACAAACTGGTGTTGAAGCTGCGATGACGATTTACCACCAGATGCAAGCTGCGGGTAAGACATCTGATGAGATCGCCAAAGTAACGATCCGTACCCACGAGGCATGTATCCGAATCATCGACAAGAAGGGTCCGCTTAACAACCCTGCAGATCGTGATCACTGTATTCAGTACATGGTTGCGGTTCCATTTATCTTTGGTCGCCTAACAGCTCGTGATTACGAAGAAGATATCGCTGCAGATCCACGCATCGATGCTTTGCGCGAAAAGATTGTCTGCGTTGAAGATCCTGTTTATACAGCTGATTACCACGATCCAGAAAAGCGTTCTATTGCAAATGCAATTACCGTCGAATTTACCGATGGCACCGTCTTTGAAGAGGTAGCTGTCGAATACCCAATTGGCCATGCGCGCCGTCGTACCGAAGGTATTCCGCTTCTGATTGAAAAGTACAAGACCAACCTTGCCCGCATCTACGATGCAGATAAGCAAAAGAAGATCATTGATCTGTGCCTTGATTACGACAAGTTGTCTGAGACTCCAGTAAATGAGTTTATGGATTTGATGGCTCTTTAATGAGCGATTTATCGGCACAGGTGCGCAAAGCGCTAGATGTTGCCGTAGAAGCAATTGGTGGAAAGCCGCGTGAAGGCCAGATTGAAATGGCCGAAGCGGTTGCTAATGCATTAACTGATCGACATCACTTAATGGTTCAGGCAGGTACTGGTACTGGTAAATCACTTGCCTACTTAATTCCAGGCATCGTCCATGGTCGCAAAGTATTGGTGGCAACAGCAACCTTGGCGCTGCAACGTCAGCTAGTTGATCGTGATTTACCTGCAGTTGTTCCGGCACTTGAAAAAGAGCTGGGCCGAGAGATCTCTTATGCAATCTACAAGGGCGTCGGAAACTATGTCTGTTTGCAAAAGATGAATAGCGAGGATATCGATCCTGATACCGAACTTGTGATGGAGGTTTCATCCCTTGAAAAGGATGCCAAGCGTTTAATCGCATGGGCAAAGACTCCGGGGGTCAGCGGAGATCGTGATGATGCACCCGAGGTAGATCGACGTGTGTGGTTGGCCAACAGCACATCGGGTCGCGAATGTGTAGGCGCTGATGTGTGCGCCTTTGGATCACAATGCTTTGCAGCTAATGCAAAGGCGAAGGCGCAAACGGCAGATATCGTTGTAACTAACCACACCTTGCTTGCCATTGAAATCGTAGATTCACATCCAATCTTGCCTGAACGTGATTGCGTTATTTTGGATGAGGCCCACGAATTTATGGATCGTGCAACGCAAGCTGTAACTGATGAGTTAACCTCTAATCGCGTACTGCGAGCGGCCGCCATGGCCCGAAAGTTCATGCCGGGCAAGCTTGCAGATGCATTTCATAAAGCAGCCAATGATTTTCATGAATCCATGGTTGATTATGGCGAAGATATCAAGGGCGATCTTTCTGCCCAAGGTCGCCTAGAAGAGATCCCACAATCGCTAGAGTTTTCAATCCGTAAGGTAATGGAGGCATCAAAGGCGATCGTTCAATTCCTATCTGCCGATGATGAGATTATCGATACCGATGCTTTGGCAGAACGTGCCCGAGTTAAAGGTGCGGTTAATGAGATTGCGACAACAGCAACTACATTGTTAAAGATGGGCGATGGATTAGTACTGTGGTACGAGCCAACATTTTCAACCCTTTATCTGGCACCGCTTTCAGTATCTGAAGTCTTACGTGAAAACCTTTTAACCAAGACACCTGTCATTGCAACATCTGCGACCTTAACCGTTGGCAAAGGATTTGATTCGATGGCTAAGAGCATTGGCTTTATCGTCAATGAAGAGATGAGCGCTGAACTCAAAGATGGCGAGGTTGATCCTGCAAATGTGCAGATGCTAGATGTTGGTTCACCTTTTGATTTTGCAAACCAAGGTGTTTTGTATCTACCTAAGCATCTGCCAGAACCTGGTCGCGATGGCCCTAGCCAAGAGGTTTTAACTGAGCTAGGTGAGCTTATTGATGCGGCAGGTGGACGTACCTTGGCGCTGTTTTCCTCATGGCGCGGAGTAGAAGCGGCAGATCTGCATCTGCGCAAAGTTTTAGCAGAGCTTCCGATCAAGATCATTACGCAAAAACGTGGAGATGCGGTTGGTCCACTAGTTGATCGTTTTGCTAAGGATGAAACATCTATCCTGATTGGAACAATGTCGCTATGGCAGGGTGTTGATGTGCCCGGAAATAGCTGCATCTTGGTTGCAATAGATCGGATTCCATTTCCCCGACCTGATGAACCGGTGATGAGTGCACGTGCTTCTCAAGCCGATGCCGCAGGTGGCAGCGGATTTATGCAGGTTTCACTGCCAAGAGCTGCGCTGTTGCTCGCACAAGGCACAGGCCGTTTGATTCGATCAGTTGATGATCGGGGAGTTGTAGCTATTTTAGATTCGCGAATTGTTACCAAGCGATATGGCAATGTCTTGCTTAATTCAATGCCGCCGTTATGGCGAACATCGGAGCTAGGTGTTGTGCGAGAATCCCTTAAGCGACTTTCTCAGAGTCTCTAGACAGATAGTTCTTGATCGCCAAAGCGATACTCAAAACAATAAAGAAGGCTGCGATGTAACGAGAAGCATCTTTTAACTGAGGATTAGAGTTAGCAAAGTAGCCCAGGTAGGTAATTCCAAAGCCCCAAGAGATTGCGCTTAAGATATTTACAACACCAAACTTGACTGAATTCATTCGGCTGACACCTGCTAAAAATGGAATCAAGGTGCGAAACCATGGATAGAAACGGGCAAGAAACATCGAAGAGATTCCATGTTTTTCATAAAAGAGCTCTGCCTTGCTCAGTAAATGGTTAAGGGATGTTTTGTTCTTACTGGTTATGTACCCATACCCAAAGCGTCGCCCTAATCGGTATGCGGTTTGATCTCCCAAAAATGCAGCTAGCGCCACAACGGTTGCAGTGGTCAAAATATTTAGATCAGCACTTGTCGCAACGATTAAACCTGCGGTAAACAACAAGGTGTCACCAGGAATAAAAAAGGCCAGAATGACAGCTGTTTCTAGGTAGATAATCACAAAGAGAGTCAGGTAAAAAAGCGCCGGACCAAGTCCGCCGATCTGACTCTCAATAAAAGTTGTCATTATTGAAAAGTACTGTAAGGTTTTGATTCAAGCAACAAATGCTGTGTTTACTGTGATTGTTCAGAGAGGTGGCACAATGCCAAGGATTCAAACCCCTGATTTAGCCTCTCATCGCGATTGGCGAAGAAATCAACTGATTGAAGCTGCGGCAAGTATCGCCCTTGAATCTGGAGGTGCTGCGATCTCTGTTGCAGCTGTTGCACAGCGTGCTGGCCTGTCACGTACCTCTGTTTATGAGTACTTTGGAAGTGGCTCTGAGTTAGTTGCAGATCTAGTTATTGATGAACTCAACACCTTTGCGCAAACCCTCAATACCGCAGTTGCTGATTGCACAGATGCACAGTGCATCGTTTCCTGCTGGGTGCGTGCAGCGCTGACATACATTGCAGATGGCCGTCACTTATTGGCAAAAGCACTTAATGCAACTGCGATGCCACAGTCTCGTACCCATCAAATTGGAATCGCCCACAGAGCGCTGATGGCACCTTTGATTAAAGCTGTAGAAGCGCTAGGTGTTCAAGATTCACAACGTGCCTTGATCTTTATTCAGGCAATTACCGATGCAGCAACAAAGAGAATTGAATCAGGCCACGATGCAGAAGCCGAGATCGCTTATGCGACTAAGTTCTGCATCAATGGCCTGATTGCTTAGTAATCCTTACTTGCTTGTAATTGTGTACTTAATTTTTAAAGCTTTGTAGCTATTAGCCTTTGCAGGTGCGGTTGCAGTAATTGTGCACTTACCCTTTTTAAATGTGGCCTTTGCCTTTGATACAGAGCAAGCAGCAGATGCCTTGTAGCTCACCTTTTCGCCAAAGTTGCTCAAGGTTGGCAGATCTAACTTCTTGCCAGCCTTCATTGTCTTTCCAGCGCTGAAATCGCCAACGGTCTGTACGCCAAGTGCCAGTCGAATCGGCAGAATCGCTGTTACACCTGCGAACTTGTCATTACCTGCAGAGGTTGCAGAGATTGCACACTCTCCAACACCAGTAAGAGGCGTGATCTCTGTGCCATTGAGCGCACAGGCTGGAGCCAATGTTGCAAAGCTGATATTGGCACCAGATTTTGCGGTTGCAGATACCGTTGCAAACTGGCGGTAGGTCAAGGTAATTGGAGAACGAGTGGTGACTGCAACCCCATTGATAGTTGCTGTGATCTCATCATTAGGAAGTGCAACGGTGCTAGTTGTGGCCGCCTTGAAAGTAAGTGGGATGAATTGATCCTCTGAAAGGTCAGATGCCACGGTGTGATCAAATCGAATAAAGATGCCGCACTTTTCTACGGTGCAATCAACAGTTGTTGAACCTGAGACAAAGCTGCCAGTTGGCTTGAACTTGATCGCATCTGTTGGAAGAAATGATGCACCACGTGCACCCGAGATCCATAGCTCTACCGCCTTATTGCATAGCGTTGGTCGGGCACCAGGAAGGCCCTCGACGCACTGCATCAGGTATAGCCCGCCCTTTGCCGGAACATTTGAAAGGGTGAGATTAATTGTTGCGCCCTGAGATTCAAGGTTGGTCAATGGACCGCCGACAAACTTTGTTTCAGCAGCTTGTGCTGAAACTGGTGTCATCAAAGCTGCTATTAATGCAACAAGAACTAGCTTCTTCATTTTTCTCCTTATTTGACGGTGATGGGAATGAATAGATCTGAACTTCGATCATTACTGCGTAGATGATCTGCTCTAACAGTGATTGCACATTTGACCTTGGTGCAATCAAACTTTCCGATTCTCTTTGAAATCTTTACCTTTTGAGTAAAACGCCCACCAGGCAAAAATTCATCGGTCAAACCAATGGCATATGGCGGGGGATTAGATGAGATCCAAAAGGATGAATCTCCAAGACCTGCTTTATTAACGCCACCACCACATGGGGTCGGCGCTTTTCCTTTTGGTGGGATGACGCAAAAAGCTAGATAAATACCAACGGTTTCATCAAAGTACTTGCCCTTAACAGTTACCGTGGAGCCACTTTTTACTGTGGTCTTTGAAACTGAAAGAACTTGATCTTGAGATCCCTTGATTGAGGCTGCATACGAAGTTGGCATGGTCGCAACAAGTATTGCCACCACAATTGCCAGTACCTTCCTCATGGCCAAACTCTAAATTGCAGCCTGTGAAGCCTTATCCGACAGGACACAGATAACTGTCGTGGAAAGTTTTGGCAGACTACCCCCGTGAGAAAACTGTTGATAATCGCGCTTGCGATTGCACTTTCTGGGTGTTCGCAGAGCCCCGATGCGCGTTCCATCACAATTTCTCAGGATCAGGTGAGATCGATTTCACTAGATACAACTGGCAGATTTACCGCTTCACGAGTCGTTGTGTTGGCAAATGGTGTTGCAGAGATCATGCAATCGCTTAACGCCCAATCAATAATTGTTGGACGAGATATTTCAAGTACTGAAAAATCCCTAGAGGATATTCCGATTGTTACATCTGGTCATCAGATCCTGCCTGAAAAGGTGATCTCGCTGAAACCAGATTTAGTTCTTATCGATGCATCATCTGGCCCACAATCTGCAATTGCGCAGATAGAAAAAAGTGGTGTGCGAGTTGTCAAGATCCCAGAAAGTTGGACTCTGGCAGATATTAAAATAAAGGTTGCCGCAGTCGGTGCTGCTATCGGCGCATCACGGCAGGCGCAGATACTGATTGAAAAGCTCAATCAATCATTGGCACAAAGCCAAATTGAAAAACAGTTGCGTATTGCCTTCTTGTATCTAAGAGGCACTTCCTCTGTTTATCTCATCGGTGGTGCAGGTTCTGGTGCTGATTCAATCTTTGCCTCCCTTGGCGCAGTTGATGTGGGTGCTCAACAATTGAAAAACCCCTTTAATACCTTGACCGCCGAAAGCCTGGCGGCGCTTAACCCTGATGTCATTGTTGTGATGAGCAAGGGGTTGGAATCTGTTGGCGGAGTCGATGGATTACTAAAGTTGCCAGGTGTAGGACAAACCAAGGCAGGAAAAGACTCGGCCATTATTGATGTCGATGACTCTTTACTGCTTTCCTTTGGTCCCAGAACTCCATCGTTAATTGAACAGCTTCGCATCGCTTTGAATGAGCTTTCATGAAAAAGATAATCCCTAGTCTGTTACTGGCAGCAGCCTTTCTTGCTTCCTTGTACCTTGGGGCTACCCAGATCAGTAACTTTTGGTCGGCGTTGTTAAACCCTGGCGGCAATGAAATTTTGTGGCAGATTAGATTTCCACGAGTAACCGCGGCGGTAATTGTGGGAGCAGCCCTTGGCGTTGCAGGTTTATTGGCCCAAGGTGCTTGCAATAACGCTGTTGCCGAACCTGCGATCTTAGGAACAGCTGCAGGTGCATCATTTGGCGCGGTTATCGCAATTAGCTCTGGCCTGGTACAGGTCGGAAGCATCGGTGCGATCGCATCAGGAACTGTAGGAGCACTTGCTGCAACTGCGGTGACCTTCAAATTAGCATCAATCAGAAGCGCACTTTCATCCTTCACTTTAATCATCGTCGGAATCGCAGTATCTGCGATCTTTACCTCACTTGTCGGAATTGCAGCGGCGATGGCATCACGGGCAGATGCTCGTTCAATCTCTTTCTGGAGCCTTGGATCCCTTGCGTTGGTGACCGCTGAAAACCTAATCGGCGTTACTTTCACAACGGTGATCGGTTTAGCAATTGCCTGGAAGATCGCACCATCTCTAGATCGACTGAGCCTGGGAGATGCGACCGCATTTCACTTAGGGATCGATGTTGCACGGCTGCGTTTGTTAGCTTTGATCGGTCTATCGGTACTGGCAGGAGGTGCGGTTAGCACCGTGGGATCTATCGCCTTTATCGGTTTAGCAGCACCTCACATTGCGCGATTTATGTACGGACCGGCACATCGCACCTTGGTTGCACATAGCGCAATCATTGGCGGCTTAATTGTGGTTGTTGCAGATACATTATCCAGAACCATCGCCCAACCCAATGAACTTCCGATTGGTCTGGCAACAGCGTTGATTGGCGCACCTGTATTGATCGCGCTGGTTGTTGTAAAGAACAATGTGTGGAGAGCTCAATGATTACTATTGATGAGATCACCATCATCCGCGATGGCCGCGAAATTATTTATGATTATTCAGAACAGATTCCGGCAGGTTCAATTACGGTAATTGTTGGTCCAAATGGCTGCGGTAAATCAACGCTGTTGGCGGCAATCGCCGGAGACATCGCACCCGATAAGGGAACAATCACGATTGATGAGCACCATCCGATCTTGACCTCTGCCCGCCAATTAGCTGGCATCCGCGCGATGGCGGTTCAAAATCAAAGCTTTACCTTGGGCTTTACGGTGCGAGAAGTAATTGAAATGGGCGGGGATGCGACGCAGCTCTTGCCTGCACTGGGTTTATCTGATTTAGCAGATCGTTTAGTTACAACCTTATCTGGGGGAGAAGCGCAACGAGTTGCGATCGCCCAAGCGATTGCGCAAAGGACTCCGGTGCTTTTGTTGGATGAACCATTGGCCGCTCAAGATATTTATAGTCGTCGAAAGATTATTGATCTGCTGCAAAAGCTGGCAGAGGGTGGAACCACGGTGGTTGTCGTGGCGCACAGCACTGAGACAGAGTTAACTTGGGCAGATACGGTTATTAAGCAGTTTCATTAATTCAGGCCAAGAGTTCTTAAAGCTTGGATGCAGATTGAGTTGGCCAACCTTTGAAATCTCAACCCAACGAACCTCTTGGGACTCATCATTGACTTCATGGGCAATTAATCCATCTGCGGCTTGTGCGATAACTGTTTCGTATTTCCAATCACCATGATTGTCGGTAAAGGTGTGCAACGGAGTCAGCAGATCGGTATCAATGCCCGTCTCTTCAACCGCTTCACGAAATGCAGCTTCAATAGTTGATTCATGTGAATCACGGGCACCACCTGGAATTCCCCATGTATCACCGTTGTGCACCCAAGGCGCTCGGTGTTGCAACAAGATTTCATGGTCTCTAACAATAAGAATTCCGGCGGCGCCATTGAGGCCCCAATGTTTATTTCCGCAGGCGCATTGAACCCAACCATCTCCATCGCGCGCGCTCATGTTCGTAGCCTGTCACAACTATCCACAGTTAGCCCGGCGGGGCCTACATTCATCAGCGGGGCAATTTATGGTGCCGCACATGGTCGCCTTAATTGTAATTTTCACACTGCTCCTTGCGATTCCAACCCCTGCGATCGCCGATGAATGTGCAGAAAAAGCCTGCATCAATGTCTATACCGATAACAACCAGATCATTATCGAAGCCCGCAAAGGCAGTAGCAGCGTTAAGAAAACTATCTCGCAGGCACCCAAGAAACCAACAGTTAAGGCAACACCTAAACCAACATCAAAACCAACTGTTAGGCCGCTCTTCTTTCCACCCGCTACACCGAAAGCTGTCATCAAAAAACCAACGGTAAAGCGCAGCTACAAGCCGCGGGTAAAAAAGGTTGCCACCAAGGTTAATCTCAGCGATCGGCTGACAAAGTTAGTTCCAACTGCAGGTGTTGCTTATCAACCCGAATTTGAACCCTTGGCCAATGTTCCGGTGTATTTCTGGTGCGACCTTCCCTCTCTTTTTCAAACTCGGGTCGACATTATTGGCGAGATCGTAGATGTCACCTTGCGTCCCTCATTTACCTGGAGCTTTGGTGATGGATCGATTTACTCCACCACCGAAAACGGTGGCCCATACCCATCCGGTTCTATTCGCCACACATATTTACAGCCAGGTAATTATCTTGTCTCGCTTTTGACTACATGGAATGGCAGTTACACCCATAACGCACAAGTAAGAGCGGTTACCGGAACCGTCAAAAAGCTTTCAGTTGCGCAGATAACAGTTGTTCAAGCACCTACCCACTTCATTTCACGCAAAGGATAAAAGGATAAATATGACCACTGAAAATATGTATGTCAGCATCACATCTCTGCCACTTTCTTCTGATCACGAGTTCATTGAAAGTGTTAACTCCTTTGCGCTACATCCTGATACTGAAGATCTCAATCTGCTGCAGCGAGATGGAGCAACCGCGGTTATTGACTTAGCGATGCAGTTTGCCGATCGGGGATATCAGTGCGATGTTGAACTTGTTTCACAGGTGATTGGTCGATTGATGGATATTCAGGTACGAGATTTTGCTTTAGGAACTCACAACGCAAAGAGCTTTGATACCTACTGGAATATGTGGCTCTACCTCTTACGTGTTGCACCAACTGGCTTTGTCGCACCTGTGGCTTGTTTATTTGCAACGCTGGCATACGAGCGTGGAGATAGTGAACTTGCCTATCGCGCGTTGGATCGAGCAACGGTTGATGATCCCAAGTACTCATTAACAATCTTGTTGCGCCGAGTCTTTGGTTCAGGCTGGCCCGCTGCTGCATTTGCGGCGATGCGGGTAGAGCTGCACCCCAAGGTAACGGCTGGGATTTTCGAGGCCTAGTCGCTAGAATTAAACCGTTCACGAGTCCTACGTATTAGCCCCGGCTTAGTAGGCGGCAACCCTCCACCGCGGCGGGG
>JACCDT010409929.1_pt1 | contig 11515 bp, 13 predicted proteins | sample 7446291 | NCBI WGS metagenome assembly JACCDT01 (sample SAMN15323446, study PRJNA562643) | freshwater metagenome | isolation source: river surface water | place: USA:Blue River Watershed | collected 2017-08-17 | reverse complement strand
GCGTCTGCGGCGTCTCCGCGCTGTGCTTCCACCGGATCAGCGGGAGCGTGTCGGTCCAGATGCAGAACTCGGTCGCCCAGTCGGCGTCACCGGATCGGACGTTGAGGCGCGACGTTGACAGGTCGTCCTCTGGGATGACCATCATCCCCTGACGCTGGTTGAAAAAGTCACGCCGCGTGTGCATGTCGCCAGAGGCGGTGACGTTCCCGGCCGGCGCTTCCTCGATCGCAACGTCGTGGTCCAGCCACCGCTCCTCGCCAACGACGTAGAGCGATGAGGACGGGGCGGACCCCTTCAGCACGTTGTCCGGGCCGCCGGTGAACACCAGACGCGACCCTGAACGCTTCCTGATCGTGCCGCCGCTGAAGTCGACGTTGAGCGCGGTCGTCGCCTCGCCGGGTACAAGGTCTTCAGGCCGAACGCTGGTGTTGAGCCCGAACCTAGACCCCTTCATCCGCAAAGGGCGCCAAGTAGGCATTGGTTACCAGTCCCATTCGTGAGGCGAGACGTTCATCCCGCGAGTCGCCTGAACCTGAGTCGACGACAGGTACTTCATCAGCTCGGCCTCGCGCTCGAGTCGCAGCGCCTTGTACCTGTCAGCCTGCGCGTAGCTCTCTTCCTTGAGGAAGCACTTCTCGATCACCGACAGCACGAGGATGTCGTGGAACTCGGCGAGGTTGTCGTTACCCGCCCCGCCCGTCCCAGCGGTGATCTGAAACGGAACGTGGGTGTCGCCCGCCATTGCAGCCGGGCGAGCGATGTACGAGATGCGCAGCGAGTCGGTTGCCGACAGGTTCGGCGTCGGCATCAGCTCGATCTGCTTCTGCCCGTGCATCTGGTAGTAGTGCGGGTAGCTCGCCGTCCCGTCGTAGTTGAACGGGTAGCGCGCCCCTCTCGCGAAGTCGATCGACGAGTCGTTGCGATCGACAGGAATGAGCGGGATCGGGTTGGTGGAGCTTGCCTGACCGCCGACGATCCTCTCAAGCCTCAGCAGTCGGTAGGTGTTCGTCGGGAGGCTGATCAACGCCGTCCCGGCAACCTCCGAAAGCGTGCTAGTCGTTCTGAAGAAGTTCTCGTGCGCAGCCGCCACCATCACGAACAGCTTCATCTCGCTGTCGCGAAGGTACTGGAGGATCTCGGTTTGACCCCAGACGCCACCGCCGTCCACGCCCGAAAGGTTGGCCTGGATGACCGACAGAACCTGCGTCTGGATCTCAAGGCGAGTCATGCTGCTGCCACCGCCTTCTTCTTGACCTTCTTGGCCGGCTTCTTCACCGCTTCGTACTGGTCAGGAACCCTGATGGCCGTGCGGACAAAGAGCGGGTTGCCGCGATCCGCGATGCTGGCAACGTCGTTGGCCCATCCGTCAGTGAACGCCTTTAGCCTTGCCTCGTCCTCGGCCTCTTCACGTTGCCGCTGACGCAGCATCGCATCCCTGACCCAATCTGGCTTGCCCATCAACTGAGCGCGCGTCCACCGCTTCAGGATCGGGAAAACCCAGTCGCCTGGATCGCGCGGTATCGTTACGAAGTTGTTCTCTCTGCCAGCCCCGATGCGGTTGAACGTCCACTTCATCGAGTAGAGCACGGTGATGAAGCGATGGACGTATCCGACCTTCAAGCCCTTGTCGCCGGAGTTCACCGTGACGGCTTCAGGGTTCCACCGAACGATCACCCAGAAACCGTTCTTGATGTCAAAGCCCAACCCAAGATCAGGGTTGAACCGCTTCAGTCGTTCGTTGAAGTCGTTGTAGAAATGCAGTCCTGAGCACGGGCACTTCTTTGGAAGCGCAATGGCGTCCCACTGGAACAGGCCGGCCTTGTCGGTCTGCTCGCAGTAAACGGTGTCCCACTCGTGCATCGGAACCTTCAAGCTGCTCTCCAGAAGTCCCCCGGCGACTAGGGTTGCCAGCCGCCGGGGGTTGGTTGAACTACTCGATCAGATCGGCTGGCACACGATGTCCGTCACCTTCGCGTGGCAGTTGCGCTGCAACGCGATGGTCTCCATCTGGTACTCAAGCACCGACTCGAACTGAGCCGTACGGCCCTGCATACGGAGCACCTGCCCGTCGTCGTCAAGGAGGCGCGGCTTGTGCCACTCCTTCACCTTGATCATCGGCGTGTAGGCGCACAGGAACGACGTGGTGTAGGTGCGCGCCGTGTACGCCGAAGTCGCCGTGGTCGAGTCGATCCCGACCGGAGCGAACCGGCAAGGCACGACGGGAATCTGGCTGCCGAACTCGATGTATGTGCCAGTCTCCGGGTTCTCCTTCATGCCAGGGGCCGTGCCACCGCTGATGCCCTGCTCGTTGACAGAGCGACGGATGCCCTGCCGAGCGTCCCATACAGCGATGTTGCCGCCGTAGCTCGTGAAGATCACGTTCGGCGTGTAGCCCGAACGCACCTGAGCCTCAGACAGCGCGAGCTGGATCAGCGTGTCGTTGTAAGAACGCGAGCCCGAGGACGCGCGGTTGACGTAGGACGCCCACGCGCTCACACCACCAGCGTTGGCGCTGCCCGAGTAGTCGGACGGCGCAAGGATGCCGTACAGACCGCCGTAGGTGGTGCCCGTCTCCATCGGCGAGTCGCGGTCGCTGATGATGCCGTCGATGCCCATCGGCTCGTAGCGCACCGTCGAGGAGCGCGCAGACTGACCGTTGGTCGTGGCTCTGTTGTTCGCCTTGGTGATGATCGAGCCAGTGGTCAGGGTGTCGTTGCTGCCAGGAGTGCCAGCGATGTCGTCAACCGTGATCATGCCAGTCTCGAGGTTCACCCCCGTGACCTGGGCGTAGTAGACGGCCGGCGAGTCATCAAAGTTCTGCTGAGTGGCGCCAGCCGTTCTTGCAGACCACGGCTGGATGTACATGCCGACCTGGAACTTGCGCGCGTCGACCCGGTTGGTCAAGTAGAACGTGTTCGCCGAAGCGTCCGGGTCTTCCGACGTGTTGCTCGACACCACTCCGAGCGTGCCCGAGCCGTCGCCCAGGATGTAACGCTCAAGCTCGATGTCGACGTACTGCGCCGCGCGCAGCGCCGACTCAGACAGCAGCGAAGCGAACGCCGCACGGCTGCCACGCGAGTTGCGCAGCGCAGAGCGGGTGATCATCGACGGCCAGTACATCGTCCGGGCGCTGTAGTTCGCTTGCTTGTAGCTGTTGCTGCCAGCGGTCGCGAACTCGTCATCTGGCGGCTGCGCGCCACCGGTCGCGTTGTAGCCGACGAAGGCCGCAAAGTGACTGGAGCGCGAGGCCGGAGTGGACGAGCCAGCAGCCGGAGCCTGACCGCCCTCGGCCGGCTCCTTGCCGAAGAAGTTCCATGCACGCTTGCGGTTGAACGACAGCCAGTCGTTCACGCCGCCCTCGTACAGTTCCTTCTGAAGTGGAGAGATCGAAGTGAGATTGTCAGCCATGGTCCTTTTCCATCAACGACTCAGCCTGTCGGGCGTGCAGCCTCGGAGGCGAGTCGCATACGTTCAGCCAAGTTCTTCTGGAAATCCTCAGCAGTCGCGTTCTTCGGGAGATTCGGCTGCTTCAGATTCGGCGCGCTGCGGACACCCGCAGACGCACCCTTGCTCGAGGGAGGAGCTTGAGCATTGAGCTTCTTCCGCTCGGTTCGGTAGTACGTCACCTCTTCCTTTGCAAGTGACGCCCACGGAGCGATTGCCGCCGCGAAGGCTTCCTCGGCCTCCCGATCAATCGCGCCAGGAGCCCACGGGTTAATGCCCGCCTCTCCGCGCTCACGGGCCAGCTTGTCCTTCTGGTAGATGGCTGCGACTGCCTCCTGAATCACTCGCTCACTGATTCCGAGCTTCTGAACGTGCGGCTTCGAGAGGAAGTCGTGCCGTGAAGCAGCGCGCATCACGCTCTGCTGAACGTCCCGATGGTTCATCCCGAAGACGACCTGGTTCTGCTGCTCGCGAAGTGCCGCAAGCTCTTCCCGAAGGCGAACAACCTCTGGGTCAAGGCTCCCCGCTCTCATCGGAGCCCGACCCGGCGCAGACTCTTGGGCGCCGACCGCAGCCTCCTTGGCCGCGATCTTCATCATTGCGATGGCGTGCTCTTCGTTGCCATCCTGAGCCAGTGAGGCAATGGTTCGCACGAAGGCGTTCTGACTCTCAAGGCCCATCTCGACCTTGCGACGCAGATCCTCCAGCGCAGCCTTGTCCCTGCTCACGCCCTCATTGCGCAAGCTCGCCTCGCGCCGCATGGCCTTCGCGTTTTCCTCGATCTCGCGAGCCTTCTCGGCGGTCTGCAAAGCCTCACGCAACTGTTCCGGCTTGTACTTCGACTTGAACTCGGCCCAAGGGTCGTCCTGCTTCGCAGAAGGTTGCCCTTCAACCTCGCCATCAGTCCCAGTCTCGCCGTCGACGGGTTCCGTTTCGTCGGACTCCACCGCCGCGTCAGCGGGCTTGGCATCGCCAGTTGCCGCCTCTGCGTCGTACGAAGCCTCGATCTTGGCCGCCAATCCGGCCTGGAACTCGTTCATGTCTACGCCAGCTTCAGTTCCCATTGTTCTCGATCTCCTGGGCGCCTAAGCAAAATTGCTCGGTTGGCCACGTTTGAATCAGGTAGTGCTGCCAGACGTGCTGCAAGTGGCAACGAACTCGAGCGTCCCGGCATTGATGGACGCGCCGTTGCCGACCTCCACCTCTGACACCTGCGCCGCACCAGATGCAGCGGCAGAGCGGCCGATCAGGTAGAGCTTGATCTTCCCGGTCGAGTAGTCGTAGCGAGCCACGCACTTCGCCGTCAGGATCTTCGTGGCCCCGCTCCAGTCGGCCATGCCTTCGCTGAAGTCCATGCACTCGACATCACCGACGCCGTAGAGCGCCTTGATCTGCGAGCGGACATCAAAGCCTCCGGTGGCGTAGGTGTCGGACGCCCCGAAGGTGATCTTCCCCCAGCAATGCCAGCGGTCGCCGACCATCACCTTCTTCAAGGTCGCGGTCGACTCTCGGAACGCAACGGTTGCTGCCATTGTCAGACTCCGATCAGGTAGCCGGTGAGGCGTACCGCTGTGAGCGCGTTGGCCGCGTTCGTCATCTCGCCTTCATCGTTGCCGCCAGCCGCGTTGTCGGAGCCAGGGCCACACATGATGAGCTTGATGTAGTTGCCGCTCTCGACGAAGCTCGCCTTGAACTTGCCGACATCGTTGGACGTGCCGCCGCTGGTGGCCGCCTGAGCGTCCGAAGACCCGCAACTGAACTGCATCGCCAAGACCTTCGTGATGCCCCAAAGGTCGAACAGGTTGGCGTTCACAACCTTCGACAAGTCGATGCGGGTCGTGTAGTGATTGGTCGGGTCGTAAGTCTGACCACTCACGCCACCAACGGCGGTGCTGTCAAACTCGACAGCGAAGAAGCATCGCTTGTACGGGCCGTACTGGGTCTTATCCCACGGCTCGTTCAGCTTGTACCAGTTCATTGCCATTGGGATTCCCCTTAGAAGTAGATGCTGGCTTCGGCCGTGATCAGCACCGAGCCAAGAGCCGTCGCATTGGCGATCTCGCCAGCGTCAAGCGCAGCCGACCCGCTGTTGCCGGCCTTGCCAAGAACGAGCTTCTGCGTTGGCTCCAAGAACTCAGCGTGAAGCTCGCCGTGGTTCAGTCCGCTCGTCGAGAAACCGCCGCTCATGATCACCTGCTTGATGCGCGACGAGCCGTACAGCTCTTGGAAGTTGCCGGTGCCCTGATGCACGAGTCGGCAACGATCCGTGGTCGAGTAGGTCGACCCAGAGGGGATCGTCAGCTTCACCGGAGCGCGACGGATGCCGTCCTCGACGTAGACCAACGGCTGCCCGTTCGGCCCAAGTCTCGGCGTGATCTTGATGTTGATGTCTGCCATGTGAACCTCTTAGGAGAACGGCTTGATCTGGTTCTGCTGTGGCGGGCCGCCGCCTCCACCGCCACCACCGCCGCGCCCTTGTCTCGGGGGCGGTCCTTCCATCGAAGTCTCTTCCATCGCACCGGGCGGAAGCGTGACGCCAATCTGCGGCGTGATGATGTCTCGGTGCGTCTGAAGGTGCGCCTCGAAGATCATCTTGTGGAGCGGAGACAGCGACTTGTACTCGTCCGTCTTCATCGCATCCGTGTGGATCATGAAGTGAACGTCTTGATCCTCGATCGAACGCGCCGGCTCGATGATCTTGCCCAAGAACATCTGCTTGTTCTCGAGCATCGCTTCGCGCTCATCCAGGCGCTTGTCTTGAATGATCCGCTCGCCATCGTCCATTCCAAGGCTGCGGAACACCTTCGCGCGATCGTCAGGGTTCGCAGCCGACAGCCACTTTTCGCCAGGAGCAAGCGACGCGAGCAGCTCAAGCCCCATCGCCTTGCTCTTCGGCATCATCGAGTCGATGTCGATGGTCACATCGGTGTTGTCGCCGATGTCCGACCCGGTGAACTCCATGATGTCGAACGACTCACCGCGCCCGACGATCTTCACCAACCGCTGCTCGATGACATAGACGCGCACCCATTCAAGGAGCAGCGACGCCCACCGGCTGAACGCGATCGTGAGCCGGTCGATCACCGGGCTCTTGGTGTTGATGTCCTGCTCGATCAACGCAAGGTACGCTCGGCCGCTGACCTTGCCCTGGTACTGACCGCGAGCCGGGCCGTAGTTGGACGTTACGCGATCGGCAAACATGCCAAGGTCGCCAAGCACGTCGCTCACGTCGTTTGACAGCGGAGGCGGGGCAAGCCAACCCGGCGGGTTCGTGCCGCTCCACTTGATCACCTCGTTGTCAGTGCTCCAAGCGGACTCAGGCAGCGCGTTGCCGGTGTGCTCCAGCGCCTTCGCATTGGCCGTGTTGACGACGTGCTCGATTTTCTTGTTGAGCATCCGGTTCGTGGCGCGCTGAACCGGCAGAAGGTCGTCGATCGGCGTCTCGGCCCACACGCTGCCCGGGACGATCTCGTTGCGAATCCAGACGTAGGGGATCTTCCCCTTCGGTGTCGGGTTGTCACCGCTGCGAAGGATGATTCCGTTTGCCTCGATGATCAGCCGGCCTCTGGGGTAGTCCATCGACGGGACTTCCCAGTACTCCTTGACCAGCACCCAGTCCTTCTTGCGGTCGCCGTCGAGCGATCCGTAAGCGCCGGACTGAGAGTTGAGGCGCATTGACCAGCGACGACTACCGCCGCTGCCCTCCTCGATCTCCGGCGGGATGAACGCCGCCTTATCTGGGAAGTTCTGCTCAACCCACTCGATCGGTCGCGCCCGGCAGTCGATCAGCCAGCGCAGCGATTCAGGCGTCTCGCAGAACGGGTCGACGTAGATGCAGAATGGCGTCGGGATCTCCGACTCCATCTCGCCGTCGTACTCGATGTCAACGCTGGCCGAGCTTGCTCCGTCCGTACCAGGCAGCTCGTTGTAGATCGGGTCGCCACCGCGCGGGTTGAAGCAGAGCTTGATGAAGGCGTTTCCGAACAGCTCCAGGTGGTTCAGAATGTCCCACCGCTTCTCGGGCATCTGAAGGTAGTCCCAGTAGTGGGTCGCCACCTTCTTGCCGACGTTGGCCGACTGAATGTCCTCGGCATCGCTGGTTGCCGGCCGCACCTTGAAGGCGGGACGGAACGACCCAAGCATCGAGACGAGCTGTCTCACGTTCGGGCGGACGATGTTGAAGGCCAGCCGCGACCGCCACCGCTGCGACACCGGCTCCCGGTAGACGAGCTGGCGCTGGATCGGGTCCCAGGATAAGTACTGGTATCCCGAGTAGAACGCGATGTTGGTCAGCCAACGCTGCTCAAGAGCCATGCGGTCGGCGTCGTCAGGCCGGAACCGCTCCTTGATCACCTCGAGGTCGGCGCGCTCCTCCGGGGTCGGCTCATAGGAGCCGGCCGCCTGCCGTCGAGCTTGCCGACGTTCGTTGACTGAGCCCATGCTGCCCCTGTAGGTCGCTTGTACAGCTTATACAGATTGTACAGGTTGTACTAGAAGAGCTTGCGCCCGGTGATGATGTTGCGGGCCGTGTCCTTGGCGATCTCGATCGCCCACGTCCGGCCCATTCCCTCGTTGCGAGGGTCGGCCTGCCACCTGGCAATCGCCGAGGCGTCGCTGATCCCGCCGCCCCGGTTGGCCCGTGCCGCCTGGGCAAACCCGCCAGCAGATCCGGTAGCTGCCCCAACAGCCGCCCCGATCGGGCCACCGGCAGCAAGCCCGGACGCCGCCCCTCGCTGCGCCCCGGACCACGCCGCCTCGTTGCCGGAGTCGAAGGTGTCCTGACGCAGCTTGCTCTCTTCCTCCGGGTCAAGCAGCCCAGAGCGCAGCGCGTCCTTCAGGCTGGCACCGGCAGCCAGTCCGCCAGTGATCCCCTGGTAGGCGTTGAAGGCCGTGCCGGCCGCTCCCAGGTAGGGCTGCGCGGCTCCCCAGAGCGACCCGAGAGGCGTCTGAACGTCAGCAGCCGCACCAGCGGGCGCGGCGCTAGCGGTCGTGGCAGCCGCCGTCTTGGGGCCGCCCGTGACGTAGTTCTGGATCGAGTGGCTCGCGGCCTTCACCGGAGCCATCACGGATGTCGCAGCCGACCTAATGCCAGCACCCACCTGCGGAAAGGCAACGCCAACGCCCTTGCCAGCCCCGTAAGCCGCCATCTGCATCTGGTTCTGCTGCTCTGCCTGAGCCTGGGAACGAAGCATCTGCTCGATCCCAAGTCGAATGGCGTCCTGCTGCGCAAACTGCTCGGCAGCAAACCCTTCAGCCGGCGAAACAGGGCGCTCTCGAGGCAGGAACTCATTGCCCATTTCCAGCATCAGTCCGCCCTCCCCTTGTTTGAGTGCTGGTCGATGTCGAGCCCGATGCTCACCGGCAGGTTCTCGTCGGGATCGCGCTCCTCACGGCGACCGAAAGGAAGCTCGTTCTTCACCTCGATCCGAGCCGGCTTCTCCTTGACCGACTTCGCCTTGAAGTGCTGCTTGGTCGGGTACTGCGAGCCGATCACGTTCTGCGAGTTCCAGTTGCGGAAGGTCGCAAACGTCTGAGGCGACGCCGCCGCATGGAAGGCCATGTACGCCTTTTCCTCCTGCGAAAGCGCGGACTTCACACGCTCGTCAGCCTGAGCAATCGTGCTCTTCGTCTGCTCGGCGAAGTCGTTCAGCAAGCGACGCTGCGCGCGACCAGCGAGATACGTCTGCACCACCAGCGCAGCCGCGAGAACCGAGATCACAGCCCATTCGATCATGGCTCGTAAGCCTCCGTGAGAGACGCCTTCCTCATCCTGTAGCCCGAGCGCCGACGCTCAAGGCTTCCGTCGTAGAAATCGCTATCCCTGTCCTTGAACCGGCTCGACACCCTGTTTGGGTCGATCGCCATCGCCATGTAGAGCGCGGTATCAAGCAAGTCGTCGTCGACCTTCACCGGCTCTTCCGGCACCACGCCGTCGTCGCGCTCTTCCTTCCAGCGGTACTGGAGGATCTCCTTGATCATCTCCGGGCAGTTGTTCGTGATCTTGAAGCGCGGCTCGCCGTGGTCGCGCATCGCCACCAGCTCTGCCAGCGCGTAAATCTGGTCGCGCTTGCGCCCGCCCTTCGTGCAGGGGTTGACCGCCACCCCGCACTCAACGAACAAGTCAGCCACCGACCGACCGCCACCCGCCAACGTTGCAGCGTAGGCCGACGAGTCGATCATCGTGAACTCGTACTCTTCCTTGCCCGAGAGCGCCTTCATTGCCTGACAGAACTGGTTGACCTTCCAGCCCTTCTTCTTCAGCTCGCGGTACATGATCAGCACGCCGTCGATGACGGTGAACCAACCGCACGCGCAGGCATGATTCAGGCCGGGGTCGATCGAGCGCCACTTCGGAAGCTGCGCGAGAAGATCGTCCTTTAACGGGACGATGACGTGCCGCTCCATGTGAAACTCAGGGAAGACGAGCCCGCCGCGTCTCGCCCCGAAGTCGATCTCGTACTCAGAGCGCCAGAACGCAGACTGCCGGCCACCGTACTTCGCCGACTCACGATCGGCCCAATCCTCGTTCTTCGTCGGATCGGCAGACCAGTGCAGCTTGACGACGCGGAACTTGTTGTTGTTGTCCCACGCCTCAACGCCCTTCATCAGCGTCTTGTGCGTCTCAGGAATCATGCGGCACCGGCCGTCACGCGGTCAGCGTAGAGAGTCTCGAAGTGCCCAGGCCCGGCCGTCGAGATAGCCACCGCCATCCCGTGCTTCCCGAGCGCCGGCAGCAGCGCGTAGTACGCCGGCTCCGCGTCGATCTGGAACGCCATCTCGTCGAGGATGAACAGCGACCAGGTGTACTGGCGCACCTGCTCCTCGCCCTGCGGGATCGCGTGAATGTCGCACGACATCGACGGGAAACGCAGATGCATGAACTTCTGCTCGCACGGGTGCTCGTCACGCACCGATTTCGGCAGCCGCTCCCAAAGACCGTAGACGCGCAGCAACATCTGGTTCGTGTCTTCGGCCTTCTTCCCCTGCCAGCCGATGCGCTTGGCCTTCTTGGTGAGGCACCAGTACAGCACCATCGCGCACGCGAACCACGACACCATCATCTGCCGTGACTTCGGGATCATCAGCAGCTTGTCGCTCGGCTTCTTCTCAACCTCCTCCCACTCCTTCAGCAGCACCCGCAGGTACTCGAAGTCAGGGAATGGCTGGAACGGGTCGACACCCGGCTCCGGGTTCTCGTTCTGAGTCTTGCAGAGCGCGCGCATGAAGAACCATGCGTCCTGCTTGCCGGCCTCCCACTTTGCCTGATCAAGCGCCTCGACCAGCTTCTTCAGTACGGCAGGGTCGCGCTCGATCGCAGCGCGGGCCTGAATGATCCTGATCTTCTCTGCCGTCTGAGGAGATACAGGCACTCAGTTCTCCGGAATCGGCGTTGCCATGCTGTCGAGCTTCTCGATCGCTCCAGCCGGCAAGCACGAAGACGCCCCCGTAACGATCCCGTCGATGATCTGCGCCTGATTGCTCGGCAGCAGCTTGTCGATGCTCTGCTCCAGCTCGCGACGCCACTTCTCGATCTGATCGTCGCCGGTCAGATTGCGCTCGTTCAGGTTCACCGTGCGCTCGTCGTGGCCGTGCATCTTGCGCAGCATCTCGAGCGCGCCAAGGATCACCTTCTCGTTGGTCGATCGCATGGCGATGTCAAACGGCAGCTTGGCAAACGCTTCGCGCTTCGAGATGTCAGGGTCAGCCTTGAACGCGGCATCGACCCGCTTCTTCATCGGCATCCACGACTTGCGCATCTTGTCCAGGCGCCGCGCCTGCCAAGCCAGACGTTCGTTGCGAGATGAACCGTCAGCTAGAGGCAATCACACCTCTCCGTTCAGGATGAGGTCGATGTAGACGAAGCCCGCGACAGAAACCAATCCGGCAGCATCACTCCTCGCGCGGGCGTGGATCGTCGTCTTCTCAGGGAGGTAGAGCTTCCTGCCGCCATTGGTGTCGAGATCGTGACTGCCGATCTTGCCGGACGCGGGGCCGGCCTCGCCCCAGTCGATCGTGGTGAACACGCCGGCGTTGTACGCGCCAGTAAGCGGGTTGATCTCAGCCTCGATCT
>JACCDT010819617.1_pt1 | contig 11524 bp, 9 predicted proteins | sample 7446291 | NCBI WGS metagenome assembly JACCDT01 (sample SAMN15323446, study PRJNA562643) | freshwater metagenome | isolation source: river surface water | place: USA:Blue River Watershed | collected 2017-08-17 | reverse complement strand
GTTCGTGACGATCAGCCAATCGGGCGAAACCGCCGACACCCTGGCGGCACTGCGTCTGGCTAAACAAGCGGGCTATTTGAGTTCGCTCGCCATCTGTAACGTGCCCGAGAGCTCGCTCGTGCGCGAGTCGGAACTCGTGATGCTCACGCGTGCGGGCCCTGAAATCGGTGTTGCCTCGACCAAGGCGTTCACCACCCAATTGGTGGCCCTTGGCATGCTGGTGGTCGCCTTGGCTAAAACCCACGGAGCGAGCCCCGAACAGGAGCACACACTGGTTAGCCGCTTGGTTGAACTGCCCGGCATGATGGAAAAAACGCTGGCGCTCGATCCGGTGATCCGCGAGTTGGCGCAGCGTTTCGTACCGAAGCACCATGCGCTGTTTCTGGGTCGCGGCACTATGCACCCGATTGCGATGGAAGGGGCGCTCAAGCTCAAGGAAATCTCTTACATCCATGCCGAGGCCTATGCTGCCGGTGAGCTCAAGCACGGCCCCCTCGCGCTTGTCGATGACGACATGCCGGTGATTGCCGTGGCTCCGAATACCGACTTGCTCGAGAAGCTGAAGTCGAACCTCATGGAAGTGCGCGCGCGCGGCGGCGAATTGATCGTCTTTGCCGATCCCGAATCCGGCATGCAATCTTCCGATGGTGTGACGGTCATCACGATGCCGAAGCACGTCAGCTATCTGCAGGCGCCCGTGGTCTACACGATCCCGCTGCAGTTACTGTCGTATCACGTAGCGACTGCGCGTGGCACCGACGTCGACAAGCCTCGTAATCTCGCGAAGTCCGTGACGGTGGAGTAGCCCTCCGCCCTAAAAACGATGGCATACCTGCACTGGCTACTGCTGCCGTTTTCCATTCTCTGGTTGCTGCTCGCGATCAAGCCGCACGATCGTTCCGTCTGGATTGCCGAAAACTCCTTTACGGTCGCGACGGTCGTAGCCTTGGTTTGGACTTATCCACACTGGCCGCTTAGTGACTTCTCATACACCTTGATCGTGATGTTTCTCGTGATGCACACGATCGGTGGCTACTACACTTACGTCCGCGTGCCTTATGACGACGCGGTGCACGCGGTGACTGGTGTCAGGCTGTCGAAGTTTTTCGGCTGGGCTCGTAACCACTACGACCGCGTCGTCCATTTCGCCTATGGTGTGCTGCTCGCGTATCCATTTTTTGAACTATTCGAGCTCTACGCACAGCCCGTCGGCTATTGGAGCTACGTTCTCTCGCCCGTGCTCGTCATGGCGACTAGCATGATTTTCGAAGTGCTCGAATGGTGGGCAACAGAAATCTTGGGCGGTGGAGAAGGCGCTGCTTATCTCGGTGCGCAAGGCGACGAGTGGGACGCCCAGAAGGACATGGCGCTTGCCACCTTAGGCTCCGTCATCACGATGGTCGCAACGGCGTTATACCTATCTTAGTGAGCGTCGACCGCAACGACGTCTTTTGATTCACTGACCGCAGGCTTCTTGGCGAGCCAAACGATCGGTATGAGCAGCGCAGGCAAGATAGCCAATACCAAATGTTGGTTAGCGTATGCCACGACCAGTGCTTCTCGATGCCATTCCCCAAGTAACCAAGCGAGGGTTGACGGATCCTGCGTGGAAATCGGCGACCGGCTAGCTTCCGCCATGTGTTGAGCTGCAGTGGCGGCGTCGTGCGAGATCCCACGAATGAGTATCGCCACACCGATACCGCTGCCAAGATTACGCGCCAAGGTGAGTAGTGCTGCACCCTCGGTACGCTGCGATATGGATAGCGTTGCGAAGGCGATCGTATTGAGCGGAACGAACATCAGCCCGAGACCGACACCCTGAAAAAGGAGCCATCCGGTCAACCAGTCGGCGGGCGCATCCGATGGCGCGCCACTAACGGCGGCGAGCCCGATAGCATTGATCAAGCAACCGGTCGAGAAAACCGCTCGCGCATCGAGCGATACACCGAAGCGGCCTAGCATCATCATCGACAACATCAATCCGAGACCACGCGGCGCTAGCAGCATGCCCGCACTGGTGACGGAGTAGCCCTGTACTTCCTGCAGGAATTGCGGCAGCAACACCATGGCGCCGACGAAAGGCCATCCGACCATGATCGACATCACGAGACCAACTCGCATGTTTCGATCACGCAGTAGAGCCGGTGCAATGATGGTGTTTCGACTGGTGCGCAGATGGATCACGAACATGTAGGCCGTGATGATCGCGATGCCTACTTCCACCATGATTTCGGTCGACTCGAACCAGTCGAGATGATCGCCTCGATCGAGCGCTAGTTGTAAACACACAATACACGCGCTCAGGAGAATGAATCCCAGCAAATCAAACGGTCTCAGAGCAGACTGTGATTTTCGCGACAACGTGCTCGTCAGTCCTATCGTCGCCAGGATCACGAATGGCACATTGATATAAAACACGGCGCGCCAGCCAAACTCATCCGTCAATACGCCGCCAACCCAGGGTCCGAGTACGGGTCCGATCATCACGCCGACGCCGAGCACAGCAAAGGCGCGCGTCAGCAAATGTCTTGGGTAAACGGTTTGTAAAGCCGTCTGACCCAAAGGGATCAAACCTGCACCGCATAAACCCTGCAGAAATCGTGCAACGACCAACGTTTCGATATTGGGTGCAACGGCACACAGCACGGAAGCGACACCGAATCCGATCACACTCGTGAGATAGCTACGTAACAGGCCAAGTCGAGACTCGATCGATGACAAGGCGGGTAGTGCGACCGCACTGGCAATCAGATACGAAGTCAAAACCCAAGATGACTGTTCTCGCGTGATAGCGAGATTCCCTTGAATGACGGGCAACGCGACGTTGGCGACGGTGGTGTCGATCGCATAGAGCAATACCGACAAGAGTACGCTGGCGGTCAGTAGCCAGCGTCGAGTGGGATCAACCTCGGTCGAGGTGGTTTCGTTCACCTGTGCTTGTCGGTGAGACGCACTTCGACCACTGCGCTCATGCCGACTAGAATCGAATCCTTCGGATGTGCGTCATCGATGACGATGCGAACCGGGATTCGTTGTACGACTTTGACCCAGTTCCCCGATGCATTCTGCGGCGGCAACAACGCGAATTCTGCGCCGCTTGCCGGCGCAATCGTGTCGATATGTCCACGCAAAGCCGTATCCGGTCGGGAATCGAACCGAACCGTCACCGGTTGTCCTGGCTGCAGATGTTCGATTTGGGTTTCTTTGAAATTGGCTTCGACCCAAATCTCGTCGTCGCGAACCAGTGTCAGTAAGGGTGCCGATCGGCGCCCCATCGTGCCAACCTCGGGTAGGCGCGCCACTCGTCCGGCAACTGGCGCTTTGATCTCACTACGTTGTAGCTTCAATTCGCCAGATCGCACAGCAGCTTTGGCGGCTTGCACGGCTGGGTGAGTATCGATTTCCCCGGCGGCTGCAGGACCCAAGCGTGTTCGCAACTCGGCGATGCGCTGTTTCGTGACCTCGATTTGGCCGTCGGCTTGACGGGCGACATGCTCTGCTTCTTCGAGGCGGATTGCCGCACTCAATTTGCGCGCCACCAACTCACGCTGTCGAGCGAGCTCCCGTGCAGCAAACGTCTGACGTTCTCGCGCTAGGTTGAGCTCCGTTTGCGCCATTTGCCATTGGCTGCGCAGCGCTGAGATTTCTTCACGAATTCTTTCGACTTCGGCTTCGGCGCGGGCGAGTTCGATACGGGTCGCCTCGGTATCGAGTGTGACGAGACGCTCTCCGGCTTCGACACGGGCATTTTCGGTGACGAGCACCTCCCGAACGGGTGCTTCGACTTCGGGATAGATAGCGATCAGGTCAGCTTTGGCATAGGCATTATCGGTGGTAATGACTTTATTGCTGAAGCGCCAATAAAGTGCTGCCGCGATCAGGGCGATGATCGGTACGCCCCACAGCAGGAACACACGAGCCTTGGAATCAGACATCACCTAGATGGTAAGAGCCGCTTGCTGGGCGAACAAGCGTATTCCGACCACCAGATGAAGTCGTCATATGAAGTGCTAGAGTCGCAAAAATCTAAGTCCCATCGAAGAACCTAGCGGAGGATGCGGTGGCATTCGACAGCAGAAATCGTTTTCAGAAGTTCAGTTTGATTTCGATCGTGATCGGTATCGGACTTATGAGTGCGGTTCGAGCGGAGACAGTCTCATCCGTCATTGAGGTCTCGGGTGTTGCGGAGCGGCTGGTTCGGCCGGATCTGGCGCATCTCGAAATCACTATCGATGTTCGTGATGAAAAGCTTGATACCGCCCGTCGTGAGGCAGGCACCAAAACCGTCTCGGTTCTGCGCAACCTCAAGGAACTCGGTATTAACGACGACGCGATCGATAGTGGATCACTGACCGTACAACCGGAGTTTGCATGGGACGCCAAGTCGGGCGCGCGCCGTCTGCAAGGCTATCTCGTCACCCGTGCTATCCGAGTGCGCTTGCTCGACTTAGACAAGCTCGGCGCCATTCTCGAGCGCGCCGTCAAACTCGGCGCTAATCAGATCGCGCCGCCGCGATTTGCATTGCAGGATGAAAGCGCGCTTCGACAAGAGTTGCTTACGGAGGCAACGCGAAATGCCAGACAGAACGCCGCTGCCATTGCACGCGGGCTTGATGCCAAGCTCGGCGCCGCGCTCCGAGTGGATGCCATCGAGACCGATCAGCCTACATTCGCATCACCCGTCATGCTGCGGGCATCGGCGGCGCCGGTAGAGGACGCAGCAGCGTCAGAGAGTTACCGACCCGGCGACATCACACTTCGAGTATCGGTGAAAGCGAGTTTCGCGCTGAACTGAATCAGCGTTCGACGAAGGCGCGCTCGATCACATAATCGCCGGCTTCGCCGATACGCGGTGAGATGGCGAAACCCATCTCATCGAGCAGGATAGAGAGATCCTTGAGCATCGCTGGACTACCACAAATCATGGCGCGATCATGCTGCGGATCGAGTTGCTCGATGCCGAGATCGTGAGCGACCTTACCACTACGCAGCAGGTCTGGCAGACGGCCTCGATGTTCGTAAATCTCGCGGGTCACGGTTGGGTAATAGAGGAGCTGCTCTTTGACCAATTCCCCTAAGAACTCATGCTGTGGCAGCTCGTTCGCGATGTAATCGCGATAGGCAAGCTCGCTCGCATAGCGCACACCATGCAGTAGCACGACTTTCGAGAATCGCTCGTAGGTCGCCGGATCTTGGATGATGCTCATATATGGCGCGAGACCCGTGCCCGTCGCGAGCAGATACAGATTGCGACCTGGTTTGAGATCGGTGATGAGTAGCGTTCCCGTTGGTTTCAACCCGACGAGCACTGGATCGCCGACCTGGATGTGCTGCAGGCGCGAAGTGAGCGGCCCGTCGGCCACCTTAATGCTGAGGAACTCTAGATTCTCGTCATGGTTAGCGCTGGCGATGCTGTAGGCGCGCATCAGCGGGCGATCATCCACACTTAGGCCGATCATCACGAACTGGCCATTTTCGAACCGGAATCCGGGGTCGCGTGTCGTACGAAAGCTAAAAACCCGTTCGTCCCAATGATGGACATGCAGGACGGTTTCTTTGCGGTAGTTGGCCATGGTGGGCGCGCAGTATCCAAGTTCTCGCGACAAGGTCAATACGGAACTTGGCCGACTCTGGCAACATCAGCAAATGACGAGTTTCTATCGACGCTACATCCTGCCGCCCTTGCTCGATCGCGCGATGAGCGATCGCCGGATCAGCCGTTATCGACGGCCGGTATTGGCTCCGGCCTCGGGCCGCGTGCTTGAGATCGGCTTCGGTACGGGAGCCAACCTCTCTCATTATCCCGAGTCGGTTCGGCAGCTTGAGATCGTCGAGCCCGATACAGCACTCCACGCGCGCGCCCAGCGACGACTGGCGAAGACGTCGCGCCAGGTCATCGTGCACGCACTGTCGGCGGAGCAATTGCCTTTTGATACCGGTAGCTTCGATACCGTGGTCAGCACATTCACGCTGTGCTCCATTCCCGATGTCGCATCGGCACTACGTGAGATTCATCGGGTACTCAAGCCCGGCGGGCAGTTCCTATTCCTAGAGCACGGTCTGTCGCCGGAGGAGGGCGTTGCCCGTTGGCAGCATCGACTGACCCCATTACAAAAGGTCATTGGTGGGGGCTGTCATCTCGATCGCCCGATGCGGTCGCTCATCGAGCAGGCGGGGCTGACTGTTCAATCAAGTGATTACGATGAACGCTACGCACCGAAATTGCCGAAGATCGTGGCTTGGCTGACGAGTGGGGTCGCCAAAAAAACGGTTGGATGACGAAGATGACGGTTGCGTCATGTTCGAAGGCGTATGATGCCGCTCCACGTCGATGTCCACGCCGTCCAAATCCCGCGTTTCTCTGCCGCTGCTCATCGGTGCGATGGGAGTGGTATTCGGCGATGTCGGCACAAGCCCGCTGTATGCGTTCAAAGCGGTCTTCACTGCATCTGAGCTCGACCCAACCAATCTAGAAAACGTCCTTGGCGTTTTATCACTGATTTTCTGGTCGATCACGCTCGTCGTCGGCATCAAGTATGTCGCTATTGTTCTGCGGGCCGACAACGATGGCGAAGGTGGCGTACTGTCGTTGATGCAGCTCGTTGCGACACGAGTGTCTTACCGCTGGTCGTCGTTGGTATTTGCCTTAGGCGTTGCGGGCTGTGCCCTGTTTTTCGGTGACGGCGTGATTACACCGGCGATTTCCGTGTTGAGTGCGGTCGAGGGTCTCGAGCTCGTCGCCCCGGCCTTGCACCGCTTCATCGTACCGATCGCCGTGGTGATCCTCATCGGATTGTTTTTGGTGCAGCGAAAAGGGACCGAACAGATTGGTCGATTGTTCGGTCCTGTGATGTTGGTTTGGTTCGTTTCGCTCGGGGTACTGGGATTGGTATCCGTGCAGCAGAACCCGCAAGTGCTGGCTGCGATCAATCCGATCCATGCGGAGCACATCATCGTTCAGCACCCTCTAGTTGCATTGGCGGTCTTTGGTGCTGTCTTCTTGTGCGTGACGGGCGGTGAAGCCTTGTACGCCGACCTCGGTCATTTTGGGCGGCCAGCGATTTCGCGAGCGTTTATTTTTCTCGTCTATCCGGCGTTACTGCTGAACTATTTCGGACAGGGTGCGTTAGTTCTTCGTGACGGTAGTGCGATCGAAAGTCCTCTGTATCTACTCGTTCCTGCGCCACTGTTGCTGCCATTCATCGTGCTGGCAACACTTGCCACCATTATCGCCTCGCAAGCTGTGATCTCCGGTGTGTTTTCCATCACACGCCAGTGTCTGCAAATCGATCTGTTACCGCGGATGAAGATCCAGCATTCCTCGGAGGAGTCGATTGGTCAGGTGTATGTCCCTTTCCTCAATTGGATGATGTGTTTCTTCACGCTGGCGCTCGTGATCGGCTTTGGTTCATCCGAGAGTTTGGCCGGTGCCTATGGTGTCGGCGTGTCGATCACCATGTTGATCGACTCGGTGTTGATGGTTTTGTTCCTCAGCAGCTCCAGTCCCCGGTGGCGTAATCTGCAGATCGCACTGCTCGGGTTCATTGTCTTGATCGAGGCTGCCTATCTACTAGGCAATCTGCAGAAAGTCGCCGCTGGCGGCTGGGTACCGTTGGCGTTTGGCGCGAGTCTGTATTGGATCATGCGCACTTGGCAGTCCGGTCGCGATGCCATCCATGCGATCACTAGCCGTGAAGACTATACGGAAGCCGAGTTTCGACGCCTGCTAGCCGAGGTACAGCCACAGATCGTCGACAAGACCGTCGTTTTCTTGACGAGTCATAGCGCACGGATCCCACGCACCTTGGTGCGCAATGTGCAGATCAATCGCGTATTGCATGCCCGCACGATCATTATGACGATCGGTGTTGCATCGACGCCGAGAGTCAGCGTCGGCACTCGAACCAAGGTGACGGAACTGAGCGCAGGCTTGCTTCGTGTGCATTGCACCGTCGGCTTTATGGAGACGATCAACGTGCCCACACTGGTACGTGATGTACAGCGAATCTACAAAGACGTGATCCCGCAGGAAGCAACCTATGTCATCGGTCGCGACGATATCGTCACCAATGGCCGCGCTCATCTGACACGTATTCAAAAAGCGACATTTGCTTTCATGTCGCGCAACGCCGAGTTCGCGGGCGAACACCTCGGTATTCCGCCGCATCGTATCCAGGAGTCCGGGGGGCAAGTGGCGCTGTAACCTTGGTATCACGCTGTCCGTATCTTTGAGGCACAATGCTAGTTGGGATACGTCATCGTTTCTGAGGTTGGCATGCTGCGTACTACATCGATCGATCGGCGCCGGTTCTTGCAGTTCAGTGGTGCGACCGGAACGGTCCTGGCGCTCGCTTTTACCGCGGAAGGGCTGATCGTCAATGCGAGTGCGGCCGAAGCGCCCCGCGACTTTGTGCCGAACGGGTATCTGCACATTTCGGCGAGCGGAATCATCTTGTTCGCTCCCAACCCCGAGATCGGCCAAGGCGTCAAAACGGCGTTGCCCATGATCGTCGCCGAAGAGCTCGATGCCGACTGGCAAGACATCGAAGTTCGTCAGGCTGTCATCGACGCCACTCGCTATGGCGCGCAGGCCGCCGGTGGTTCGACCTCCGTGCCCCGCGCCTGGGAGCCGTTGCGTCGCGCAGGCGCCACCGCGCGTAGCATGCTGGTATCGGCTGCTGCGACTCGTTGGCAGATTCCCGTGTCGGAATGTGTCACCCGCGGGGATAGCGCAGTACACCATCCTGCAACGCAGCGACGCCTGTCATATCGCGAACTGGCTGCGGACGCTGCGGCCTTACCCGTGCCTGCAGCCGAACAGGTCGTTCTCAAGTCGGCTAACGAGCGACGCTTACTGAAGCGGCGTGTCGGCGGAGTCGATAACCGTAAGGTCGTCACCGGTCAGAAGTTGTTCGCAAGCGATGTCTATCTTCCGGAAATGGCTTATGCGCTCTATGTGAAATGCCCCGCGGTGGGTGGTTCCGCCGCCAACGCGAACCTCGAAGAATTGAAGCGCGAGCCCGGCGTGATCGATGCGTTCGTTCTCGACGGTAATGGTGATGTCGTCGAGTTGCAGCCTGGGGTCGCGATCGTAGCAACCTCGACTTGGGCGGCACTCAAAGCGCGTCGGAAGCTGCGAGTCGAGTGGAACGAGAGTTATGCGGCGAAAGACGATTGGGCATCGACGAGCGCTCAATCTTTAAGTCTTGCCAAAAACGATGGCTCGGAAGTCGTTGCCGAGCGAGGCGATTTCTCGAAGGGCTTTGCCGACGCCTCGCATCGGATCGAGGCGACGTATCAATATGCGTTCGTCTCGCATGCGCAGCTCGAGCCGCAGGTCTGTGTGGCACGCATGACGGCCGAAGGCGGTTGCGAGCTATGGCCGCCGAGTCAAACGCCGCAAAGAGCACAAAAGAACGTCGCCAACGTTTTGAAGATCGATGAGTCGAAAGTCACGATTCATCCGGTGCGAGTGGGGGGCGGATTCGGTCGGCGCCTGATGAACGACTTTGCTTGTGAAGCAGCGGCCATCGCCCAGCGACTCGGACGTCCTGTGAAACTGCAATGGACTCGTGAAGATGACATGACCCACGACTTCGTTCGCGCTGGCGGCACGATCGGCTTGCGTGCGGCGATCGATGCTGATGGTCGTGCGAGCGCGTGGCAGCAGCATCTCGTGACTTTTACGCGTGACGGGCAGAAGCCGGTGCTCGGTGGCGATTTACGAGCGCAGGAAGACTTCTCCCAGCTGATACCCAACTTTCGCTATACACGCACCCAATTGCCGTGGGGCTCACCCACGGGTTTTTGGCGCGCGCCCGGGGCCAGTGTGTTCGCGTTTCCATTGCAGAGTTTCCTGCACGAGATGTCCGCTGCCGCGGGGCGCGACCATCTCGAATTCCTGCTGGAGATTTTGGGTGAGCCACGCTGGTTGACGCCTGGCAATCGCAATACTTTGCATACGGGACGAGCAGCGGGTGTATTGAAACTCGCCGCCGAGAAGAGTGGCTGGAAGACGCCGTTACCGAAAGGTCGTGCGCGCGGCTTGGCTTTCTATTTCAGTCACACGGCCCATGTGGCCGAGGTCGCCGAGGTCAGCGTCAGTGACGACAAAGCGATCACGGTGCACTCGGTCACCGTCGTGTGCGATGTTGGTCCAATCGTGAATCTGAGTGGGGCTGAGTCGCAATGTCAGGGCTCGGTGATCGACGGCTTGAGTGCCATGCTTGATCAAAAACTCGATTACCGAAACGGACGAGTTGTACAAACCAACTTCGATCGCTATCAATTGCTACGTATGGGCCTCGATCCGCGCATCGACGTACATTTCATCGAGAGCGATTTCGCACCGAGTGGCCTCGGTGAACCTGCGTTGCCACCGGTGGCGCCAGCGGTCTGTAATGCCGTATTCAGCGCCAGCGGTCAACGTATTCGTCGTCTGCCGATCAGCGACGAGGGATACCGATTCACCAGGGGATGACTTTGCCGTCGTAATTGATCGCGGCGCTGTTGTTCGCCAGCGTCATGCCATCAATGACCTTGATCATGCCGGTGACGCTTTCGGTGGGTGTGATACCACGCCCTTGAAATCCTGAGGCGCGCAGCAGATCCGTCTCGACCATGCCTGGTGCGATGATGCCGACGATGATGCCTTGCTCACGCCAGTCCGCTGCCAGTGAGCGAAAGACGATGTTGAGGGCTGCCTTGCTCGCGCGGTACGCATAAAAGCCGCCCCGACGAGTCACCATGGCAGAGGATCCGAGTCCGCTCGACATACCAAACACTTTTTTCTGCGTGCTCGCCGCAAGATGGGGCTTGAAAGCCTCCGCCATCTTCAATGCGCCGTAGGTATTGGCGTTGATGACATACAAAAACTCGCTCTGATCGAGACCACCGATCGTCTGCTTAGGCACGTCACCGAGCGTGCCTGCATTATTGATCAAAATGTCAATCGGCTTGCCCTGATACTTTTTCGCTAGCGCTTCGATTGCGGACACGTCTGTGACATCAAGCGCCTCGATCGTGACGTTCGGATGTTGAGCTGCCAGCGCAATCAATTCTTTTGCATCGGCCGGTCGACGGGCCGTAGCGATCACGGTGGCGCCACGCTCGGCATATTGCTTCACGAACTCGAGGCCGATGCCCCGATTGGTTCCCGTGATCAAGACGGTCTCTGCGAGAGCAGATGTGATCGACAACAACGACAGCAACGCACCGACGAGGATTTTCATAGAGATCAACTCTTGAGTGGCGATGCCTTCAGATCGTAGGCATCCGCACCTGTGATCCGAACTTTGGCGAAATCGCCGACCACGAGATGGCCGCCTCGGGTCACACGGACGATACCGTCGATTTCCGGCGCATCGCCACGCGAACGTGCGATGGCCGTGTTTCCCTCGATGGCGTCGACCAAAACCGTTTCCTCGCGACCGACGCGAGCGGCCAGTCGTCGGGCGCTGATCTCTTGAGCCACTTGCATGAAGCGCTCGAGCCGCTCTTCCTGAACCTCGACCGGCACATGCGG
>JACCDT010047190.1_pt1 | contig 11525 bp, 6 predicted proteins | sample 7446291 | NCBI WGS metagenome assembly JACCDT01 (sample SAMN15323446, study PRJNA562643) | freshwater metagenome | isolation source: river surface water | place: USA:Blue River Watershed | collected 2017-08-17 | reverse complement strand
GCTCAACGCGCCGTCAATAACTTGGTAAGCGCCTACCCACATGATGGCAATCGTGGTCGATTTTTGAATACAGGCCGCCACCTGCCCGGCTACCGTCATGAGGCTGGTGGCACGGAAACTCGCCCGAACGTACCCCGCCAATTGTTCATCCCATCGACGCTGGAGCGGCGGTTCGACGGCAAGCGCCTTCACGGTTTGAATACCGCTCACCACTTCCACGAGGAATGACTGGTTCTCCGCGCCGCGGTTGAATTTTTCATGGAGTCGCGCACGAATGGTCGGCGTAATGAGCACCGAGAGCAGGGCGTAGAGTGGCAGCGAGGCCATCACCACCAATGTGAGTGTGGGGCTATAGATCCACATCACACCCAAAAATACCACGGTAAACACCACATCCAAGACGACCGTCACTGAGTTGCTGGTGAGAAATTGGCGGATGTGCTCCAATTCGCGCACACGGGCCGCTGTATCGCCGACCCGTCGGGCTTCGAAGTAGGCCAGGGGCAGGGCAAGGAGATGGCGGAACAGTTGCGCGCCCAGCCCTACATCGATCCGATTCGTGGTGTGGGCAAACACATACGCACGCAGCCCGCCGAGCAGCGCATCGAACACGGCGAGAGCCAGCATGCCCACCGCCATCACGTGGAGTGTCGTGAATCCCTTGTGCACGAGCACTTTGTCGATGACCACTTGCGTAAACAGAGGAGCTAGCAACGCAAACACCTGGAGGAAGAAGGAAGCGAGAACGACTTCTCCCAGCAACCGCCGATACTTGAGCACGGCGGGGATAAACCAGGTAAGGTCGAAATGAAGATCCTCCATTCGCAGGCCTGCACGTTTCGTACAGAGCAATAGACTCCCGCTCCAGATGGCGACGAACTCGTCCTTCGAGAAAATATGCGGCCGCTCTTTCAACGGATCCTGAACGAGCACCTGTTCTCCCTGGACTTTCGCCAGGACGACGTATGTCCCATCGGTTCGCCGGGCGATCGCCGGAAGTGGCGTCACCGCCAGGTCGTCCCACGAGGTGGCCACAAAACCAGCCTTGAGGCCGACGTGTTTGGCAGCACGCACTAAGTCGTTCGTGCTCAAAGTTTGACCAGACAACCCGAACTGATGCTGAATCTGGCCGCCGTCGATAGGCACATCATGAAACCGCGCGACCAAAAGCAGGCACAATAGTCCGGTATCCGGCCGAGAGGCCGCCATTGCACAAGAATCGAGATGAGAGGTTGAGACATCCATAACGAGATGGCGAGTGAAGAGTTAGGACAGTTTCGATTTGGCGAGCTGGAGACTAGCGACCATCTGCTGGAGCTGCTGATGCAAGCGAATCACCGCATCCAATGGCAAGGCCACTCGAACAGCCCTGGTTCCCACCAACTGCTTTGGCATCGTTTCGCCCTTGTGGGCACGCTGCGCGACCGCACCGATCAGGCCCGGCTCGAGAAATCCAAAATCAATGTACGCCAACCCTTGTGAGAGACTCGCATGGGAATAATTCGCCAGGGTCGGTTGGCTGGTATCCCCCGTCGATTGAAGACGAACGTTCACCGCGACTGACTTGTCACCATTCTGCTTGGGACTGCTTCCAACGGCCATGCGCTCGCTCCTTTGTACAGGTGAAGTCTACGCAGGAATGCGTTGATACACGTGCTTGGGCAAGAGCGATATTATTCGAAGGTCGCTGAGCGGAATATTCCTCGGAGGATGGGCGCTGGCAAAAACTTTGGTAGGCCCAGGATATACTTAGATTTATAAACGCTGATTGCCGAGATCCAGACCTGCTCGCAGGACTCCGGCAGACAAAAGTGATGTCGCTGGATTCGTTGGCCCCAACCATGAGTCCATGGAAGCGCAGGGTCCTATGACGTGGCCGGTTCGCCTATCCATCCTTCCCTCTCATACATTGCTGGGGTACACTGTAGAAAGTTTTAGGATCGTGGAGGACACCATGCCGATCGCCAATCCTTACGCCAGAATGCGCGCCCTGGTTGCCGCCACGGCACTATGCCTGGGCTTCTCCGCTTGTGCCGGAGTCAGTCAAAAGGACACATTGCCGACGGTGGCCTCAGTTGATCTGACTCGATATGCCGGGACATGGCACGAAATTGCGCGCTTACCGATGTGGTTTCAGCGGCATTGCGTGGACTCGAAAGCCACCTACACGGTGCGCAACGATGGCGCGATCGGCGTGCACAATGCGTGCATTACCGACAGCGGAGGGCATGACGAAATCGATGGTGTGGCGACGGTGGTTGATCCGAGCACGAATGCCCGGCTGCGAGTCGTGTTTGACAATTTCTTTGCGCGCCTGTTCGGTTCCTCGCGCGAAGGCAACTATTGGATTCTTGCGCTGGATTCAGATTACCAGACCGCGATGGTAGGTACCCCAGATCGCCGGTACCTCTGGATTCTCTCGCGCTCGCGCCAACTCGATGAGACCACCTACCAACGCCTGGTTCAACAGGCCCAGCAGTTTGGGTTTCCCGTTTCGGACCTCATTCGTCCTCCTCGACCTGCGGGTTCCTAGCTGGGCCGGACGGCCACGCCGCTGCGGCGACGCGACAGGACATCACCAACACATCCACTTGCGCCGTGGCCGTGTAGATACTAGAAAACAGACTACAGCGCATAGATCCCTCCGCATTGAGGACTCTATGCGCTCATGATAACCAGGTCTGTCAGGGAGCACTCACATTTCCCGCACTCTCACACGACTATCTCACAACCTCTACGGATGGACACACTACCCGACTTCATCAAGCGCCGTTCGGCTTCATGAACTGACCGGATTTCGGAAGCAGGCTCATCGGCGGCTCTCCCGCAGCACACACTCCAGATGCTCCCGCAATGTGCCAATCTCCTTGGATTTAAATGAACTCCTCGTACGGTCCATCACTTGGATGGCCTCTTCAATAGCCGCCTCATAGCGACCCAATCGCGGACATTTCATGAACGCGCAGATATCCGTCTGGTCTTGAGGGTCAGCCGTGCGAGACGCCTGCAGCGTGCGGCTCACCAGGGCCGACAATTGACTGATATGCCCCATAGCTTGGGCCATATACTCCTGGGCCGTCCATTCCACCTGCGCGCCGCCTCCGTATTCGCTCATCGATCGCCCCAACCGCTCAAAAACGCCGGCCATCTTTGAGGTTTCGCTCATGGCATCCTGCACGGCCCGCGCGATGCTCCTTCGGCGAAGTCCCCGATCCACGGCTTTCTTGAGTTCATCCAGATCGACGGGTTTGATCAGATAGTCCACGATCGACAGTCGAAATGATTCAATGACAGTTCCCACGGACGGGTATCCCGTCACCACCACCACCGGGAGATCGGGATGCCGCCTGGAGACAGTCTCAAGAAATTCCAGTTGGGAGTTTCCTGGCATTCGCACATCTGCCAGGAGCAAATCGAACCCGGTTTGGAGCAGCCGCTCGGCCTCGGTCGCATCCCGGGCGGCACTGCAGGCATATCCGGCATCAGCGAGTATGGCAACGGTGGATTCTCGAAATGTCTCTTCGTCATCAGCAATGAGAATGCGTTTTGGCGTAGTCGTCATCGTCCTGCTCCTTGTTCATCGCCGGCATGGCGTCCTGCTGTCTCGCGCCGCCTGTGAGATCCAGCGGATGTATCACGGTAAACATTGAACCACCGGCAGGTTGCGTGTGGACCTCAATCCTGCCGCCCATCGCACGTATGAGTCGCCGCGACACGGAGAGACCAAGACCAAGTCCTTGTCGGCCGCCGGCGGATTTCGTCGTAAAAAATGGTTCGAAAATGTGAGGCAGCACCTCGGGCGCAATGCCGGTCCCGTGATCCATCACGCTCCAATGGAGCATGTCCCCCTGCTGGGTAACCTTGAGCACCACCTCCGCATCGGCAGAGGACGCATCGATGGCGTTCTGCACAAGATTGAGGAGCACCTGAAACAGATCCGCGCGAGGCAGGGTGACGATCGGACACGTGAGCTCCATCTCGGTCCGTAATCGGATTCGTCGTGACACAAGCTTGTAGTCCAGCAACGTGGCCACATTCTGAAGCAGGTCGCTCACCTTCGTTGCCTGCCACTGATCCGATGCCCCATCCTGATAGAGGGTGTACATTTTTTTCACAATGGCAGCGAGGCGCTGGATTTCTCGATCGATGAGCTCAACGAATCGATAATGCCGATGCTCGGCACTGATTCCTTGCTTGACGAGATAGAACGCGTTCTTGATCCCCGCCAGCGGATTGTTGACTTCATGCGCAATATCGGCCGCGAGATGGCCGAGCGCCGCCACCGTCTCAGCTTGCGACCGCTGGTGCTCTAATTCATGAATTCTCGCGGTTCGCTCGCGCACACGTCGTTCAAGCTGGGTTTGTACGTCCAGCAAAGCCTGCTCGGCTCGGCGACGCTCGGTAATGTCGTGGAAGGACGCCACCACGGCATACGGACGTTCGGCATGAGGCTCCCGAAGGGGCTGCGTATTGATCGACAGCCATCGTTGTTCCCCGCCCGGCCGACACACGCGCATGATCACATCCGTGCATGGCAGTCCGGTGCGCAGCGTGACCATCGCGGGATGCTGCTCTCCGTCAAACGGCGTACCGTCGTCATGGATCGCCCGCCACTCAGGAGCGACCGATGACCTTCCCATCAACTGGTCTGCCGTGAGGCCCAGAATCTTTTCCGCACTTGGATTGCAGGCAATGATCCGTCCCTCGGCATCCTGCAGAACGATGCCCTCTGCCAACGCAGTGACGACTCCCCGATATCGCTCTGCCGTTTCAGTCAACACGGTTTTGGTACGTCGTGCTTCGGTGATATCTTCGGCCACATAGGAAAACCGGTCTCGGCCACTTGGCCCGGCACCGATCCAACAGACCGCGACCGACAAGCACCGCTCGGCACTCGAGGTCGGATGCGGATGAAGGTATTCGAACCGAACCGTTTCTCCGCGCGCTTTGCTGGCCTCGTAGAATCGACGCCACAAGGCGATGGTATCCGGGGGCGTCCCCAGCTCCGACGCCAACCGGCCCTGCATCAACTCCGGCGTGGTGCCGTAAAAGGTGGCTGCACAACGATTATCCGACACGTGCACAATATCGGCGTCCTGTAATTCCACCACCCCCATCATCATCACCCCGCTCCCAAAGAAGCTCCGAAGGGTGGATTCACTCCGTGACAACGCCTCTTCCGCTCGCTTCCGCTCCGTGATGTCCACATGCGAACCGGTCATGCGCCGAGGATGCCCCTGTTCGTCTCGCTGAAGCACGGCGCAAGTGTGGATCCAGCGATAGGTTCCGTCTTTATGGCGCAAGCGATGCTCGAGTTCATAGGTGGCACTCCGGCCGGAAAGGTAATCGTCCACCAAGGCCAAGGCGCGCGTCTTGTCGTCTGGATGCAGGCGAGATTCCCACTCGGCGGGAGAATCGGACACCTCGGCCTCCTGATAGCCCAGACTGGCCTTCAAAAACGGACAGTAGTAGATTCTGTTGGTCTGCAGATCCCAGTCCCAGATGCCAGTCTGCGTCGCGGCCACCACCAAATCCAGGCGCTCCTGAGCTTCATGCCGAGCCACTTCAGCTTGCAAGCGAGCCGTCATATCCGTCGCCACCCCGCCGATTGCGACAATCCGACCGGCTTCATCGCGAAGGGGGAACTTGCGCACCACAAAGAATCGAGGGTCACCGTTGAGTAGCGCATGCTCCTCGAAACTCAGTACGCCGCCGGCATGAACTACCTCGCGATCGTGTTCCCGATAGCTGTCCGCAATCTGATGAGGAAACAGATCGTGATCCGTTTTTCCTATCACCAGGTCGGCCGGAGCACCGATCAAGGCCAGGAATTGCTCACTGACTTCGAGATACCGGCCCTGAAGGTCTTTCACAAAGATGATGGTTTGGCTATGGGCCAGGAGGGAGCGCAATCGGACGGAGAGATCGTGAGCGCGGCTGCGAGCACCCTTCTGCCACCGCGACACAATCCACGCCGCCAGCCAGATCGCGCCGATCGAAATGGCCCGGTTCGTCACTTCGACCCAGACAATGCCTTCAGACCAGGACCAAGACAGTCCGAAGACGGTGAGGCCGGTTGAAATGGCTGCCACCGCCCAGTGTATGCGCGAGCCTGACACCATTCCGACCGCAAACACGGCGAGGAGATAGAGCAGGCTAGCTGGAATACCCGCTGGTATGTAGAGATCGATGAGGAACGTCCCGAGGAGGATACCGGCACAGAGCACATACCAGGGCCTGTCGGGATGGGTCGAATCGAAACCTACTTTCGAGGCCAGATAGCCGAGCAGTCCTGCTTTAGTCACAGAAAGACTCCGTACGTCACGCTGTCGCAAAGACGCCGGATCATGAGGCGGGTACACACTGCAGCTTCGCGGTCGAGACCTCGGTGGCGCGCTTCGGCCACTTACCGATCTACGAGAGATCCTCTCCCACGACAGACACCATCCTCCATGATGCCGCCAAACACTTCATATAGATGTATAGGTGCGGCCTTCTTGCTCTGAAAAGGATACTTCCCAGAAGAAGTTTAGCCAACAAGCAACGAGGAGAAGGTTGGTGTCCCCAACGGGATTTTCCAGAGGGGGATCAGAAACTTGGTTATTTGAAATCGACGTGACGGTTTTAGCAGCTTAAGGTAGAAAAGGGCAAGTTATCGGCCATCATTGATATCGGTTTCGTTCACGATTGAAGGTGTCACTTTGCCTATCACGAGACTTGACGTCCGCCATTAAATGACTCTTTTGGCGGTGGAGGTACACGACCCTATTAGCGAAAGATTCCAGGTCGCCCACTACTAGCATCCGTTTCAGGGTGTATTTATTTCCTTATCATCCCATGATTGTCACCCGTTGTTCCATCCACATCAGACATGAGTCGACACTTGCTGATTTCCTCCAACGCGACTGCTTCCGGCACTTCTTCTAGAGTTAGTGTCCCACTTGGAGTGAGCATCCAAGCAAGAGGAACGTAATCCACTTTTAGGAAATACGCTCGGTTCGGTTCCAATTTCAAGTCAATGCGGCGTTTCAATTCGTCATGCTGCAAGGTGAAGCTCTTCCTGCCTGGAGCAGTGAGATAAGGATAGTATTCTGCTCCGTGGAGTGTGGTGAGGCTGACTCCATCGACAAATACTTCCCGCGGAAAAACATTCCATCCAAACCATGGATAGTACAGATAGACGATCGATTGCTCGGGGGCCATTTCTATTGAATGCTGAAAGAGTGGGCCTGTTGCCTTGGGAAAGCAACCTACAAGCACAGTAAGTTGAAGTAGGATGATCAAGATTCCTAGCCTAAGGTTCTGTACTCTTCTGAGTGGCCATTTTAATGCCATAAAACGCAGTGCTCCCTTAATTCGCATACCATTTCCGTCTTCTCTATACTTATCCTACTGAATTCTAAGTTCACGGCTTTCTCATCTGTTGCCGAAGTCTATCATTCTCGAGTTCGCTCCATTGTGGAGCATTCCCTCCGAACAACGTGACGAAATTGGCAACACTGACCGCCATAGACTTTGTGATCGTAAGTTGAAGGCCACCCTCCCACCCCAGTTTAAAGTCTTGAGGAGGTCCGGTCAGTCCAAGCGCTACTCCGAGCATCGCTGTCACAGAACTGGTCGTCACTCTCCCTGCCACGCTGCGGCCCCCCGTCTGAAGCATTGTATTCACATCCCCACGCCCGCCCCCGTACCCGATAGCTGCGCCACTTGCGGCATTCAAGATTGTCGCACCAGCCATATTAAGGCCCCCCGCATACAGAAGGGGCCCTGCGGAACCGAATGATGCAAACGAGAGCCCTCCAGAAGCAACCACTTGGTTAGACAAAGCCCCAAGGTATCCATTTAGTGCTCCACTAGCCGCTCCCAAGGCTGTCCCTACAAGCACCCCGCTACTGATGTCTCCGCCTGCCTTTGCGGCTGAAATACCGCCCAACGTTCCCACACCAATCGCCCCCACAGTTGCGGAAGCTGGTATCGCACTTACTTGAGCTCCTACTAATGGGAAAGTCACAGTTGCTCCACAGCCTCCACACGCGAAACTTGCCACGGCCGAGGCCACAACAATTTCTCCTGCCAAAGTGTACCGCCCCGTCTTGGATTGGGTCAGGACTGCCGTCCCTAACCCGGAGACGACAGCACCCAGTAGCGGATTCGTCCATGATAGCGTCCCACCGAAGCTTTGCCCAAGCACGCCAACCACCGCCGTGCCGACATCCCCCAAGGCGCGCTGGAAGAACTTCGTGAACTTGATCTTAAAATGTCCGGTGGGATCGGTGTACAGAAAGGGATTGCTCCCGGCGTAGGTGTAACGATTGAGTTCTTGCGGATCGCTAGGATTGGGCACGAGGGTGTCCGCACTGAGGAACCGGGCGAGCAACGGATCATAGTACCGCGCCCCGTAGTAATAGAGGTCCGTGCTGGCATCGAGTTCTTTGCCGGTGTATTTATATGGCACGTTGACGGTTGGCGTGACCGGTGAGCTATTTGTGCGGGTCGCGCCGTACGGAAAATAGGTGAGGTTCTGGACCTTTGCACCGGTCTCGTCGGTAATGACAGACGACGAGCCCAAATGGTCCTGGTGATAATAGTGGATGCCTCCGCTCGCTGGCAGCGTCGCCACGCGTTCGGACCCGGCAAAGATCATCCGCGAGCAGCTCGTGTTCTCGCATTCGTAGAGCTGGCTGATATAGCGCGTCGTCGTACTCCCCACGATCTTCTTCACGCGTCCATTGTCACCGTCGTAGACAAACGTCGTCGTCTGACCGCCAATCGTGATCGTGAGCGGTTTGTTTTCGAGATTGTACGTGAACGACCGGCCCGCTCCGGCGGTCATGTTGCCGTTGGCGTCATACGTATAGCTGTTACTGCCTGCCGCGCTCACGGCATGCGGGCGCACACTGCTGGATCCGCTGGTGGGATAGGTGTACGTCCCCACCTGGGAATTGGCCGTCAAATTCCCGATTTCGTTGTAACTGTAGGTAATCGACGCCGTCGCCCCACCGGTGCCATAGGGCCCCTCGGCCTCGTTCAGCCTGTCCAGACTGTCGTAGGTCATGGCCTGATCCCCCGCCCCGCCCGCAACGGTGTGGTCGGCAATGGTGGTGAGGTTGCCATCCGCCGTATACGCATACTGCAGATCTTGATAGACCGTGCCGCTGTTGCTGTTGGTCACCAACGTGGCCCCCTGAAGGGTGACATTGCCCCATTGCGCCTCATGCATCGTCTCCACGGTCCATTTGACCGTGAGCGTCTGGTTTGCAGAGCCCGCCCGATAGGTCAAGGTATACACCCGTGCGATGCCATCGGAACTCCCGCCCGGATCGGTGACAGAGGTGTCCACATAGGCACTCGCGCTGCTGTCGCTCAACGTGGCTTCGAGTTTGCCTTGGGCGCCCCAGACGCCGACATAGACCTTGACGGTCCGTGAGGTCGTATCGGCCGGGACCGTGATCTGGAATCCCTTGTTCAGCCCATTGATATACAAACCTGTCGGCGAATTCGTAGCACTGGCCGTCGGTGTGCCATCCGTCCAGCTGTAACCATTCGGGTTAGTGTCGTAGCGTGCGGCGGTGCCTCCTCCGAGAGCCGAGTAGTTGCTGATCTGGGCGGTGATGCCGCTCTTGTGATTGAAGCTGCTGGCGGTGGTGAGACCCCAATGCGCCCAATCGGTGGTGCCTTCGGTCGAGAGGGTCACCGTGGCACTGGGCGTCGCGAGACTTCCGGCGAGGGCGCCACTGACCGACCCCGTGACCAGCGTGGCTCCTTGCAGGGACACGTTGCCCCACTGGGGGTCATTCATGCCCGTCACCGTCCAGGTGAGCGTGAGGGTCTGATTGGGAGATGCCGCCTGATAGGTCAATGTATAGACGCGGTTGGTCCCATCCCCACTGCCGGAATCGTTGAAGGACGTGTCGGTATAGGCCGCCGCGCTCTGGTCGCTCAGAGTCGCTTCGAATTTTGCCTGCGCGCCCCACCCGCCCACATAGAGCTTCAACGTGCGAGGCGTGGTGTCGGCGGGGACCGTGAGCTGGAAGCCCTTGTTCAGCCCGACGATGTAGACGCCGGTCGGACTGTTCGTGGCACTGGACGTGGGGGTTCCACCCGTCCACGTATACGTGGTGGGATTATCGTCAAAGCGCTGGGCCGTCCCGCCGCCCACCGCAAAGAACGTGCTGATCTGCGCCGTCACGCCGCTCTTGTGGTTAAAGCTGGACGCATTCGTCAGGCCCCAGTGGGCCCAATCCGTCGTGCCTTCGGTGGACAGGGTGACGGACGTGCCCGGAGCCGCCGCGCTGGCCGTGAGCACCCCGGCCGGTCCGGCCGTCTTCAGGGTACAGAGGCGGAAATTCTGTTGGGAACAGACCGTGTTGGTGGTCTGGGCGTAGGTCTTCGTGGTGGTCACGCCATTGCCATAGCGCGTGAGACCGGCCTGGCCCAAGGCGTTGTACTGGCTGTATTGAATATAGGTCGTCGTGCCATCGAAGACCTTGTCCAACAGCGGCCCGTTGTAGGCATAACTCATCACGGTCGTCGGGCTACCGGGATAGGTCACGGTGAGGAGGCGGCCCAGACCGTCATAGGTACTCTGCGTGGTATAGGTCGTCCCATCCAACGTCTTGTCGGTCTGTGTGATCCGGCCCAACGCATCGTAGCGAAAGACGACGGTGCCGGACGCATCGACCACCTGCTGGAGACGACCGTTGCGATTGTAGGTGCCGCCATCATAGGTGTAGACGACATCCCCGGCGCCGGGGGATTTTTGCGTGGTGAAATCCTTCTGCGTGCGCCGGTTGAGGGCATCATAGCGAAACCAGAGGAGCTGGCTCTTCGCATCCGTCTGCTTGGTCAGATTGCCGACGGCATCGTAGAGATAACTCCAGTCCCCCATGTCCGGATCATGCATGGCCGTCTTCCGGCTCAGGGTGTCGTAGGTCATGGTCGTCACATTGCCCTTGGCATCGGTGACGGACAGCAGGTTGCCCAGCGTATCGTATTGATAGGTCGTCGTGGCATAGGGACTGCCGACGGTGGTGTCACAGGTGCTGGTGGTCCCCTGATACTCATCGACGCGGACCGTTCGCCCGTAGGCATCCTTCGTGTCCCGCTTCCGGTGATTGGCCGTATCGATGGAGACGGTCACCCAGGCGCTGGTACAGGCCAAGCTCCGGGTGCCGTCCGGCAGATCCAGGCGTGTCAGCCGACCCAGCGCATCGTATTGCAGCGTAGACCAGCGCCCGGTGACAGATTCGACCGTCTTGAAGTAGGGCAAGCTCCGTTTGCGCACCGCGCCTCGGTTGTCATACTGCAGTTCTGTCACCACCGTCGTGCTATCCGGTCCGGACGACTCTGTCTTCACCGAGCGACCCAAACCATCAAAGTAGTTCGCGCTGGTCAAGGCCGTCGTCACGCCGGCGCCGGAACTGCTGGTCAGGACATGTTGCGTGCCGACGGAAAAGCCACTCCCATAGTTGTAGGTGGTCGTCGTCACGAGCCCGTCTGGCGCCGTGGCCTTCGTCAGGCGGCTC
>JACCDT011384509.1_pt1 | contig 11535 bp, 5 predicted proteins | sample 7446291 | NCBI WGS metagenome assembly JACCDT01 (sample SAMN15323446, study PRJNA562643) | freshwater metagenome | isolation source: river surface water | place: USA:Blue River Watershed | collected 2017-08-17 | reverse complement strand
GCAGTTACCACGTCGACGCCTTTGGCAAACTTGACGTTGAACACCAAGGCATCACCCGCTTTGTAGGTGCTGTTTTTGATGCCTTGTGCGCTGTTGCTCACATCCAATGCAATGGACTGCAACACATCATCTGCATTGGGGGTGACGTAGGAAGGCACCCAACCCGTGAGCTTGGCATTGGGTTTGAGAGAGTTCGCGATGTTGTCGGTGAGCACAGAACCATCGGCAAATACAGCTCGGTCACCTTTACCTGCCAAGGTGACTGTCTCTACCGCCGTGCCATTGACGGTTCGCTTGAAAACCAAATTACCTTTAACTACCTCTTTGGTGTAGTCGGCATAGTTGCCCGTGAAGTAAATGTTGTCCACCCCCGCGCCTACGCCAGAAGCATCCACATTAACAGCCGCACCAGCAGCGCCCGTTTTGACATACACGTTGTCGACACCCGCAGAGCCCACCACTTTGAGGGCAACCCCTTTGTCGTCGTTGGCAAAGGTGACGCCTGTTTTGCTCAAGCCCGTCATAGCAAGGGTTGTGCCTGTGGCAGCAGTTGCTACAACAGGTGCGTCAGATTTTTCTGTTGTGTTGCCAGTAGCCGGCTTGGGATCAGCCCCAGCGCCAGCCTGAAATGCCAGCAACGCATTGGTAGAAACGGTGCCATCTTTAAACACCAATTCGTCCCCCGATGCGATGGTTGCTTTTTCAGTCAAACCATTGACTGTGCGCGTCAACTCAAGAACCGCAACTTTGCCACGCATGACACGATTGACGGTGTAGTCCGCATAGCTGCCTGAAAGATACAACCTATCCAGACCCGCACCCGAAGCAGTGAAGTCAATCGACACCCCGGGGCGCAAGAACACCGCATCGACCAAGGCTGAACCCACATATTGAATGTTTTGCCCAACTGTGGTGACAGTACCGTAGTTCAAACCCAAGTCCAACAAACCTGTCGCGCCTGTCGCGCCTTTTGCAGTGACAACCGCGTATTTAGCAGTGAAAGCTGGGGTGGTAGGAGTTGTAGCCATGGTTTTTCCTCGTTTTTAAAATGAATTTGTCATGAACAAACATGACGCAGAAATTGGTTTGAATCCTCATTTCCAGAGGGAAATGAGGCAGATTGAAGGACTTTAATTAGGGTTGCTTTTGTTTATAGAAACAGATGCCGAAGTGTCGGTAGTAGGTACCTGTATTTCTCAAGCAAGCAACACGTGCGTCAAAACCAACTCGGGGGGGTTGGTTTGCAATACAGCAAACTGAATGGCTGTGTAGGTGTTAGCCGAGCCGTCTTGGTCGTAGTAGAGATCGCCAGTGGTGGTGTTGTAGATGAGGTAGTCGTCTTCATCGGCAGCTGCAGTAGCACCAGCAGCAACATGCAAGTGGTTTTCGCTAACGGTATCGCTGGCTTGAAATGCCGTGAAGATGGTTTTGTCTAACACCACTATGTCGGTGCCAGCGAAGTCGGTGATGGTGTCGATGTTGTTGGCACCCAGCGCCGTGTTGAATACAAATTTGTCGTCACCGCCGTTGCCAGTGAGTTGGTTGCTTACAGCGTTGCCAGTGAGGGTGTCGTTGCCGTTGCCGCCTACAGCGTTTTCAATGACAGCCCCGTCGGCAATGGTGAAGCCACCTGCAATTTGACTGCTGATGTTGTAAGACACATAGAGCTCGCTGGCGACGCCTCCCGTTTTGGGGTAGGCGTTGAGGTTGATGTTGCAATCGGCGGTTGCGCCAGAGTTGCTGATGGTGTCTGTGCCGCCTGCATCCCATATGCATTCCCAGCCTGTGCCTGCAACTTCTGAGGTGGGTAATGTGTAGGTGTTGTCACCCGTGCGGTAGGTGGTGTTGGCACCATACATGGCTTGCATGGCTGCAATGTCAAAGGTCATGGGGGTTTTGGCAAAACCCCAGTTGTCACTACCGGCAGGTGAGTCTTGCCAATCGTGGTTGTAGGCCATGATGGTCCATATGCCCTGACTGAGGTTGTTGTCACCTAAATCGGTCCAACCATTGAATGGCACACCTGGAAACAAAGGGTCTCCGTCAAAGGGGTGCGATAAGCCAAGGCCATGCCCTAGCTCGTGCATGATGGTGTTAAAGCTCAAGCCGCCTTCAATTTGGTTTGACCATGAGCTGTGTTGGTAATTGAATCTTCCTTTGAGTGCACCGTACATGCCATTGAAGTCTTCAGATGGCAAATTAAAATCAGCAAGTACGGACCAACCGGGCTGGGTCGTCCATGTGCTGTTGGGAACTTTGCTGACTGCGATGCTGGTGGCTGAGTAACTGTCACTGCTGTAAGTGCCCTCAACAAACTGCAGGTTACAGACGTTGGAATAAGCATTGCAAGCTTTCTTGAATGCCGCTTTTTCAGCGGCGGTCCAAGCCGCCAAACCGCTGCCTGGCGCAAACGAGTAGGTGATGACTTTGCCAGCCCAACCTGTGCCCCCCTCTACCAGCGCGTCAATGTAATCACTGCCATAGCCATCTTCGTTATGGCTCATGGTGTCGGCCACTGCGTTGAAGGTGACATTGCGCGTGATTTGCGTGTTGCTGGTGTAGCCGTTTTTGTCGGCGATGCTGGTAATGGTGATGGTTTCAGCGCCTGCACCTACATTGGCAAAGTCATCGGCTGTTAGGCGGTAGTTCCAATAGCCTGTTTTGTCGGCGGTGGCCGAACGGGTTTGTCCACCTAGTGTGAAGTTGACGGTGGCCTCTGCTTCTGTGGTGCCTTCTAACAAAGCGGAGTTTTGATAACCTTCCCACCACCCCCACGACAAGTCGGTCATCATGGCTCCCACCACATCCGTTAGCGAGCTTTCCATGACACCGTCTACGGTTTCGCCATATTTGTCAAAGCCTTTGATGACCGCGGTCAAGGTTGGACCAACCACAGCTGTACTTGTCGCGTTGCTGTTGACTGTTTCGGCCGTTCCGTGGCCATCGGTGTAGTGCGCAACGACACGTACAAACTGACCACTTTGTGCTCTGGTCAAGGTGTACGTACTGTCAGTTGCGTCGATGATGTCGACCCAATCGGATGTGCCATTGCCAGAGGTCTGCCATTGGTAGCTAATGATGCCCATGCCATCTGCATCAGCCAATGTGTGAGTGGTGGTGAGCACTTGGCCTGATCTTGGCGTTCCCGTTAGGTTCAGGCTGCCAGTGGGCGCATCGTTGAGGTTGGCGACAATGCTTGAGGGTTCGCTGTTGACTGTTTCAAGCACACCTGCCCCATCGGTGTAGCTGGCAACTACGCGCACGTATTTGTCAACTTGCGCTTCGGTTAGGGTGAAGGTGCTGCCCAAAGCGCCGCTGATGTCTGCCCATCCTGAGTTGCCGCTGGCTGACACTTGCCACTTGTAGCTGACCGACAAAGACTGAGGGCCATCAGGATCTGCCAACGTGTGGCTGGCCGTGAGCACGTGGCCTTGCGTAGGCGTGCCGCCAAGAGTCACACTGCCTATGGAGGCTTCGTTGACATTGGTGAGGTTGATAGTGATGTCTTGTGACTTGGCATTGCCCGCCGCATCGGTGCCCGTGATGGTGACGGTGTAGCTTTTTTTGGCTTCGTAGTTGGTCGGGGTTTTGAATAGCAACATGCCGGCGCTATCACCCGTACCCAATGTGAATTGTTCTGCATCTGTTCCGGTCAGCGTTGACCATGCAACAGCCTCGTTGGCAAGCAGTGTGATGCTTTTGGTAGCCGTGTCAGTGGCTGTGTTTTCAACCACGCTGTAAGTGGTGGTGATCGATGGGGCTTGGGTGTCAACCACGTAGTGTTGATCCGCAATGGCACCGGGTTTGGGTGCGATCAGTACCGCACCACCGGAAATGGCGTGGATGACCCCTTTGCTATCGGCGACCAAACTCTTTAAGCTGACCGTGCCATTGGCATTTGGGGGAACGTTGAGGGTGAAGGTGAGCATGTTTGTAGCGCTCTCGACCTTCGCATGGTTTGCGGTGACTTCTTTGCCTCCCACGGTGAATACAGCAGTGAGCGCGCGGGTTGATACAACTGGCACTGAGAGCATGAGCTGGAGGGTGAGTGTTTCACCTGCTTTGCCAAGCGCTTCGCCGTTACTGGCATTGCTGTCTGTGACTGCTAACGATTGCACGACCGGTGCAGTGCTGAAGCTGATTTTGAAATCGTTGTAGACAGAAGCGCCCTGCTTGTCGGTCGCAGTCACGCGCACAGTGACTGGGGTTTTTGCCTCGGGAGCGATACCTGTGAATGTTTGTGTGTCGCTGTCAAATTTGAGCCAGTCGGGTAATGGGGTCGTTCCATCGGTCTGCGTCGCTTTGTACGTCAACACGTCGTTGGCATCGACATCTTGAAAGGCTGTGCTAGGGAGGGTGTACGTGTTGGTGCTGCCAGCGGCAAACACTTGGCTAACCAAAGGCGTTGCCACCACTGGCGCATCGTTTTTGTCTGCCACATGGATGGTGAGGTCTTGCGTGGTTTTGTTGCCCACCGCATCGGTGCCCGTGACCGTCACGCTGTAGCTGCTCTTGGTTTCGAAGTTGGTCACACTTTTAAAGAGAAGCTTGCCTGCATTTTTACCGCTGCCGAGCGTAAAGGCTTTGGCATCTGGGCCTGACAAGCCAGACCATGTGACGGCCTCATCAGCCAGCAAGCTGATGCTTTTGATCGCTTTTTCGATGGCAGTGTTTTCATCTGTGCTGTAGCTGGCGGTGATGGTAGGCGCGACGGCATCAACCTTGGCAGTGGCGACTTGATTCAATGCGGGTGTTTGAACAAGTTGGGCGGGTTTGCTACCTGCGCCTGTGAGGTTGATGCTGCCGCCATTGAGGCTGATGACACTGTTGTTGGCGGCGCTTTGCAAAATACTCACACCGTTGTCATCCAGGTCGCCCGAGTGGACGATGTATTTGAATTTCAGATCTGTCTTGCTTTTGCCTGTGAGTGCGCTGTCGTAGTCGGCGTAAACCGTTTTTCCACCTAAATTCAGTGCCAGCGTGGGAGCCCCACCCACCGTGACGGATTGTTTGAACTTGACGTTGAAGACCAATACATCGTTAGATTTGTAAGTGCCGTTTTTGACGCGGCTGCTTTTGACGGCATCGAACGTGATGGCTTGCACGTCGCTGTAAGCGGTGGGGGTGGTTTCTGTGGTTTGCCAGCCAGTAGGCAGCGCGCCTTGACCTGCGTTGGCGTCAACGCTGGCCTTGATCGCATCTGTGAGCGCCGAGCCGTCGGCAAACACCGCCTTGTCGCCAGTTGTGGCGAGGGTGATTTTTTCTACAACTGCGTTGTTGCTTGTACGCGTGAACACCAGCGCGTTGTCTTTGACTGCTTTGGTGTAGTCGGCATAGTTGCCCGTGAAGTAAATCACGTCTTGACCTGCACCCAAGCCTGAGGCGTCAACCTCGGTGTTGGCTTTGACGTACACCGTGTCCACACCCGCAGAGCCCACCACTGTGAGTGCCACACCTTGTATGCCTTGGGCAAAGGTGACACCGGTTTTGCCGAGCGCCGTGGCGGTGATGGTGGACTGCCCGTCAAGTTGAACTTGCGGGTCTGTTGATTTTTCTGATATATCAAGCGCAGGGGAAGATTTGATTTTGAGCTTGAGTCGACTAATCAGATCATCCGTCGACATGAATCCGTCAGCAAACACCAAGCTGTCGCCCATCGCTAAGGTGGCTTTTTCGGTCAGCCCGTTGACCGTGCGTGTGAGCACCACAAACTTGCCCGATAGCGTGGCTTTGTAGTCGGCAAAGTTACCTTCCAAGTAAAGCTTGTCTACACCCGCCCCCGACGCTGTGAAATCGACCGATATGCCAGGGCGCAAAAATACGGCGTCTACAACAGCATCAGACCCCTTGTACTGAATGTTTTGCCCCACCGTGGTGACCGTGCCATAGTTGAGACCCAAGTCCAACAGACCGGTTGAGCTGCCCGTAGAAGTGACAAGATACTGAGCAGTAAAAGCAGGAGTGGCCATGGCTCTTTTTTCCTTGATTTAAATGAGGTTTTACTTAGAAGACGATAGGTAACGACTCTAAATAAGACCTCTTTTGTATTAGAAAAAAAGAGGGCAAGTACCGGTAGTCGGTACTTGCATTTGCGTGACGAATCAGCGCTCGCCTAGGGCTTGCCCAAATGTTTTGGTGATGGGCTTGGTGAGGTAGCTCAGCACACTGCGCTCAAGTGCTTTGATTTCAACACTGGCGGTGAGGCCTGGGCGCATTTTGATTTCATTGGCTTTGTCACCATTGAATTCGGTGCCCGTGATGCGCACGCGCACGATGTAGTAAATGGGCGGGTTGTTGGGGCCAACCGGTACACCCGGGCTGGCTTTGTCGGCAAACAAGGCATCGGCACTGATGTAGTCAACCGTGCCACGCAAGCCCCCGTAGATGGATGAGTCGTAGGCGTCGATCTTGATGCTGGCCGATTGCCCGAGCGCCACAAAGGCCATGTCGGCAGGCGGAATTTTGGCTTCGGCAATGAGGTCGTCGCCTGTGGGCAAGAGTTCGATGACGGTTTCACCGGGTTTGACCACACCACCGATGGTGGTGACTTTGATGCTGTTGACCACGGCGTCCATGGGGGCCACAAGTTCGGTGTGCTCTAGCACTTGCGCACGGTCTTTGAGTTGTTCGCTTTGGGTGCTCAAGTCTTCCTGCGCTTTGGTCATTTCGGTTTGGGCGTCTTGAAAATACTTATTGCGTTTGCTGGCGAGCTGTGCCTTGATGTCGGCCACCCCGCGTTGCAGGCGCAGCACTTCGGCACGGCTGACGTCGCCGGTGACTCCACGTTGGCGGTTGATGCGCAATTCGTCTTCGGCCAAGACGAGGATGTTTTCAAGCGCACGGATGTCGTCTTTGAACGCAATTTGGCGCTTGTTGTAAAGGTCGGTTTGGTTGCGGATGTATTCGGTGTAGGCCAGCAGGTCTTTGTCGAATTCCAAAGGTTTGCCATAGACCTCAGCATGCAGGCGCGCCAAGGTGATGCGCAAGGCGGCCACTTTGGCACTGCTGTCTGACACGGCTGCAGCAGCGCGGTCTTTTTGCAAGGTGGCTAAGAGCTGGCCGGCTTTGACGGTTTGGCCTTCTTTGACGTGCAGCTCGGTGAGTACGCCGCCATCGGGGGACTGCACGAGCTGGGTACGGTCTGCGGCAATGAGAACAGCTTGGGCGCGAGTGACTTGGTCAATCTTGCCAACGGCCGCCCAAACAAGAAGCACGAGCAAGCCAAACATGATGACGCGCAAGACCCAACGCGCACCCAAAGGGGACTCAAGGTCGTTGAGTCCGTTTTCTTGGGCAAGCTGCGGCGAAACTTGGGGCGAGATGCGTTCGATGAAGTTGTCCACGTGCTCTGACGCACGCTCGATGTGGGGCTGCACACGCGTGTAGTACTGCTGAACGCGTGCCCACATTTTTTGCCAGCGCGTTTGCGGCAGTTTGGGTTGCACGTCGATGATGTCGGGCGCGTCGCTAGGTGGGTTTGGGGGCTGTTGATCGGGAGTCATGGTCATGCCGCAGCAGGTGTAGGAGGTACAGGAGATGTCGGTGCAGGCGCAGGGGCCGCAGCTTGCGCAGCGGCTTGCTGTGCACCTTGTTGGAGTTGTTGGAGCACGGCGTCACGTGGCCCGTCCATGAGGATCTTGTTGCCCACCACCACAATGATGCGTGTGGCCAGCGGCAAAATGGCGGGCTTGTGGGTGACGATGACCATGGTTTTGCCTGCGTTGGCTTCTTCGGCTAACACTTGTAGGCAGCGGCGTTCTTGTTCGTCGTCCATGGTGGCGGTGGGCTCGTCTAGCAAATAGACGGAGGGAGCACACAGCACCAAACGCGTGAAAGCCACCAATTGTTTCTGCCCCCCACTGAGGCCTTTGCCGCCTTCGGTGATGACGCGTGCGAGACCTTTGGGATGACTGCCCACAAAACGGTCCATGCCGGTGCGACGCATGGCGGTGAGCAGGGCTTCATCACCAGGGTCGGGCAAGCCGATGAGCAAGTTGTCGCGCAAGCTGCCATGAAAGAGCCGATGGTCTTGCTGCAAGTAGCCAACTTTTTGGTTGACCACTTGGCGGCTGATGTGCGAGAGGTCTAAGCCGTCAATCAAAATTTTGCCTTCCAAGGGCTGATACAAGCCGCTGAGCATGCGCAGCAAACTGGACTTGCCTGCCCCAATCGGGCCAAGCACCGCAATGCGTTCGCCAGGTCGAATTTCAAGCTTGGGCATGATGAGCGCTGGCGGGTTGTCGCCGTAGGCAAACTTGATGTCCGACAGGTCGTAGTGCCCATGGAGGTGGTCTGGGGTGAGCGGCACTTCAACGCCGTGGTGGTCTGTTTTGAGGGTGTACAAACGCTCCAAGCCTTCGAGCGCTGCTTGCGCGTGCGAGTACTGCACCAACAAGCCGGGAATGGCCATGATGGGTGCCAAGATACGACCACTGAGAATGGAGCTGGCTATGAGCGCACCCATGGTCATGTGCCCTTGCATGACCATGATCGAGCCCACCACCACCAAGCCGGCATAGCTGATTTGCTGAACAGAGGCCGATAGGTAGCCCACGCTTTCAGTGGCACCTCGGGTTTTCAAATCGCTCATGACGGTTTTGGCATTGACGCCCACCCAACGTGAAAGAAACTTCCATCCGCCTGAGCCGGCTTTGATGGTTTCGATGCCTTCCACAGCTTCCACCAGCAAACCAGTTTTGAGGTTGGACAGCGTGGCACTTTCTTTGGCTAAGGCCATGATGCGCTTGCGAATAGACAAACCAATGAAGATGGACACCACACCAAACACCAGCGGCACCAAGGCCACCCAAGGTGTGGCCACCACGGCAATGACGACCGTGAAGAGCACCGCCAGCGGCAAGTCGATGATGGTGAACAAGGTGGTGGCGGTGTAGAAGCCACGCACTTGTTCGTAACCGCGCATTTGGCTTGCCAAGCTGCCCACCGAGTTGGGCACTTGGTCAACGCGCAGTTGAAGCAAGCGATCAAAAATTTCGCGTGACAAGCGGTTGTCTAAACCGACCACCACATAGTCCATGACGTGCGAGCGCGCAAACTTCATGGCCAGCTCAATCAAGATACTGAAGAACACCCCTATCGACAAAATAACCAAGGTGTATTCGCTGCGCGTAGGAATGACACGGTCATACACCTGCATAGAAAACAACGATGTGGCCAAGGCCAAAAACCCGATGAAGCCCGAGGCCACACAAGCCTCGATGAGCTCACGCTTGTAGAGCATGAGCGTGTCGCGCACGTGCGAGAAAAAGCTAAGCGACTCGTCGGCTTTGACAAACAAGCCAAAACCCAGATTGACCTTGGGGCCCAAATGCACCACCGAGCATGCGTGGTGCAACTCGACATCTGTCACGGGCACAGGGCCTTGAGGGGTTTGCATAACCCAACGGCCATCAGGCGCACGGTCAACCACCACCCCCCAGCCGCCTTGGGGGTGGCAGGCCAGCATGGGCACGTGGACACGGTCTGGTTTTTTGAGGTGTTTGGGTTTGGGTTTTTCGAGATGACGGCACAGGTCGACCAAGATTTGGTGAGCTGTTTTTTTCAGAGACAGCAGCTCAATGCCGGCTTTGAGGCGCATGGGGTCGAGCTGCCCACCCTGCATTTGGCACAAGCGCTGCACCGCCCACTGGAGCTGCTGCTTTTGAAGGTCTTCCTCAGAAACCTGTGGAGCTTGTTGCCCCAAGGCTTGCTGAAGGGTGCTGGCGTCAATCGAGATGGTCATTTTTTAACAGTCGAAATTAGCGGCACAAAGAGCCGCGAGATGTGTGTTTGAAACGGGAATGAAGTTGCAAATTCATTAAATTGGCCGGATGGAAAAAACCTCTGCTACTCATCACTCGCCTCTGCCAGTTGATCTTTCTAAAAGAATCGAGATGGTTGTTGCGGTTTGCATTTCAATGGGCCATGTCAATCGGGATTTGCTTGCCAAGTACTACCGGCTTTCGCAGTTGCAAGCCAGCAGCTTGTTGCGTGAGTTTTTGGAGCACCGTGTGCAAGACATTCGTCGCGCCCCTCACAACAACGGCTACATGCTGGTGGGCTACCCTAAAAAAGCGGATGACACAGAACATTGACATCCTCACTCGGGTAACTCGCCCATGCGCAGTTGCAAGCGGTGCATGGAGCCCAGCAAGGTGGCTTGCGCGTCGGCTTGGCTGTATTGGTTTTGCGCCAGTTCACGCACGGCATTGAGCAAATCGAGCCAAGTTTTTTTACCTGCTTCGAACTGGCGCTTGTACGACGCCAGCACCAGCTCTGAACCATCCACAGCTTTTTCAAGCGCCATGATGCGCAAGCGCGAGTTGACAAACTCTTCGCGGTCCGATTGCAGGGTTTGCTGCATTTCTAACAAGGCAGACTCCACCGACAGCTCTGCCCCCGTGATGCGTGTGCCTAAAGCTCTGGCTTCGGCAAGGGTAGAAAACCCGGCACCGGGGCTGTAGCTCATCCCCACAAATGCAGTGGCACTGGTGTCGTTGCTACTTGGAATGGTGTTGAGTGGCTTGTAAGCACGCACATACACCTGTGGCCAAGCTTCTGATTTTTTGCCTTCTAGTCTGGTGTGTGCTTGGCGCAGTTGCGCACGGGCCTTGGCCACCAGCGGACCTTGTGACGCAATGTAGGTCCAGTCTGTGGTTTTAACCAAGTCGGTGAAAGACAAAGTGTCTTTCAGGCCCGGCATGGGGGCTGCATCTTGAATGCGTGATTGCAATTGCTCTAGGCCTGTGAGTTGCTCTAAGCGCGTGATGGCGACTTGCAACGATGTTTTTGCGGTGGTCAGTTCGACCTCGGTTTGCAGCAAGCGGGCATCGACCAATTCAAGGTCAATGCGAGGCGAGGCCTCGGCTTCGACGCGGCGGCGCATTTGCGCTTGGTAGGCTTTGAGTCGTTCGAGTGTGCTTTCTGCCACTTTGACACGCTCCCGCCCAGCCAACATGCTTTGCCAAGCAGAGATGATTTGCAAGAAGAGGTCTTGCTGCTGCAAGTAAACATTGAGCAAGCTGATGTTGGCCATGGTCTCAGCTTCAGAGATGCGGGCAGATAGACGACCGAAGTCCCACAGTGTTTGTTGCACTTGCACCGCACTGGTGGGGTAGGAGCGCAGGTTGCCGGTTTGTGACTCGGTCGTGACCGATACCGTGGGCCAGCGCTGGCGTCGCACAGCCACCGTGTCTTCGGTAGAGGCCCGCGCCTCTACACGTGCGGCACGTAGGGATGGGTAGAAGTAGGAGGCGTTGTCTAGGAGTTCTAGCAACGTCAGCGAGCGCGTGGCAGGCGCCGTCTGCGCATGCACAGAGGCGCCCAAGAGCACAGCCCCCGTAGCGAAGAAGCACACTGCCCAATGCCGCGCCGAGCGGGTGAACCGTGCAGCGGACGTGGGGGGGCTGATGATGACCAACAACTTTACCATGAGGTTAGGCCGTGATGACAGACGTGTTGTTGATCAGCGTTTGCAGCTCTTGCAAACTGTCCAGCGTGGCTCGACTTGTTGATGTGTTGTGATCAATTGCTGTG
>JACCDT011577260.1_pt1 | contig 11543 bp, 7 predicted proteins | sample 7446291 | NCBI WGS metagenome assembly JACCDT01 (sample SAMN15323446, study PRJNA562643) | freshwater metagenome | isolation source: river surface water | place: USA:Blue River Watershed | collected 2017-08-17 | reverse complement strand
TCTGGATCATGTTTGGAACAAAGGGTGCCCATGCTTGGTCACACAATGGAACAGACTGGTTCTCAGGAAAATGCCCACTACCAATTAATCAGTCCAGATACTTTATGGACTATGTTACTGATGCAGTTTATGCAGGTGGCCAATGGGTTGCTACCACAAGACTAGGCCGTATCTTTACAGGCACAAACCAACATTCATGGACAGAAAGAACATCACCATTTGGTGGAACATACATTAATAAGGTTGCCTTTGGCAATGGATATTATGTAGCAGTTGGAAACAATGGTAAGTTTGCATATTCTACAGATGCAATTACATGGACTCTTTCTAATAACGCAGCGTTCTCATCAATTCACGATATCTTTGCGTTAACATACGCAGCAGGATCAGTAAATAAGTGGGTAATGGCTGGAACTAACGGACGTATGGCTTATTCAAATAGCAATACACCGCTAGCATGGACAGCAGTAACTACGGGATTTGGAACACATACTACTCTCGATAGCAACTCACATGTTTATGATATTAAGTTTAATGGAACAACAATTCTATCAGTTGGAGCTCAAGGAAGATTTTCAACATCAGTAGATGCAGTCTTTTGGGATGCAAAGACTAGAGTAACTGGAGATCCATCTCTTAACAAGGTTGTATGGGCAGCATCAACATCACAGTGGATTGCAGCTACACCTGGATCAACTAACACATATTGGTCAGCAACAGGTAATACATTTAACGCTACATCAATTACATACAACACTAACTACTTTGGACCTAACGGTTCTGATATGAATAACTCTCAGAACCAGACTATTCCGCTAGGAACAGATGGACAGACTAAGGTAGCAATTATGACCTATAATGGTGGAGATCAAATCCTTCAGTATACAACATCAACATCATTTACAAACCTTGACTCAAGAATTGTAAATTTTGGAAAGATTAGACAGGATAATGCATCTAACCCAGATTCATGGCAGATGACCGCCCTACCAGTAGGATACGGAAACCTTGAAATGATTGCAAAGGGTACAAATAAGATCCTTGCATTCCTCTCACAGAGAAGACTATTTGGTGGATTCCATTTCTTGGAATCTCTTGATAATGGAAAAACTTGGTTCTCTGCAAGAATTAACGTAGACCCAACAGGAACTGGTGCAAACCTTGGAATTGGTTCAGGTCCATCAACTGGAACTGGAACAAAAATGCAGGTAGCATTCCTTAAAATTATTAACGGTGTCTGGTTTATGGGAGCATCTAACGGAACTGTTTACACATCACTTGATGGAGAAACATGGCTGTCAGAGTTTAACGTAGGATCACACATCCCAGTAACTGTAGAATATGGAAATGACGTTTACGTCGGTATCTCAACAGATAACCAGAACTTCTATAGAACATCTGGAAAGCCAAATAAGGCAGCTGGACAAACAACAACATGGTCACAGATTTCATGGAATAGCAATGGCGTTCCAGGTTCTGCTAACCCTAACTCTCAAGCATTTTCTCCTAAGTGGATTAAATGGGTTGGAGAAAAGTGGGTAGCTGGATGGACAAGAACACAAAGTATTTACCACTCATCAGATAACGGTACAAACTGGAGAACTATTAACGGAAACCCAGGAGACTATCTATCAATGATCGGAGATAGAGGAACTGTTTGGGGTAACGTAAACTATACATTCACCTCAACATCTACTCAAATGGGAGACGACTTCATCTTCGATTACAATAACGGAGTTGCTATCGTATCAATGGGTAATGGAACAAACTCATCTAACTCAGTTGTAAACCTTTCAATTTCTAATAACCTACAGTCATGGTCACATCACTACGGTATGAATGGAAGAGTTTATAGTAAGACTGATTCTGGATACATGTACTCTACAGTTGAATCTGTAGTAAGCACAAACGATCAGTTCCCACAAATGGGCCGTCATGAAAATGCCAACTTTGGTACAATTCCTGGCGAAAGAGTCCACGCATTTAACAATGCACAGGTCCCAGTAGTTCAAGTATTCGGAGATATTCCGATGGCATTCATTGGTATGACTGCACGTCGTGGAGATAACTCACAGGGTACTGACGGAGCTGGTTACGGTGGAGGATCACACGGATACATTCAGTGGAGAAACGGTATGAACTTGCCAACGGCAAGAGGATACTTTACTCGTCAAACAATTAGAGCATACCCAATCTCTAAGTTTGTACAAGCTGGAAATGTATTCCTTGCAATCGGATACGCTGACCAAGATCAGGGAACACAGCCAAGAACAGATAACGCTGGTAGCTTCGGAATCTACGAAGTTCCTGCACTAGACGTAACAAAGATCTAAAGGAGATAAAAAATGACAGAAGAGACAGAAGTACTAGAAACTGGAGTTGAGCTAACTGTTCCAACAGCAGAGCCAATTGAAGTTGCAGAAGTTAACTTATCTTTTACTGAATACACTCAAGAGATCTCCGAGGATCTCGTAGTTACCACACTAGGTGACGGAAGAGTTGTAGACAAGTCTGGTCCGTTTGACACTAGAGAGAATGCAGAAGCATTTGGAACATCTTTCCTAAATGCGCTTTCTAACGGTGATATCAAACCAAATCCAGCATCAGTACAAGGATAATAAAAATTAATAAAGAAGCGGGCCCTAGAGAAATCTAGGGCCTGTTTCTTAATGACAAGGCTGGTATAATATTGATATATGGCTACTAATTTTCCAAATTCATTAGACTCATTAACTAATCCCGCAACAACGGATCAGTTAAATAGCCCTTCACATGCCGCACAACATGCCAACGCAAATGATGCTATTGAGCAGTTGCAGGCTAAGGTTGGAGTTAACAGCTCAGCCGTAACAACTTCCCATGATTATAAAATTGCCCAATTAGAGGCAGCAATTACTGCTGGAGTTTCTGGCACAAAATTAATTTATCAAGACGTAAGAAATCAAAGCGGGGTATCCCTAACTAAAGGAACTCCTGTAAGAGTAACAGGGTCAGACGGGGCATCTGGAAAACTTTTAATTGGAGCCGCTTCAAATTCAAGCGAAGGCGGATCGTCAAAAACTTTTGGGCTACTAAGCTCTACATTATCAAATAATTCAAATGGTCAAGTAGTTACAAATGGTTTGCTCGAAGGAGTAGATACAACAGGAGCGGTAGACGGAGACCCAGTTTGGTTAGGCGTAAATGGAGCCAAAATATTTGGTCTTGTAAATAAGCCAGTAGCACCAGCACACCTAGTATATCTTGGAGTTGTGGTAAGAGGCGGACAACAAAATACTGGATCCATATTCGTATCTATTCAAAACGGCTTTGAAGTAGATGAACTACACAATGTATTAATAAATAACACTACATTACAAAATAAAGATGCCCTAGTATATGATTCAACAACCCAACTTTGGAAAAACTATGACCTATCACAAGACTTTGTATTATCAGGAGATTTGCAAAATAGCTTAGGCGATTATATTCCACTTAATGCATTAGGCCAGCCTTCTGGAGCAGCTTCATTAGATGCAGACGGAAATCTAATAGTTCCAGAAAACAAAATTATTATTGAGGGTGCAACGGCGGATGCAAACGAATTAACTATTCAGGCACCAGATGTAGAATCAGATATAACAGTAACCCTTCCAAATGCCACAGGAACACTTGCCCTAACTTCAGATATTTCTACAGCAATATCTAACTTAATAGATGCTGCACCTGCAGCACTAGATACTTTAAATGAATTAGCGGCAGCAATAAATGATGATGCCTCATTTGCCTCTACAGTAACAACAGCACTTGCTTCTAAAGCCCCATTAGCAAATCCTACATTTACTGGAACAGTCAGCGGAATTACAAAGTCTATGGTGGGTCTAGGCAATGTAGATAATACTACAGATGCCAATAAGCCAATATCTACAGCAACACAAAATGCTCTAGATCTAAAAGTTAATTCAATAAATCCTTCATTTACAGTTTCTGGATCCCCTATAAGTTTTAGTCCAACCTATGGAGCATTAATTCCTCAAGCTGGAGGACCAAGCTCACTTCTTGTTCAATTTTCTACTAGCCTAACACAGTATCCAACTAACTACTTTGCTGGAGCAAATCTTATTCTTAATATTTCTGGAGCGTATAGCCCAACACACCCATATTATGGAATTAATGGTCAATACTATATCCTTAGCCATTTTTCTCAAGGAGATTCCGAGCTATTCCAGTTAGTTGATTTTACAGAGCCATATAATGAAATAATGGGGTCAATCTCGTATACTCCAGGAAGCTTGATTATTGAGTACATTGATCCAAAGACTATTTCTGCAACAGAGGTTGGATATCTAGATGGAGTAACATCTGGAATTCAAACACAATTAGATGCTAAGCTAAGTTCTTCTACTGCTTCTGCAACTTATGCACCACTGGCTTCCCCAGCATTAACTGGAACTCCTACTGCGCCTACTGCAGCAGCAAATACTAATACTACACAGGTTGCAACTACAGTAACTAATAGCCTATCTCTCAAGGCACCGCTTGCTTCCCCTACTCTTACAGGAACTCCTACAGCCCCTACAGCGGCGGTAGGAACTGATACTACACAAATAGCTACAACAGCATTCGTTATTGATCAGATTGATGCATCTACACAACCAGGTGCTCTCTATCAGACAACTGCTCCAACATCTCCAGAAATTGGCCAGATCTGGATTGACTCAGATGAAAACGTAACCACATTCGACTCTAATATTATTCGTAGAAAGACTGTCACAGCAACCGCTGGACAAACAGTATTTACAACAGATGTTCCATTTATTGATGGATTTGAACAGGTCTTTATGAACGGCCTCCTTCTTGTAAAAACTTCAGACTATACAACATCAGGCGGAAATACAGTAACTCTTACATCTGGAGCGGCAGTATCAGATATTGTAGAAATAGTAACAGTAACTGGAGCTAATTCAGTATCTACATATACTCAGGCAGAGACAGATGCCCTCTTGGCTGCAAATACTTCAGTTGCCCCATTATCTATTTCAGCAAATACTACATTGGTGGCTAAGAAGAGATATTTTGTTACATCAGCATCTGCTCTAACATTGACCCTTCCAGCGAGCCCCGCTTTAAATGATGAAATTCAAATACTAGATGCATCTGGAAACGCTTCGACGTATAATATAACAGTGGCTAGAAATGGCAATAAGATCAACGGCGGAACTGGAAACTTGATTATAGACAATAATGGTGGCTGGTATACACTACTTTATACTGGTAGCACCTATGGATGGAAGGTTGGATAATGAGCGATATTAGAACATCTTCACTGGGCGGCATACCATTTGGAAATACAGCTGCACGTCCTGCTAATCCTGTAGTTGGTACAGTTTACTATAATGGTCAGTTAGAAATTATTGAAATTTATAATGGAACCTCTTGGGTTGCAAACTCTGCACCTCCTGCAGTTCCTAATATTGTAAGCGTAACTGATGTTGGAACTGGATTAGCATATGCTACAGGCGGAACCTTCAATATAGTAGTAGCACCTGGATCTGGTGGCTCTACACCACTGCAATACAATGCATCTACAAGCGCAGGAGGATTTTCTGCAAGCTCAAATTCAACAAGTCTGTCTTTGACAGGATTAACTTCAAATACGTCTTTTGTTGTATCGGCAAATGCTCAAAATAATTTTGGTACTACGGTTAATAGTAGTCCATTCTCATCTGTTCTTGCAACAACGGTTCCTCAAACCCCAACAATTGGTACAGCTACATTGTCTGGAACAGATATTTTAGTCACATGGACTCTAGGAAATAATGGTGGAAAAAACCTTACATCTATTACAATTACTCCGTATTTAAATGGCGTAACTGCTCAAACACCAGTAACAGCAGAAACAACAAGCTCTACATCTTATAACTTTACTACATTAACACAAGGGTCTAGCTATACTTTTAAAGTTAAATCAACAAATGCTAACGGTACAAGCCAAGAAAGTGCTGCTACTAATTCTGTGACTATTCCAGTTTTTATGCCAGTAGAATATTTAGTAATTGCAGGCGGAGGCGCAGGCGGAGGCGGTGTTGGTGGATCAGGAGTTGGAGGCGGAGGCGGCGCAGGAGGATATAGAACAAATGTTTCAGGGCAGTCATCAGGTGGTGGTGCTGCAGCAGAATCAGCATTAAATATTACATTAGGTACAAACTATTTGGTTACAGTTGGAGCTGGAGGTTCTGGAACAACAGGAGTGTCAGCCGCACCAGGAGATGCATCAGACTCTGTATTTTCTACAATTACTTCTGTTAAGGGAGGCTCAGGTGGTAGAGGTTCTGCTGATCAAGAAAGAGCTCCACAAAATGGTGGCTCAGGGGGCGGCACAGGACAAAATTCAGATTCAAATAAAATAGGACTTGGAACAAGCGGTCAAGGTTATAATGGCGGTATAGATAGCCAAGTTAATAATAATGGCGCAGGCGGAGGCGGGGCTGGTTCCGTAGGAGAATCAACTTATTCAACATCTAATGGAGGCAATGGTGTTTCTAATAATATAACTGGATCTGCCGTAACTAGAGCTGGTGGAGGCGGCGGTGGAAAACATGCTCAAAGCGGTAGCACAAGAACTAGCGGAGGATCAGGCGGAGGAGGAGCTGGTGGTGTTTCTACTGGTGGCGCTTTTAACGGTATTGCTGGAAGTGCAAATACAGGCTCAGGAGGCGGAGGAGCTGGAGAAGACAGTCCAGGAACTGGCGGAAACGGTGGATCTGGAATTGTAATTTTAAAATATCCAGATACTAGAACAATTACAATTGGTGCAGGACTATCAGGATCTACTTCAACAAGTGGTTCTTTTAAGGTAACAACAATTACCGCTGGCACTGGAAACGTGAGTTGGGCATAATGGCACATTACGCATTTTTAGATGAAAATAATATAGTTACTGAAGTTATTGTTGGAATTGATGAGAATGAACTTATTGAGGGTCTTGCGCCCGAAGCATGGTATGGAAACTTTAGAGGACAAAGATGTATTCGAACATCTTATAGCGGAAGCATAAGACATAGATTTGCTGGTGTAGGATTTACTTACGACGAAACCTTTGACGTATTTATACCTAAAAAATTATTTCCGTCATGGAAGCTAAACTACACAACTTTTGACTTTGAGCCACCAGTTGCCAAGCCAGAAGATATAGAAGGATTTATTTGGAAGTGGTCTGAAATAAATAAAGAGTGGGTTTCAGTAAATGTCTAAAGCCAGAGATATAGCAAATATACTATCAGCAAATACATCTATTGCTACTGATGCTGAGGTTTCATCTGCCGTATCCTCTCATGCTACGGCAGCAAATGGACATTATGCTAGAGGAACAACTGCAAATAGACCAGTATCGCCTTCAATAGGCGACCTTTACTTTGATACAACACTAGCGTCATTGGTTGCATATAAATCTACTGGATGGGAAAAGGTATCACAAGATCCCGCTCCACAGGTTGCTAGCATATCTCCAACAACAGCAACAGCAACAGGAACAACAATAACTGTGACTGGGTCAAATTTTAAAACAGGCGTAGTGGTTCAATTCATTGGAGCAGATACAACAGTTTATAATTCTCCAGTTGCAACATTTATAAACGGTGACACAGTAACTGCTACAACGCCCACATTGTCTGTAGCAAATGAACCGTATGACGTTAAGGTTATAAATAATGACAATCAATTTGCAATACTAGAAAATGCTTTAGATGCTGGCGGAAGTCCGACATGGAATACTGCATCTGGCACAATTGCTACAATAAATGAGCAAACCGCATTAAATGTATCTGTTTCTGCAACAGACCCAGATGGAACCTCAATAGTTTACTCTTCTTCTAATTTGCCATCATGGATTTCTTTAAATTCTTCAACAGGAGCATTAACTGGAACATCTCCAGACATTAGTTCGAACACAACTTATTCATTCGATATAACCGCATCAGATGGAGTAAATTCATCTTCTAGATCTTTTAATGTTATAAATACTCTTTTCCCTTTATCAGTAGAATATTTAGTAGTTGGCGGAGGCGGAGCGGGAGGAGCGGGCTCAGGATCAGGTGGAGGAGGAGCAGGCGGTTACAGAACAGGATCACTAACACTTAGTCCTGCAACAAATTATTCTGTTGTAGTAGGTACTGGTGGATTACCTAGTACAAACACTGTACGAGGAGGCAGCGGAACTCAATCACAATTTTCTTCAATTTATGCATCAGGTGGCGGAGGTGGCGGTTCAGAAGCTGATGTATCAAGCGGATTTAGAGCAGGTGCATCTGGTGGATCAGGTGGCGGCGGTTGTTATATCAATACAGGAGCAGGCGGCGCAGGTGGATTAGGAAACTCTGGTTCATATTCTCCGCCAGAAGGATATAACGGAGGCAATGGCGCATTGGCTGCTGGTTCTAATTACGGAGGCGGCGGAGGCGGAGGCGCAGGTTCTGTCGGATCTAACGCACCTGGATCAGGTCAAGGTGGAAATGGTGGGTTAGGAGTTTCTAATTCTATTACTGGAACAAGTTTATTCTATGCAGGCGGAGGCGGAGGAGGCGCTCAAAACTCAGGAGTTGGCGCAACTCCTGGATCTGGAGGTTCTGGAATTGGAGGTACTGGCGGAGTTTATAATGGAGCATCGTCAACACCTGGTGCAGTAAATACTGGTTCTGGTGGAGGTGGAGGAGCTTATTACGGAAGCAATCCAGTAACTGCCGCAGGATCCGCTGGTGGATCAGGAGTAGTAGTAATTAAATACCCTTCATCATATTCAATATCACAATCTGGAGGATTAACATTATCAACTTCCACGGCGGTAGCTGGTTATAAAATAACATCTTTTACATTAGGATCGGGGACGGTGTCATTTAGTGGCTAAAGTAATTAAAGTATGGAGCGGAACCGAATGGGTTGAAGTTGGAGTTCAAGCAGCCCTTCCAGGAGATTATGTAGATACCGCTGCCCTTAATTCCGCCCTTGGTTCATATAAGCAAGAAGTAAACCTAGCAATCTCTGCAAACACAACATTGGTTGCGGGACGCAGATATTTTGTAGATACAACAGCAGCAAGAACATTGACACTTCCTGCAAGCCCAACGCTAGGGCAAGAAATAACTATATTTGATGCAACAGGTTCGGCGGGAACCAATAATATAACCGTAGCAAGAAACGGCAATAAGATTAATGGATTAACAGAAGATGCTATAATAGATGTTGATAAAGCGGGAGCAGTATTAATATATACTGGAGCTACCCTTGGATGGAGGCTAGGATAATGCCAATTAGATTCTCAGATATTACAGGCGGAGGAATCCCGTTTGGTAATAATGCTGGCCGTCCTGCAAATCCAGGTATTGGAAAGCTTTATTCAAATGGTGAGGCTCAAAGACTAGAGCTTTATACAGCATCAGGCTGGAATAATATTGTCCAAGAGGTTCCAGGAGTATCTTCTGTTAGTGGATCTTATTTAGAATCAACTGGATCAGCAACTATTACAATTGTTGGAACTAATTTTATTTCTGGAGCAATTGTTTCAGCAACAGGAACCAATGGAGTTGAAGTTCCTGCATCCTCAACAACATTTAACTCTGTTGTACAGCTGACAGCGGTATTTAACAATCTTTCAAACGCCCTTGAGCCATATGACATTAAAGTTACAAATCCTTCAAATTTGTTTGGAATTTTACCAGATGCTTTATACATTAATGCCAATCCCGTATGGACAACGGCTTCGGGATCGTTAGGAACATTTAGCGAACAAGTTTCAATATCAGTATCAGCAACCGCTGCAGATTCAGATTCAACACTAAGCTATACTTTGGCAAGCGGATCTTCATTGCCTTCTGGAGTTACATTAAATTCGTCTACTGGATTGATATCTGGAACTCTTCCAAATATTGCATCAACTACTACTTATACATTTACAATTAATGCATCAGATGGAGTTAACCCAGCCGTATCAAGAACATTCAGCATTACATCAAATGCCTTGCCAGAAGTTTCTGGAGGTATATTATCTTCAGACTCAACTTATTACTATAGAACATTTACTTCAAATGGAAATTTAGTAGTTTCAAATGGACCACTTTCTACAAGCATTTTGATGGTAGGAGGCGGAGGAGCTGGAGATAATGATCATGGAGGCGGCGGAGGAGCTGGCGGAGTTTTATATCATGCTTCACGGTCAGTAAGTACAGGAACTTATCCAGTAGTCGTTGGTGCAGGAGGATTAGGTAATAATGGTATTCCTTTAAATGGAGGAGATACAACATTTACAGACGGAGCATCTGTTCTTACAGCTTTTGGTGGTGGTCGTGGTTCAACTAATAACGCAGACTCTGGAGGAAGCGGTGGTTCAGGTGGAGGCGGCGGTGGAGCAAACAGTGGAACTGGAACAAGATCTGGTGGCTCAGCAACACAAACATCAAACAATGGTGGAGTTGGTTACGGAAACAATGGTGGTTCAGGCGGAGGAACTTTAGGAGAACCTGGAGGCGGCGGCGGTGGCGCTGGTCAAGCTGGACAAAATTCAGCCTCAGATCGTGCTGGTGCTGGAGGAAATGGTTTAAATACATGGGCTGCATGGCTATCTGCTGTAGCAAGCTCTGTGTCGCCTGAAACAGCTACAATTTATAATACTGGTTATATTGCAGGTGGAGGCGGCGGAGGAAGCACATCTGGTGGAGCTCAAGTTCAAGCTGCTGGAGGACTTGGCGGTGGAGGAAGAGGAGACTGCAATGTTTCTCCTGGAATTGCTGGAGTTGCAAATACTGGAGGCGGCGGCGGTTCTCACGGTAATGGTGGTACGACTGGTGCTGATGGCGGTTCTGGAGTAGTAATTGTTCGTTATCTTAAATCTGCTGTAGGTGGGTAATGCTTAAGGCAGTTAAAGTTTGTACCAGCAGGATCTGGCACAATTACATTTTAATAGTATAATAAAATTATGAGCTATCAACTAAAGGTAATCAAAGACTATCCAATTGGATTTTGGCCACTGGATGAATCTTCAGGTACAACCGCAACAGACATTTCTGGATGCGGAAATAATGCTACATATGTAGGAGCACCTGCTACAAATATACTTCCTTTAGTTTCAGGCGGAGGATCTGGAACACGTATTACAAATACCGCATATATAAATGTGCCAGTAACAAAAGATTACTATGGAGCTACAGTAGGAGCAGGATTTGCCACAAAGTATACTTCAGACAATGACTTTACAATGGAAGCATTCATTTATCCGTCTATTGAGTCTTCATCAGAGACAACCCTGTTTGCCGATGCAACAAATAATATAGGGCTTTTCTGGCAAAACGGACATATAGTATTTAAAGTATCAAACACTGAATGGGTGATTCACTCATTGAACTATTCTAAAAAAGTTACATATATAGCTGGTAAATATACAGGCGGATCTATTGAATTATACATAGACGGAGTATCAGTAGCATCTAAATCTTTAGAATCATTTAAGTTTTCTAATACAACGCTAGAGTTAAAGATTGGGCCAACCACCACAATAGGAGATGAGTTTACAGTAG
>JACCDT010120150.1_pt1 | contig 11545 bp, 8 predicted proteins | sample 7446291 | NCBI WGS metagenome assembly JACCDT01 (sample SAMN15323446, study PRJNA562643) | freshwater metagenome | isolation source: river surface water | place: USA:Blue River Watershed | collected 2017-08-17 | reverse complement strand
GGCTCTCGATGTATGGGTGCCAACTCAACTCTCACTTCACTGGTAAGAATAAGTGGGATACTAGCTTTGGTGTGGCTTCTATGGCAAGTCTTTTTGGTAGCCTTAGAGATGGAAGATTCCAAGATAATAACTCAATAGAACTACCAAGCAATGAAGGTAGCGAAGGACTTAAGGCTTTAGTACAGCAGTTAATTACCTGGAAGCCTGAGACTAGAAACCCTAGCGACTGTGTGATGGCTCTATGGTTTGCAGTGATTCGTGTACGCGAGTTAATGCAACAGAACTCACAGTCAGCCAGATGGATGCAAAACCGTTGGGCTACTAGAGCACAGACAGAACGAAGATACTCAATTAACTTAGATGAAGCCATTGCAGAACAATGGCAACAGACATACGGATAGGAACTAAATGTTATCTATTGAACAGATTGCAGCACGAGTTGACTCGTTGCGCTTTCGTAATTCAGACAGGGACGCACGCAACCTTGATGTCCTTGCTGTCCGTAAAGGTCAGATTGCCAGCGTATACCCTGACTTCTTTCCAGATGGAGTAGATGCGAATGTCGTTGCGAATTTTATTGACATTGTTGCTAGAGACCTATCTGAAGTTATGGCGCCTTTGCCTGCGGTCAACTGCTCGGCAGCAAACCAAACGAGTGACCGTGCTCGTGCTTTTGCTGACAAGCGTACTCGCATTGCTAGCAATTACTTTGCTCATTCTGACTTGGCCGTTCAAATGTACTCGGGAGCGGACTGGTACCTAACCTACGGCTTCCTACCATTCATTATTGAATTTGATGCTGAAGCTAAACTTCCTCGTATTCGCCTAGAAAACCCAGTGGGTGCTTACCCAGAGTTCGACCGTTATGGTCGTTGCATCGCTTTTGCAAAGCGTTACCAAATGACACTAGGCGAACTCGTTTCACAATTCCCTGAGTATGAGCGCTCACTCCTCGGTGGACTAGGATACAAGCAAGACTTGAACTCTCTTATTGAGATGGTTCGTTACTATGATAAAGACCAATCAGTAATCTACTTACCAGATAAAAATAATCTTGTACTATCATCTGCCAAGAATCCTCTAGGCAAAATGATGATTGTTGTAGCACGCAAACCATCTATCGATGGAGAATTGCGTGGACAGTTCGATGATATCCTAGGTATTCAGTTGCTACGCAATCGCTTTGCGCTCCTTGCTATGGAAGCTGCAGAGAAATCTGTACAATCTCCAATCGTACTTCCACAAGATGTACAGGAGCTACAGCTTGGTGGCGATGCAGTTATCCGTACCTCAAACCCAGCTGGTGTACGCCGTGTAGAACTTACTCTACCACAAGGCGCATTCACAGAACAAACTCTTCTTAATCAGGAATTACGCGTTGGCGCTCGTTATCCTGAGGGACGCACAGGAAATGTCAACGCATCTATTGTCACGGGTCAGGGCGTTCAGGCTCTCATGGGCGCGTTCGACACCCAGGTCAAATCTGCACAGGCTATCTTTGCTAGCGCCCTCCGTGATGTAATTCAGATTTGCTTTGAAGTTGATGAGAAGATTTTCCCAGAAGAAAAGACAATTCGTGGTGTAGATGCAGGTGCTCCGTATGAAATTACATACTCACCTAAGAAAGATATCAAGGGTGACTACTCTGCAGATGTACGCTATGGAATGCTTGCAGGATTAAACCCTGCTCAAGGTCTTATCTTCATGCTCCAAGCTTTGGGTGGTAAACTTATCTCCAAAGACATGGCTATGCGTGAACTACCATTTACAGTCAATGTCAGCCAAGAAGTTGAGAAGATTGAAATTGAAGATATGCGTACCGCACTTCTTTCTTCACTCCAAGCTTATACTCAGGCTATCCCTCAGATTGCTGCAAGTGGTGGAGACCCAAGCCAAATCGTTTCTAAGATTGCACAAGTAATTAAGGCACGCCAAAAGGGACAGGCAATCGAAGATGCTATTGAAGAAATCTTCCCTGAACAACAACAGGTTCCTCCTGCTGGCGCACCAATGGTTGAGCAACCGTCCCCTGCTCCCGCTGCTCCGGCAGGAGGCGCTCTTATTCCAGGCCCAGAAGCTGGTGGAGCTCCAGATATCTTAAGTTTGCTATCAGGAATTACAGGCGCAGGACAACCAACAGCCAGCGTTCGAACTATTCGCCGACGATAAACTAGGAGGGGACAATGACAACTATCCTTGGAATTGAGTATGGCGACAAGAGCGTTGTCATTGCAGATAGCCGAGTTACTGGTGATGATGGTAGAATATATTCACATCCAGTTATGCGTAAGATTGCTACACGCGGAGCTTTAATTATAGCAGGAGCTGGAGAAGTTGCTCCTTGTGATATAGCTCAAAACATTTGGATACCACCGGTGTTCTCAGCAAAAGATAAAAAAGATGCTTACCGATATATGGTGACTAAGGCAATGCCTTCACTTCGTAAGTGTCTAACAGATAATGGTTATAATTTTGAAGAAGCTGATAAGAAGGATGGAATGCGTTTCCAATTTCTTATCTCAGTTGGTGGAGAATTATTCGACATCGACGAAGAACTCACCGTAATAAAAAGCGATGAGAACTTATATGCAATTGGTTCGGGCGGGCCGTATGCCCTTGGCGCTCTCTACGCTGGCGCAGAACCACTCAAAGCAATGGAGATAGCAGCACAACTGAGTGCTTATACATCACCTCCATTTTATGTTGAGGAGCAATATAAGTGAGCAAGTTCACAGATGCTATCGAAAAGGCTATGAGAATACTTGCAGAAGAGCTAGAGGACTCAGATAGCCAGATATGCACTGGTTGGGTTCTTGTCAGCGAGTGGAGTGATTACGAAGGTACACGCTATCTCATGACAGATGTAAGCGAAAACATGAATCCATGGTTAGCTAAAGGCATGTTACTATCAGCAGAAGAATATTCGTACAACCCAGAAGAGGAAAAAGATGGCAACTCAGGAAAATAGAGGCGGACCTAATGGTGGCTCGCAATATAATCCAAACAAAATATCGCCTATGGGTGGTAATGGACAGAGCGGTAAGAAAGCTGAAAAGGCTATGCGTCTTCGTCCTTCTGGTGGCTCCTATGGAGCAACAAAAGCTTTGAATGAACAAATCCAACAAGGTGGTAATGTGGCAAGCACAGCAACTGCAGCAGCAGGCGGTCCACGCCCTATGCGTCTACCCGCTTCTGAGTTTGGACCAATGATTGGCATTACTGACCCATCAGTTCGTGAAGCTGAAGATATTACAACAGGCTCTCTTGCAAATCCAGTCGGCATGCAAACACCAGGACCTGAAGCGCTAACACTTCCAGGCGGTGGTGTTGGTGATACTAAGTTTAAATCTAATATGGAAGCTTACTACCCAATCATTGCTTACATCTCTGGACGCAGTGATACATCAGAAGATACTCGTCAAATCCTTAATACCCTTATGAGGGCTATTTAATGGAGATTTGGAACCGTATAGGTAAGCTTGCTAGAGGTACAGCAGATTGGGTCGGCGATGTCGGCCTTGCCGTCGTGTCTCCAGCTAAGTTTGTTTGGGATATTGCTACGGCTCCATTTAATGACAGAGAAGAGTTCAACGGATTTTACAGTACCCTGCGCCAAGCTGGTGTAGATTTTGGTAAGAACTTAGCACGCCCTGTTGGTGGAATTGTTGCTGCTGTAGATAAGACGGCACAGAATATTATACGAGAACCGCTAAGCGCAGCATTCCTTGTCGCTGGTCAGCGTGACTTTTCATCCGATGGTTTAAAGCGTGCATGGAATGCAAGAAACGAAATTTCAATTGGTCAGTCAGCTGCGTCTTCATTATTGTCTCCATTTAAATTATTGCCAGACCAGATTACTCCAGAGTTCCTAGATAGCGACTTTGATATCTATGATGAGAAGAAACGCAAAGAAGCTTTCTCTAAAAATATTTTTGGCCGTATTGTATCCGGCTCGCTTGACACAATAGCTCAATTCGCTGGTGACCCAACCCTAATTGTTGGCAAGACGGTCAAGGCTGTTCGCTCAGTTGATGAAGCATTTGAAGCAATCCAGAAAATTCGTGCTGTGCGCACAGGCGATGAAGTAAATGAATATCTAAAACTTGCTGAAGATTTTGCAAACAACGACGCAATGTGGGCAGCAGCCCATCCTTGGGTAAAGGCAACTAACAATGAAACAGATGTTGCCTATCTTCTTGGTCAGACTCGCACTAAAGAAGAAGCTATGGATACAATGCTCGCTATCCTTGGCGATGACTCGGGTATCAAGCGTCTAGAAGAACTACGCCGTCCAGATTTAGCTGTACCGTTGCGAATTGCAAGTGGTGAACTTGACCGCTCCTCACTAAAGATTCTTCTTCGTGAAGAAAAAAGAATGCTTGAAGGACAACAAGATGACATGTTGGCTTTCTTAAACCGAACACCAGATGAAATCCAAGCCGACAGGGACTATATTGCAGCTTGGGCTGAGCATGATAGATATTTTGGTCAATTATCAAGGATTGCTGAGGAAGCCCCTGCAACTCGTGGTGTTGGACGAGGAAGCGTAGCTACAGGAAAGTTTTTAGCTACTGCTCGTACAGTTCCGTACTATAATCGTTTAGTAGGCGACGCTAAAGTCACAATGTACCAACCAACAGCCTTCCATAGAATGTACTCCGTTGTACAATGGACACAGCGTGAGCGCCCTAGTGGTATGGTTAACCTCAATGATGGCGAATCTATCCGTGAAATCACAGCAACTGTTGAGCGTCTACGCCGCAAAGGTTTAATGACAGAGGCAGCAGCAGCTCAGTACATCACACGATATGCAGCAGCAGCCTCACCTGAGGCTCGCGGTGTTGTAGTAAATGAATTAGAGCGTCAAGGATATAGAGCTGTAGCTGGAAAGCACAACATATCGGTAAATGATGCTGAAGAATTATATTTATTCCACGAGCGTGCTCGCTCTGGCAAGGTAAGAGAACTCCGCGAAGAGGGATTTTTGTGGGATGCTATAGAGAATCGCATGATAAAGGTTCCACTACTAGAGTCTCAGACAGCAAACTTCTTACCAATAGCCAACTTTGATGAGATTGACCGAGTACTTGGTGCCAACTCATCGGTAATTCGTAGACTTTCTGGCCGTGCAGTAGATATCCAAGAGTCAGTATCTGACTTATGGAAAGCTTCTGTACTGCTTCGACTAGGATATCCTGTTCGTAACGCTGTAGATTCACAGCTTCGTATCTGGGCAACCGTAGGTGCTATGGCTTCATTGCGCCACCTAGGCCCAGGTAGCCGTAATCTTATGAACAATGTCGCTGATTCGGCTAATAAGTCACGCTTAGTTGACAGATTTACCATGAAGAAGCGCCCCAATCCAAACGATGTCCGTAGATTGCTACAATCTTTGGGTAAAGATATTACTGATAAGACTAATGCCCTCAAGAAACTTGATGAGAAGCTAACTCTTGAACCAGATAATGCTGAACTTGCTGGTAAGGTATCAGCTCTTAGCCAAGAACTTAAGACACAGATGGCTGTCTATGATGGTCAGAATAGATACTTGGCTGAATTAGAAAAGATTGCCATACCTTCTAAGAAAATTAGACAGGGTGAGGGAGCACTTGATATTGCATCCACGATTAGTGGGGCAGACGGTGTTGTATATACAGTAAACGACGCATTTGGTAGCCCTAATGGTGAGTTGTTCCGTGAGTTGTCGTCTTCAGATACCACATTCCGCTCATTACTACAGGATTACTCAGCTCTATATGGCAACAGAATCCTATCTAAGAGTCGTGGTGCGGTACGCCCTGAAGACCCACAGTATTACCAAGCTTGGTCTAAAGCTATCAATGAAGACTTTATGAACTCAGCAATTGCTCGCCGTTTGATAAAAGGCGAGAGAGTTGAAGATGTAGCTAAGTGGTTGGAGAACGAAGCAGGTCTTCGTGCTAGATTAAACCTTGCTCGAACTGATACACTTGAGTATGTAAGTACAGTAAAGGGTTTTGTTGACAACTATATCCCCGATGGATATGGTATTCGTGAAGAGTTGTTGTTTGGTGGACCTACTGGAACTGGTGCTAAGGTATCAGAAGAGTTCCTCCGTAAGGCTGTAATGGACCCAGATGCTCTACCAGTTGTGCATGGACACCTTATTGATGAGAACCTAAACCTTAAGAGTGTTGGTATTGCACGCCAAGTAATCAACGAATCATTCAAATGGCTAGCAACAATGCCCGAAGATGCGTGGGCTCGTCATCCATTATTCATAGATTTATACCGCAAGAGTATTGCTCGTCGTATTGGTACCATAGAACAACTTAAGGGTAAATCATTGACCCGTGAAGAGTTCGATAATATACAATATGCTCTAGAAAAGTCCGCTCGTCAGGATGCACTCAAAGGCGTAAAGGGTATCCTTTACAATGTCGAGCGTCGCTCCAATGCAGCTTACGCACTGCGATTCTTTATGCCGTTCTTCTCTGCTCAAGAGAATGCCATTAAAGTATGGCTAAAGATTGGCGCAGATAAGCCACAGATTGCTTATCGTGCAGCCCTATTGTGGAATGCTCCTAACCGTATGGGCTTAGTAACTGATGAAAACGGCGAACCAGTACCACCAATGCAGGCTTATAACCCTGATGATACAATGTGGCTACAAGTTCCTACAGTATTCAAGAAGCTTCCTATCATCGGAGAAGGTTTATCTTCTCTAGATAGAGTTGGTATTAGCAAGCGAAGCCTAGATGTTGCCTTCCAAGGTAACCCATTTGGTGTAAACCTTGGCCCGCTTCGTGCCATCCCTGTAGCTAATGTAATGAAACTAAAGCCAGAACTGGCTGAGGTTATTGGTTTTGCATTCCCATATGGACCAGATGCTTCTATTAAACAGCTTGCTCCTACATGGCTACGCCGTCAATGGGAAAAACTAGAGGGTCAGAATAGCTCTGACTATGCAAAGATGTACCAGCTTATCTGGCTAACAGAGCAACAGAAAGCAAGAGAAGAAGGAAGACGCTACCTAAGCGAGCGTGAAATTGTAGAAAAAGTAAATGCTTACTACAACATGCGTACAGCAGCTTCTCTATTACTTCCATTTGCCCCACAGTTTGATAGCCCTTATCGTTTCTGGATGGACAAGTGGCGCCAGTATTCAGAGCAATATGGACTAGGTGCTGATGCTAAGTTCCTAGATGATTACCCTGAATACTTTGCATTCGCCACAACATTATCAAAGAACCCTACTGGTTCTCGTGCTACGATGGATGATGTGCAGAATGCTAAACGATACAGTGACTTGATTGCTGAAGTATCACCATATGACACAACGCTAGTTGGACTTATTACTCGTGGTAGTGGAGCAGCTAAATACAATCCTACGGCATACTGGTGGCAGTCAGAGACTTCTATCTCTCCTGGTACGCCAGACAAGTTCCGCGGTAAGCAAACACCACAAGAAGCTTTCCGCCAGAATCAGGCTCGTGAAGGTTGGGCTAAGTACCGCAAGGTTACAGCTCTACTAGATTTAGAATTACAAAAGCGTGGATTGACATCATATGAACAAGATGGCGCAGCAGATTTGAAGGCTATTAAGTCTGCAGTTATTGAGTCATTATCATCTGAGATTGACCCAGTCACCGGAGAAAAGACTGGTGTTCCATCAGCTTGGTATCAAGACTATAAAGACATTGATGGATTAAAGACTGCTAAAACCATCATTGGACTTCGTCGCATTGTAGACAATGATAAGTTTATGAGTGACAATGCTGACGACCCAACATGGAAATCAGTTGCGCTCTACCTAAAGATTCGTGATGAATTTGCCATGAAGCTACAGGCAAGAGCTGTTCAAAGTATTGATGCTAAGGCAAATGTAGATTTGCGATTGATGTTTGATTTCTATGTCTCCCAGCTCAAGAGGGGCGATGTAGAGTTTGCTGACATATACGATAGATATCTATCAAGAGATATGATATTTGACAAATACCTAGATAGCGGAATGTGACAATGGCAACCCTAAAAGAACAATTAGAAGAGAAGAAGAAGCTCCGCGATAGAGCTAGCGCTGCCCTTAAGGACGCTAAGTACAGAGCTAAACAGCAGGGCCTTGCTTCTACTCCAGCTATTGGTATTGCAGAAAAGACTTTCAAGGAAGCAGATGCTGAAGTAAAGCGGCTTACCACAGAGATAAACAAAAAAGAAACTGAAAAGAAAACTAAGAAAGATGTAGCTTCAGGTAACTACACTCCAACTCTTCCATTCCAGGTCGATGATAAGATTATGAATGAGATAAAGAATCTTGGTATCTCTATCAGCCCAGAGGCATTCAATGTTGGAGGCGTAGGGGCTGGTATATTTGTGTACCAAGGTGATGTTCCAACTAAAGTTGGTATTCGTGGTGGACAAGTTACAGTCAAGAAACCAAAAGTTGAACTAGCTAACACAGTTATCAACTCTTACTGGGATGACAAGACAATTCAGAACAAGGTGATGAGTGCCCTTATTGCTGCTGGTAAATCTAATGCTACACAGCTAGATGGATTTGCTACTTGGCAGAGCGTAGTGCAACAGTCAGCTAATCTGTACAATGCTGGCCGTGGGCCTAAGTTTACACCAATGGATATTCTCAATATGAGTATTACCAAAGCTGGCGGTAAGCCAGATGTAACCACCTATATCGATATGCCTAAGGATGCTGAACTTAAAGAGAAGTTGAAGACTTTTGTTTTCAATCTTATCCAAAAAGAACCTAAGGATGACGACCCTATCCTTAATCAAATATTTAATGAAGTAAAGAACCTATACTCAAAGGGAGTCACAACAACCACAACAGTAGATGCCAAGACAGGTAGGAAAACTGTCAAGCAGACTGGTGGAGTTAGTAATGACCTTATTCAGGCTAAGATTGAAAAGGCATACAAGAATAGCGCTGACTTTCTTGAAGCTAAAAGTCTTGAAGCAACAGATTATTTTACATCGTGGATGAGGAGCTAAGTTAGTGGCAAACACACCAGAGCAACAAGCTTATGATGACGAACTAGCTACCATTCAAGCTATGCCTATGGGTCCAGCTAGAATAAAAGCTCAAGATGCTTTTGATACTAAGTACCCAAAGGGACGCCCAGGAAAGACACCGCAACAGTTAGCTTCTGAAGCTGAATCCTCAGGCAAGGCCTTTGGTTTTATGAAGCAGTTCCTTGACCTGTATCCAGACGATGATAAACTTAAAGAAGCTTGGGCTTTACTTTTAGAAAATGATATTACTGGTGCTAAACTAGCATTTCAAGCTAGCAAGTACTATCAGAACACTCTAGGCGTATCTGATTCTAGAATAAAGAAGAAGCTCGCTCAGTTTGGTGTATATACAATAGAACTCGGCAACTTCATCGATGAGCAAGTCCGCCGTCTTACTGGACTAGGTATTAAACTAGACCCTAATAATGCAAAAGTAAAAGAGATTCTAGAGGCAGCCTATCTAGCTGGTGACACAGATAACCAGATTGATATAAAGGCTTTGGCATTTAGTCAGGGCAAAACAATTGGGGGCTCAACAGGCGCGTCTATTGCCGACTTGCGTTCCTATGCCCGAGCATATGGTATCAAATACTCAGATGCTGATTATACTCGTTGGTCAGAGGAAATGTTCTCTGGTAGAACTACATACTATGATATTCAATCTAAGATTCGCCAAGATTCTGCCAGTGCATTTCCTATGTACTCAGACCAGATTCTAAATGGAACATCGGTTGACTCAATCGGTTCAGCATATAAGTCATCCCTTGCTAACATTCTTGAGCTAGATGCAGATGCTGTCGACTGGAATGAACCAGTTCTACGCAAAGCTTTACAATATACAGAAAATGGCAAGCCAGCTATAATGCCTCTCTGGAAGTTTGAACAAGAACTAAGACTTGACCCTCGCTGGCAGTATACAGACAATGCTCGTAAATCTGTCTATGATGCTATCTATCAAGTTGGAACAGACATGGGAGTACTATAGTGACGGTAGAAGAAGCAAGAGCCGCCCTGGCTGAAGCCCAGCAAAACTTTGATAATGCAAAAGGTAAAGGCGTAAGTGCTGTTACTGCAGCAAGTAGAGCGCTTAGTGCTGCAAAAAGGGCGCTAGCTACTGCTGAAAAAGCAGAAGCTTCTGGAGTCAATGTAGGTGGACTTTCTAGAGCAGAACAACTTTCTACAATCCGCCAAGCTGAATATACAGCAGCACAAGAAGAAGCTGGCAGAGGTGAAAAACCAACTGTACCACCAGCAGACGCCGACTATACTTATGACTATGTGTGGCGCTCTGAAGCTGGAGGAAGAGGTGGATATTGGAGCCTTGTTAGATATCCAAAAGCACCGACGACAACTAAAGTAACAGCTCCAGTAATTGTAACAGATAGCACAGATAGCACTGATAATACTGGGTATAAAGTTATTGGTGGGAAATTATATTTCAATGGTTCTCTTTTTACTGGTTCTTATAATGGCAGCACATATAAAGATGGTGTAGTACAAGCTGCTAGTAATCCAGTTATTGCAGATGGCAGTACTTCCAATGCAGATTTATTAGCCTTGATTGCTAGCCTCCAAAATACTATTGCTAACCTTAGCACAAAGTCCACAACCGATGCAGCAGCCGCTAAGGCTGCGGCAGACTTGAAGGAACGCCAATCAGCATTCGATGTGCTCTATGCCGAAATGGATGCTTTGGGTCTTGCTGCATTAGTAGAGCCACTTCGTGGCTTAATTCAAAAAGATGTTAGCCCGTCCGAGTTTGCAGTGGAACTCCGCCAGTCTGAAGCATATAAGATGCGTTTTGCTGCTAATGACGCAAGATTAAAGAAGGGCTTGAGAGTTCTACAGCCTGGAGAATACATCCGAGTTGAAGATGCTTATCGTCAAACTCTTCGCTCATACGGATTGAAACAGTTTGACAGCGATGAATATGTCCGTCAATTTATTGAGAACGATATATCAGCCGCTGAACTTTCTGATAGAGTATCCATGGCGGTTCAGCGAGTACAGAATGCTGACCCAGCAATTACTCGTACACTAAGAGATTACTACGGTATTGGACAAACAGACCTAGTTGCTTATGTGCTTGACCCGAATCAACAGCTACAAAAGATTCAGCGTCAGATTGCTGCAGCAGAAATTGGAACGGCAGCTAGAGTTCAAGGTATTGAAGCAGGTGTTGGAGTTGCAGAGCAACTTGCAGCACAAGGTATCACCCAAGCTCAAGCACAAAAGGGTTATGCTACAATTGCAGATGTCCTACCTACTGCTGAAAAACTTTCACAGATTTATGGTGCAACAATGGAAGGATATGACTTGGGTCAAGCTGAACAAGAAGTATTCAATTCACTTGCATCTGCACAACGACGCCGTGAGCGTCTAACACAGCGAGAAATTGCTGAGTTCTCTGGTCGTTCTGGCGTATCAAGGACATCCTTGGGCCAGCAAGAAAGAGGACAATTCTAGAATCCTGAGCGGACCTATCGGCCCCGCCAGTGTAACAGACCGATAGCAAGAGCCAGCCCATTTCCCCGAATGG
>JACCDT010089040.1_pt1 | contig 11547 bp, 10 predicted proteins | sample 7446291 | NCBI WGS metagenome assembly JACCDT01 (sample SAMN15323446, study PRJNA562643) | freshwater metagenome | isolation source: river surface water | place: USA:Blue River Watershed | collected 2017-08-17 | reverse complement strand
GACCGACCTGGCCGCGAACGAGGACGTGAAGGAGTTCTACCTCGGCATGTCGGGCGCGAACCGCAAGAGCTTCCGCGACATGAAGTTCTACCGCCGCCGCAAGCGCTGGCTGGCCTGACCCTACGCTACCTGCCATGGCCGATCTTTACGACTCCCTTGAATCCCGCGATCCGGCAGCGCGCGAAGCGTCGCTGCTGTCCGAGCTGCCCGCGCTGATCGCGCGCGCGAAAACAGCGCCGGGCTGGGCTGCGATCCTGAAGGACGTGAACCCGAAGGATGTGACCTCGCGCGCGGCGCTCGCGCACTTGCCGGTCACACGCAAGTCCGACCTGAAGGATCTGCAGAAAGCGCAGCTGCCCTTCGGCGGACTGAACACGACGCCCACCGAAAAGCTGTCGCGCATCTTCATGTCGCCGGGCCCGATCTTTGATCCGGAAGGACGCGGAACCGATTACTGGCGCTATGCGCGCGCGTTTCATGCCCTCGGTGTGCGCAGTGGCGACCTGATCCAGAACTGTTTCGCGTATCACTTCACGCCGGCCGGCCTGATGGTCGAAGGCGGCGCCGCAAAGCTCGGCTGCCCGGTGATCCCGGCCGGCACCGGCCAGACCGAGATGCAGGTGCAGGCGATGAGCCTGCTGCGGCCGAAGGTGTATGCCGGCACACCGTCCTTCCTGAAGATCATCATCGAGAAGGCGCAGGAGATGGGCGAAGACCTGTCGTCATTGCAGATGGCGCTGGTGGGCGCAGAAGCCTTGCCACCCTCGCTGCGCCAGTGGTTGAACGAGCATGGCGTGCCGCAGGTACTGCAGACCTATGGCTCGGCCGACATCGGCAATATTGCGTACGAAACCCTCAGCGAGGGCAAGGTGAACCCGGGCATGGTGCTGGACGAAACCCTGTTGCTCGAAATCGTGCGTCCCGGCACCGGCGACCCGGTACCGGAAGGCGAAGTCGGCGAGATCGTGATCACCTCGTTCAATCCGGACTATCCGCTGGTGCGCTTTGCGACCGGCGACATGTCGGCCGTGCTGACCGGCGCCTCGCCGTGTGGCCGCACCAATACCCGCATCAAGGGTTGGATGGGTCGCGCAGACCAGACCACCAAGGTGCGCGCGATGTTCGTTCATCCCTCACAAGTCGCCGATATCGTGCGCCGCCATCCGGTGGTGCAAAAGGCACGGCTGGTGATCACCGGCGAGATGGCGAATGACATGATGACGCTGCACTGCGAAGTTCCCGATATGCAGTCGGCGCAATCCGAAGTGGATGCGATCGTCGCATCGATTCGCGATGTAACCAAACTGCGTGGCGAAGTCACACTGGTCGCAGCCGGCAGCTTGCCGAACGATGGCAAGGTGATCGAAGACGCACGAAGCTATCAGTAAGCGCGTTTGTCACTCCATCGATGAGCGCGCATCGCTGTCGCGATGTTGCAGCGTGCGCTGACAGCCTGCACAGCGTTCGCGACCTCTGATCTCCACGGGTGGCCGATGCGCGCCCGGTACCCGCACCACTCTTGTGCGCGGCTTGCGCATCATCAAGCGCGCGATGGGCGCTAATTAAAACCGAGTCTCCGCTGACAGCACTCAATACCACCTCGATGCCCGAGGTAAGCGCTGTCTGCTCAATCCAAAGACCAAGGAGACCTGAACCATGTTAGCCATTGCAGCCCGCACTGCCGCCACGCGTCGTCCGACCGCGGTCACCGCATCCGCACCAACAGCTTCGCCAACTGCGATCCCCGGCCTGCAGCAACGTCCGCCCGCAGCGACGCCCGCCAGCTGGGTCGGTCGCCAGACTCGCAGCTATTACTTCGACGCTGCGCATCACACCGCATTGACACTGAAGGAATTGCTGCGTGTCGCACCACCGGGCAGCGAGCTGCTCGGCGTACGTCCGAACAGCGAATTGCTGCGCGATGCGATGCATTCGCTGGTTGAATCAGTCTGCCCGCGGCTCGATGATGACTACGAAAGCCGCAGTTTTTTCAACGAGCTGCTGTCCATGCATTTGTCGGGACTGAGCGCCAACGAGCTGCAGGCGCTGTCTTCATTGCTGAAGGCCAGTGGCTTCGATGGCGTGGCCACCGAGTCCGTGTGGAGCGATGCGGTGTATGAAGATTTCGGTTTCGCGAACGGTCCGCCGGGCACGCGGCAGCGCACGCTGATGCTGCCGCAGGACTGGCAATACCTGATCGATCATCTGAGCGAGACCGTCGCCGCATCGGAAAACAAGCTCACGCGTGGCAGCCTGCCCAACCCGGCCGAGGCGCGTTTTGCTCGACACACGCTGGCATCCGCAAGCCATGCGTGGGCCGCTTCCGACCGTTCGTTGACCAGCCTCAGCGAGATATGTGATGACGTGTGCGGCGCGCTCGGCCTGTCCGACGCGCCGACTGAGGTGGTCATTGCCGGTACGCAGTCGCGCGCGAGCACGCTGGACTGGCGCGGCAACACGCTGCGGCTCGAACCGCGCATCTACCAGGCGCTGCAGGAGGCTGCAGACGGTCGCCTGTTCACCGTCGTGCTGCGCGACATGCTGGAAGCCGTGCTGGCGCGCCGCCTGTTCGGCCCGCATGGACATCCCCAGCAACTGTCACCGGCCAACCTGATGCTGCTGCATCGCGCGATCGACGAGATCACTGCGCAGCCACCGGCGATGCCATCGGCCGCGATGTGCGATGCGGCTGCACGACTGATCGCGCAGTCGCCACGCTTCGGCAAGGTGCAGGTGATGCCGTTGACCGGGGTCGCGCTCGGGCATGTATGGATAGGCAATGCGCTGTCGGTCACCCCGGACCGCACACAACGCCCGACCGACGTCGGCACCCGCTATCTGCGGTCCGGCGGACGGCTGTATCCCGAAGAATGCACCGTGCGCGAGTGGCCGATACGGTGGATGACCCCGCGTGAAAATGAAGACCTGTATCCGCCCGAGCATGCGTGGCATATCACGGTGCCGGTACCGGCCCTGAAGCTGCAGCAATCGGCCGCGCAGGTGGCGAAGGACTGGCAAGAGCAGAAGCTGCCGTACCGCTTCATGGGCACCGACGCCGGCAAGCCCAGCCAGGGCTGTCGTGCCAGTGTGCTGAAGGCGGTCGAGCAAGGCATGGATGACGAGGCACGCGCGCTGTTCACGCACTTCAATGCCGGCCTGCCCGAACCCGATTCACCGACGGAAGTCGCGCTGCGCATGAACCGCTTCATGCAGTGGCTGCGTCAGCTGGCGAGCTTGCCGGTGCAGGGTGGCGCGTGACGGACGGCGAGCCCTGCGGTGTGCTGCCATGTGCTGCCGTGTGCTGCCGCCGAAGTGCGCTGAAGTGTTCTGCAGCGTCCTGAAAGCCTGAAACGCCCTCATCACGATGCAGGACCATGCTCGCCGGCGCGCAATGAAGCCTGTTGCGCCGGCGAGCGAATGACAACGCTGTCACCTATAATCCGGAGAACAAAAAACACAATACGGAGACACGCATGGCTTTGCCAGCCGTCCTGCAGCACCTTTCCCTGCCCGTCATCGGTTCACCGCTGTTCATCGCCAGCTGCCCGGCATTGGTGATCGAGCAATGCAAGGCGGGCATCGTCGGCTCTTTCCCCGCATTGAATGCGCGCCCGGCCGAGATGCTCGACACCTGGCTCACGCAGATACAGCAGGCACTGGCCGATCACAAGGCCGCGCATCCGGAAGCGGTCATCGGCCCGATCGCGGTCAACCAGATCGTGCACCAGTCAAATGACCGCCTCGCGCATGATGTCGAGGTGTGCGTGAAGCACCGGATCCCGATCATCATTTCTTCGTTGCGCGCGCCGCCGAAAGAGATGCTGGACGCGATCCACAGCTATGGCGGCATCGTGCTGCATGACGTGATCTCGATTCGCCATGCGCAGAAGGCCCTGGAAGCCGGCGTCGATGGCCTGATCCTGGTCGCGGCCGGCGCCGGCGGGCATGCGGGCGGCCTGTCGCCGTTTGCGCTGGTGGGTGAAGTGCGCAAGTTCTTCGATGGCCCGATTGCGTTGTCGGGCTCGATTGCAAACGGCGATGCGATTCTTGCCGCACAGGCGATGGGCGCGGACTTTGCGTATATTGGCTCACGCTGGCTGGCGACGCAGGAAGCCAATACCAGCGAGGGCTACCGGCAGGCGATCGTGGAATCGAGCGCGGCCGACATCGTGTACACCAACCTGTTTACCGGCGTGCATGGCAATTACCTGAAGAAGTCCATCGAGAAAGCCGGCCTCGATCCGGACAATCTGCCGCAGGCAGACAAATCGGCGATGAATTTTTCCAGTGGCAGTGCGAAAGCCTGGCGCGACATCTGGGGCGCCGGCCAGGGCGTGGGCCTGATGGAGGATGTGCCGACCGTGGCCGAAGTCGTGCAGCGACTGCGACGCGAATATGTGGCTGCGCGCGAGCGCGTGATAGCCACATCGTATCCGCGCGGCTGAGCCGGAATCTTGCCGGGAATCTTGCCGGGACCCCGGCTGTCCAAGCAGATCATTACCTGTAAACGGAAGTGATCATCATGGACACCGGCAAGGAGCCTTTTCAGGTCAGCACACAGCGACCCCGACACAAGGATGCGACGCCGCGCTTGCCGAACGAGCGTGATGAATCCGATGATAGTCAGGAAAGCCCGTTACGCAGCGATATCAAGCAGGCCTTTGACGACTTGATGGCGGGCCAGCAAGATACTGATCTGCGCGAGCAACGGGGCGTCGAGGAAGTGGTCAAGGCGCATACCGAGGCGATGCGCACCCGGCCTTCCCGGCGCTGATTGCAACGCCGCCAACGCCGGCGTTAGTGTCTGTTTGAAAATCGTCGCGAGCGGGCTGAGTTCGTCCCGAGAAGCGCTGTCGTACGTGAGGTACGTCGAGCATCGCAGGGGCGAAATCAGGCCGCGCAGTAGATTTTCAAACAGACACTTAGCGCCCTTCGATGTTGACCAGTAAGTGCTGTTCGATCGCTGCGGCACCCGCACGCAGTAATTGCGTGACGGCCCAGTGCGCGAGATGGATGTCGCCGTAATTCAGGAAATTCCGATTTGCGGCACGCACCAGCGGTATGCGTTGCAGCAGGCGCGGCACCTCGGTCAGCGGAATCGCCTGCCTTTCCATCAGCAAGAACTTCAGCAAGACCTTGATGCCATTCTGTGCATTGCGCGCCGGGTCGGCTTCCAGATACGCAACGCGCGAATAAGCTTCTTTCAGCGCCTGTTTCACATCGGTGAACGGCTTGCCATGGCCGGGGATCACCAGCGCCGGCGCCAGGTCGTCGATCATGTCCAGCGTTGCACGCACTTCGCTGAAGCCGCCGTAGCCATCGAGCGCAGGGAACACGACGCCAAAACCTTTTTCCCACAACGCGTCGGCCGAGATCAGGATCCGCTGCTCGCGGCAATACAGCAGGTAGCTATACGGGTGATGGCCGGGCGCATACAGCGCTTCCCACTGCAGGCCACCGAGCACGATCTGATCGCCGGGTTGCACGGCGGCCTCAGCCCGGAAGGGTTCGCAACGCTGGCCGGTGGCATCGAAGCTGAGTTTCATTCGATCCCAGTCCTGCAATCGCGGCCATTCGGCGACCGGCACATGGGTGCGCACGGCCGGGTAATGCTGCTGCAGCAGATGGTTGCCGCCGCAATGGTCGGAATGCAGATGCGTGTTGTAGATCGCATCCAGCGGGCGGTCTTTCAGCAGATGCCGCACCAGTTGCAGCGTCTGTTCCGCATGCGCGCAGTAACCGGTATCGACGATGACGGCGCGCGCGTCATCCTGAAATACGATGTTGTTGGATGACAGCCAGCCACGCTCGAGCACCTGCATGCCGGTGGGCAGAACCAGCGCTGTCGATACATCAGTCATTGCGCTTTGCTTCATACGCGAGCGAGATGCGCGCGAACTCGGCCAGCAACTCGGTGGTGCCGCCATTGAAGGTATGGAAGGCGGTGCCGGTGCGCACCACCAGTCGCGGCGGCGACAGCCAGCCCGCATGCGGCACGCCGATCAGCTTTGCGCTGCGCACATCGGCCCATTCCACCTGACGGCTGATGACCCAGGTTTGCACGATGCCACGTTCATCAATGGTGGTGGTCGAGCGCAGGAAGCCGACATAGGACAAAGCGAGCAACATCAACGCCGCGGCCATCAGCACGATCATGCCGGTGCCCCAGGTCTGCAATGAAAAGCGCAGCGCAAAGCTGATGCCATACGCGCACAGGCCGAACGTGAACAAGGTGGCGAGCATCTTGAACCACGGGCTGTACGCCGGCCCACTGACCACGGACGAAGGACGGTAATTCATGCGCGCATTGTGCGACAAGTCACCGGCATCGTGATGCGACTGGTCATTGCGCCGCGCGGCGCGCGAGGATCGCATGCCAGACCTGCCGTTTCTTCGATTCCGGCGCAACACTCCAGTCGATGATTTGATCGATGGTGCGCAGGCAACCCTTGCACAGGCCGGTGGACGTATCCATCTGGCAGATGCCGGTGCAGGGCGATGGCAGCGGGCCGACATGCAAGGCCGGATCGAAATCGGCCCAGGCGTGCGCCTTGTTGGAGTCACGCATGGGCATGCTCGCGTCGCGCGATGATCGCATTGCCCGCGCGGCTCACCGCCTTGCGTCCGAGGTGACCGGAGATGAACTGACCCGCGTCCACCACGGCATCGAGATCGATGCCGGTGCGTATGCCCAGGCCATGCAAGAGGTACAACACATCTTCGGTCGATACATTGCCGGTGGCGCCTTTCGCATACGGACAGCCGCCGAGGCCGGCGACCGATGCATGGAAGATGCTGACGCCCACTTCCAGCGCTGCAAGAATGTTCGCCAGTGCCTGTCCATAGGTGTCATGAAAATGCCCGGCCAGCTGCGTGATCGGGAATTCGCGCGCAACCTGTTCGAACACCCGCTGCACTTTGCCAGCGGTGCCGACGCCTATGGTGTCGGCAATGTCGATCTCGTCGCAACCGAGGTCGCGCATGCGCCGCACGACATCCGCCACCGCTTCCGGCGCCACCTCGCCCTGATACGGACAGCCGAGCGAGCAGCTGACACTGCCGCGCAGCCGCAGGCCATGTTGTTTCGCGGCGGCTGCGACATCGGCGAAGCGCGCAATCGATTCTTCGATCGAGCAGTTGATGTTCTTTTGCGAGAACGCTTCCGACGCCGCGCCGAAGATCACCACTTCATCGGCTTTCGCAGCCAGCGCTGCATCGAAGCCCTTCATGTTCGGCACCAGTGCCGAGTAGATCACGCCGGGCTTGCGCTGTATGCGCGCCATCACCTCGCTTGAGGTTGCCATCTGCGGCACCCATTTCGGCGACACGAAAGAGGCGGCTTCGATGTTCGGAACACCGGCAGCGGTCAGCCGATCAACCAGTTCGAACTTGATGTCGGCCGGTATCGTGGCTTTTTCGTTCTGCAAGACATCGCGCGGGCCGACCTCGACCAGCTTCACGAATTCGGGATAAGGGTTCATGCATGCTCCTTCATCACGCAGCCTCTGCAGCCAGTTCGAAGGCCAACAGCTGCGCGCCTTCGGCGACCTGATCACCGACGGCATACAGCAACTCGGCGACCTTGCCCTTGCCGGGTGCGCTGATCGTGTGTTCCATCTTCATCGCTTCCATGATCAGCAGTGGTGCGCCCTTCTCGACGTCGACCCCGGCATCCACCAGCAATGCGACGATCTTGCCCGGCATCGGCGCGGTCAGTCGGCCAGCTTCGGATTCATGCTCGCCGGCATGCGCAATGCGATCATTCCATGCCAGCTGCCAGTGCTGGCCGGCGACGAACACATGGAAGGTATCGGCAATCCGCACCACATGGCCGGATACGTGCTGTTGATCCAGCATCAGGCTCAGCCGCTGGCCATCGGCCTGCACGTGCTGCATCAAGGCCTGGTCGCTGCCATGCGTGAGCAGCCAGCCATCGCGCTGATAGCCGAGCGTGACGCTCAGCTCGCTGTCGCCATCGCTGAATGCGAGCGTGCGCTGATAGCCACCCTGCCTGCCTCCATTCATGCGCCAGCCATCATTCGCGGCCCACGGATCCCGCTGAGCAGCCGAAGCGCTGGCGCGATGGGTATCTGCAGCACCTGCCCCCGCCAGATGCGCAGCCGCCAGCGCTAGTGCCGGCAGCGGCACTGCGGGCGACGGCGGGAACAAGGCTGCGTGATGCCGTTCGATCAGGCCGGTATCCAGATCAGCCTGCGCAAACGCATCACCGGTGACCAGCCGACCGAGGAAGGCCACGTTGGTCGCCGGCCCCACGACTTCACAGGCAGCGAGTGCCTGCGCCATCCGCGCGAGCGCCTGCGCGCGGTCCGCACCACGCACGATCAGCTTTGCAATCATCGGGTCATAGAAAGGCGAGATCGCATCATACTCACGCACACCGGCGTCGATGCGCACATCGCCATTCATGAATTCGACGGCGGCCGGCAGCCGCAAATGCTGCAGCACGCCGGTCGATGGCAGGAAGCCTTTCTCCGGGTTCTCCGCATAGATGCGCGCTTCGATCGCATGGCCTTGGATCTGCAGTTCATGCTGCAGCAAGGGCAAGCGCTCGCCGGCCGCCACGCGCAACTGCCATTCGACCAGGTCGGTGCCCGTGATCATTTCGGTGACCGGGTGCTCGACCTGCAGCCGCGTGTTCATCTCCATGAAATAGAAGCTGCCATCCTGATTCGCGATGAACTCGACCGTGCCGGCGCCGACATAGCCGACCGCTTTTGCGGCAGCGACCGCGGCCTCGCCCATCGCACAGCGACGTTCTTCCGTCATGCCGGGCGCCGGCGCTTCTTCCAGCACTTTCTGGTGGCGGCGCTGCACCGAGCAATCACGCTCGAACAAATACACGCAATTGCCGTGCGTGTCGGCGAACACCTGGATTTCGATATGACGCGGCCGGGTCAGGTATTTCTCGACCAATACCTTGTCGTCACCAAAGCTGGCCGCCGCCTCACGCTTGCATGACGCGAGCGCGGCAGCAAAGTCGCCGGCTTTGTCGACGATGCGCATGCCCTTGCCACCGCCACCGGCGCTGGCCTTCAGCAATACCGGATAGCCGATGCGGTCGGCCTGCTGCTGCAGGAAGCCCGCATCCTGTTCATCACCGTGATAACCGGGCACCAGCGGCACGCCGGCCTTTTCCATCAATGCCTTTGCTGCGGACTTCGAGCCCATCGCATGAATGGCCGAGGCCGGCGGGCCGATGAAGACCAGCCCGGCGTCCGCGCATGCCGCCGCGAACGCTTCGTTCTCGGACAGGAAGCCATAGCCCGGATGCACCGCCTGCGCACCGCTGGCCTTCGCCGCGGCAATGATGCGCTCGATGCGCAGATAGCTGTCCTTCGCCGGCGCCGGCCCGATCGCATGCGCTTCATCGCACAGAGCCACATGCTTGGCGCGGGCATCGGCATCCGAGTGCACGGCGACCGTGCGCACGCCGAGGCGGCGCGCGGTCGTCGCTACACGGCACGCGATTTCGCCGCGATTGGCAATCAGGATAGTGGTGAACATGTCTCGCTCCGATGGTTTTCGCTTTTTTCAAGCGTTATTCTGATTGGCGACCTTGTCGATGACGGCCAGCGTGCGCTCGCCCAGCATCGCAATGTCGTCGTCCGTCATCACATACGGCGGCATCCAGTACACAGTCGTGCCGATCGGTCGCAGCAGCAACTCCTGCGTCAGTGCTTCGGCGAAGCAGCGGCGCGAAAAGCCCTCGGCTTGCGCCGGCAGCACATCGAACGCCGCGATCATGCCGCGCTGGCGCACATTCGTGACCCGTGGATGCGCGGCGATCGGCTGCAAGGCGTCGGCGATCTTTGCGGCACGCGCGCGGTTGGCGTCGATCACGCGGTCTTCATCGAAGATCGCCAGCGTCGCCAGCGCCGCGCGGCAGACCAGCGGATTGCCCGTGTATGAATGCGAGTGCAGGAAGCCGCGCGCAAGCTCGCGATGATAGAAGGCCTGATATACCTCGTCGGTGGTCATCACCAGGGACAAGGGCAGGTAGCCGCCGCTGATGCCTTTCGACAGGCACAGAAAATCCGGCCAGATGGCGGCCTGTTCGCACGCAAAGAAACTGCCGGTGCGGCCGCAGCCAACTGCAATCTCGTCGGCGATCAGGTGCACCCGGAATTCATCACACAGCGCGCGCAGCGCGCTCAGGTAACGCGGTCCGTACATCAGCATGCCGCCGGCGCACTGCACCAGCGGTTCGACGATCACTGCTGCGATACGGTCGCCGCGACGCTCGAACAGCGTGCGCATCGCCTGCAGCGCGTCATCGATACGGTCATCAGCGCCTGCCGCCGACGCCGGCGACATCACCACATGCGCACGCCGAACCATGCCGCTATAGGCGTCGGTGAAGATCGGCACATCGGTGACGCCGAGTGCGCCCACGGTCTCGCCATGGTAGCTGCCGGACAGGCACACGAATTCCTGCTTCGCCTTCTGGCCGTGGTTGCGCCAGTAATGGAAGCTCATCTTCAGCGCAATTTCGACCGCCGATGCACCATCGGACGCAAAGAAGCAATGACCAAGTGCATGCCCGGTGCGCGCGGCCAGTTGCTCGGACAATTGCACCACCGGCTCATGCGTGAAACCGGCCAGCATCGCATGCTCGAGCTTGTCGAGCTGGTCCTTCAGCGCCGCATTGATGCGCGGGTTCGCATGGCCGAACAGATTCACCCACCAGGAACTGACGGCATCCAGATAGCGGCGACCCTGATGGTCGTACAGCCAGACACCCTGACCATGGCTGAGCGCGACCAGCGGCAAGGTCTCATGGTGCTGCATCTGCGTGCACGGATGCCAGACGCTTGCGAGGCTGCGCGCCACCCAGTCGCCGGCGGTATTCATGTCGTTCATGCCTGTCTTGCTTTCTGCCTGTCTTGCTTTCTACTTGTCCTGCTTTCCGAGTGGCCTTACATCCTGAACACGCCGAACTTCGTGTCCGGTATCGGCGCATTCAACGCAGCCGACAGACCGAGCGCGAGCACGCGCCGGGTGTCGGCCGGGTCGATCACGCCGTCATCCCACAGCCGTGCGCTGGCGTAGTACGGATGGCCCTGCGCTTCGTATTGCTCGCGGATCGGCGCCTTGAATGCCGCCTCCTCTTCTGCGCTCCAGCTGCCACCTTTGGCCTCGATGCCGTCGCGCTTCACGGTGGCCAGCACGCTCGCGGCCTGCTCACCGCCCATCACCGAGATGCGCGCATTCGGCCACATCCACAGCATGCGCGGCGAATACGCGCGGCCGCACATGCCATAGTTGCCGGCACCAAAGCTGCCGCCGATGATCACGGTGAACTTCGGCACCGCCGCGGTCGCGACCGCAGTCACCATCTTTGCGCCATGGCGCGCGATGCCTTCGTTTTCGTATTTGCGACCGACCATGAAGCCGGTGATGTTCTGCAAGAACACCAGCGGTATCTTGCGCTGGCAGCACAGCTCGATGAAGTGCGCACCTTTGACTGCGGACTCGGAGAACAGAATGCCGTTGTTCGCGATGATCCCCACCGGCATGCCGTGCAGG
>JACCDT010620694.1_pt1 | contig 11553 bp, 9 predicted proteins | sample 7446291 | NCBI WGS metagenome assembly JACCDT01 (sample SAMN15323446, study PRJNA562643) | freshwater metagenome | isolation source: river surface water | place: USA:Blue River Watershed | collected 2017-08-17 | reverse complement strand
GGTCTAGTCTAGCAACAAGTTCTTGGAAGATGATACTCATGAGGGGTTCAGCCAGTGCAGCAGCAGCAATCACATCCTCTAGGGACACCTGATGGATTTTACCAGGTACTCCCAGATCTGTGATGGCAGACAATCCAAACACTTCCATCCCAGCGTGACAGGCCACGAGTACTTCCGGCACGGTACTCATGCCTACTGCATCTCCTCCAATGGTACGCAAGTAATTGTACTCAGCAGGGGTCTCCAAGTTTGGCCCCTCCACGCCACAATACACTCCTCTATGCAACTTGAGGCCTTTATCCTTTGCGATTTGAAAAGCCAATTCAATCAACCGAGGAGAATAGGGTACACTCATGTCCGGAAATCTAGGCCCCCAGCTATCGTAATTTTTTCCCCTTAAGGGGTTTTCTGGAAAAAGGTTAATGTGGTCCGCAATCACCATCACCTCCCCTACCGCTTGTGCTGGGTTTAAGCCCCCCGAAGCATTGGAGACAAGTAGGGTCTGTACTCCCAGCCCGCTCATCACGCGAATGGGAAAGGTGACCTCTTTCATGGAATAGCCTTCGTAGTAATGGAAGCGCCCTTTCATGGCCAGCACTTTTTTACCTCCCAAACGACCAAAAAGCAAGGTGCCGCTATGGCTTTCTACAGTGGAAATAGGAAAATGAGGAATCTCCTGATAAGGGATTTCTAGGTCTACCTCGATCTGAGAAGCCAAATTTCCAAGACCTGTACCTAAGATAATTCCAATTGCTACGGAGTCCGAATGAATTCCTTGGATATAGGCCGTAGCCTGTTCCACTTGTTGCTTGTAGTCCATTTTTACTTTACAGTTGACTGTTCAAAGATAGGATTTTGAAAAATTGTTCGAACTTTTCTGGGTACTTGTGTGTATAAAGGTGATAAAATTCACCCCATGATTAAGATTATTGTTAGCACCAACCGTAAAAATGCAGTTTCAAACACCGTCGCTACGCTGTATCAGCAGATTTTAGCTGAAAAAGGAGCTGCTTCAGAGATTCTTTACTTATCCGACTTGCCTGCCGATTTCACGGCAACTGCCTTGTACGAAAACAATGGTAAAAATCCGGAATTCAATGCCTTTCATGACCGGGTCAAGGAAGGAAAAAAGTTTGTGTTTATCGTTCCGGAATACAACGGATCCTTTCCAGGCATCCTCAAGACATTCATCGATGGGATGACCTATCCCAATTCATTCCAAAATAAAAAGTGTGCGTTAATCGGTTTGTCTTCAGGAATTGGCGGGGGTGGCATCGCTATGAGCCACCTCACCGACATCTTCCATTACCTGGGCATGCATGTTCTCGCTCTCAAGCCGAAACTGGCTAAGATAGAGCAAAATATGTCAGATAACCTGCTCACCAACAGGCTGTATGTAGAACTACTACATACCCAGGTAGACATGCTGCTCGACTTCTAGGACTTAGTCCACGTTGTCGTGCAAAAATCTATTGTTCCCTAAAATTTCATTTTCCTCATTCAGGTTAAATCTGCTTAGGGTAGAGGCTGAGCTATGCTGTGGCTCATTCAGAATTACATTTTTGCGCTGGTAAGCTGGTACTACCATCTTTTCAGTCAAATCATCTGAAGCAGTGGTTAAGGAACGACCGCCTTTCAATTTCTCGAATCGCTCGTGCGCACGCTGGATGGCCTTCATCTTCATTTGCTCGTAGTAGTCTGTAGCAAACACTGGAGCAGTAGGCTGTTGTGGTTCTGCAGGTTCAGCAGCAGCAGCTACTGGCGCCTCTTCATCCTGGTATAGGCTGTGCACCACTTTTTCCTCCAATTGGGGCTCTTCCGTTACAGGAGCTTCTGCTACAGGCTGGATGTCAAAAGAGAATAGCGCTTCTTTTTCTTCTTCCTCAAGAATTGGAGCAACTGCAACTACTGGAGCTTTGGGTAAGGAAAAAGTAAAGGTAGTTCCTTCAGCAATGGGCTCTTCTTTTACTTGTGCAGACTTTCCAGAATCCAAATCGATTACCGTTTTAACTTGCTCAGGGGCGGGTGCTGGAGCTGGAGCGGGAGTTGGAACAGCAGCTACTGGCGTGGAAAAAGCAGAAATCGGAGCTGCATTCGTTGAAGTTCTTGGCACATTGGCAAGTCTATCCATTTCGAAGCCAGTAGCAATAACTGTTACTCGGATTGCTCTACCCAATTCAGGATCAATACCCTGGCCAAAAATGACCTCTGCATTGTCTCCTGCTTTTTCTTGGATGTATTCCGTAATGTCGCTTAGCTCGTCCATAGAAAGTTCCTCTTCTTCACCAGACATGATGGAAAGCAAGATTTTCTGAGCTCCTTTGATGTCTACATTATTGAGCAATGGAGAAGAAATCGCAGAACCTGCTGCACGGATGGCACGTCCTTCACCTTCTTCGGTAGCAGAACCCATCACGGCTGCACCAGCATCTTTCATAACAGTCTTCACATCTTCAAAATCGACGTTTACATCCTGGTGGATGGTGATGATTTCAGCAATCGAACGGGCTGCAGTACTCAAGATATCATCAGCTTTGCTGAAGGCAGTTCGGATGGCAAGGTTGCCATAAATCTCACGCAATTTATCGTTGAGGATAACCAATACGGTATCGCAATTTTCACGAAGGGACTCGATCCCTGCCTGAGCAACTGCCATTTTCTTCTTTCCTTCAAACATGAAGGGAGCAGTCACGATACCCACAGTTAGGATATTCAATTCTTTAGCAATTTTGGCTACGATGGGTGCAGCTCCAGTACCTGTACCACCGCCCATACCAGCAGTGATAAATACCATTTTGGTATTGTCGGCAAGGAGTTCACGAATCTCATCTTCGGATTCTAGTGCAGCACACTTTCCTTGCTCAGGGTTGGCACCTGCACCTAGTCCTTCAGTCAAGTTGGCTCCAAGTTGAAGTCTCAACGGAACTGGGCTAGATTTTAAAGCCTGTGCATCGGTGTTGACCACCACAAATTCCACATCCTTAATTCCTAAACCATACATGTGGTTAACGGCATTGCTACCACCGCCACCTACACCGATGACTTTGATGATGGACTTTTGATTTTTTGGGAGATCAAATCTGTAATCTTTCATGTTATCTGACATTATTATTGTTGGTGAATTTTATTTAGTGCTAGGGTACTCTTTGGGTGATGTAATAGGGTAAATTTTTAACCTCCGTAGGACGAATCATCTCCGATATCATCTGAGATGATGCCCTTCAAACGTTCGCCGATATTCCTGAAGAAGTCCTTGGAAATACCCTCTCTTCCTTGAATTTTTGGTTTTACTCCTGTATTTGCAACTCGGCTTTTGTACATTTCTTCGCGCATGTCTAGGGACTTGAATCCTGCAAGTACTAATCCTACTGTAGTTGCATACATGGGGCTTTTGACCTCCTCCAAGACCGATTTACCCAAGTGCTCGTTCGGGAAACCGATACGGGTATCCAATCCGGTCATGTATTCAAATAGCTGTGCGATAAACTGCATTTGAGATCCTCCACCGGTAAGGACAATCCCTCCTGCTAGCTTTTTGTAATAGCCACTCTGCATGATTTCGTTCTGGACGATCTCAATAATCTCTTCCATTCGTGCTTGGATGATGGAGGCGAGATTGCGAATGGAAATTTCTTTGGGAGCTCGGTTTTTCAACCCTGGAATGGAGACGATTTCATTCGGGTTGGCTTCAGCGGCAATGGCCTTTCCAAACTTAGTTTTCAATAGCTCAGCTTGGTTTTGCATCAGCATGCAGCCCTCCTTGATGTCGGCAGTAATGATATTCCCTCCCAAGGGAATCACCGCGGTATGACGGATGATGTTCTCATAGAATATCGCGATATCCGTGGTACCTCCCCCGATATCAATCAAGCAAACTCCTGCTTCTTTTTCTTCCTCACTGAGGACAGATAGGGAGCTAGCCAAAGGCTCTAGAATCAACTGCTTAGAAGTTAGATCAGCTCGCTTAACACACTTGTTGATGTTGTGTATCGCAGTAGTCTGGGCAGTGATGATATGGAAGTCCGCTTCGAGTCGGGTACCTGACATGCCTACTGGATCCTTGATTCCTCCTTCGTAATCCACCGTATAATCCTGAGGCATTACGTGGATGATGCTATTTCCGGGAGGCACCACGATGTTGTGCATATCCGCAGTAAGCCGCTGCACATCCTCTACCGTGATTTCATCCTCAGTAGGTTGGCGCATGATGCTACCATGCATGATTTTGCTTTGAATGTGCTGTCCTGCGATCCCTACGATCACTTCTCCAATATTTACTTCTGCCATGTTGGCACATTCTTCAACGGCCTTCTCGATGGCATGAACCGTCTTCTCGATGTTGGTCACGATTCCTCGCTCCACCCCATCAGATACTGACTTGCCCATCCCTAAGACTTCCAGTTTACCAAACTCGTTTTTGCGGCCAATGATGGCGCAAATTTTGGTTGTCCCGATGTCAAGGCCTACAATTAGTTTGTCGTTTTCCATATCCAAGCTTTATTCACAAACGATTTGATTTTTATACTTTACACTGATCCGCTTGTAGGCGTCCCAGCCTTTTCTAGGCAATATTTCTTTGTAGAGTACTGCAATCCGGTTGAACTTACTTTCAAAGTCTTTTGCATCTCCAAACTCAATGACTTGCTTCCCTACTTGCTGGTGAATCCGAATATCGTTTCTTCCATTGATCTCTAATTCGGTCACTTGAGCACTCCAAAACTTATCTTGCGTAATGAATTGAATCAGGGGAATCAATTCAGGCATCACGTCAAGTCTTCCTTGGTCCATCAAAGACCCGATGTACGGTCCGTGAAGAATCAAAACCCGGCTGGTGTACGTCGGCGAGGTAGCAATTAGTAATCCCTCTTTGGTGATGTACCCATCTGCACTTTCTGGTCTGGCAATTCGCGCCATAGGCTCATGCTGGGTCAGACTTAATTTCAGAATCCCTTGCTGATCCACAGAAGCTTCTACAGTACGAATAAATGGATGGCCCAATAAGCGATCCTCGATATCATTTAATGGCACTTCATGGATAGAAAGCCCTTTTTTCAATTCTGGAAAAGAAGAAGAAAGGATGGATAAAATTTCCTTTTCTTCGACAAAATAGACTCCACTTACCGCTTCCAAGTCAACTTCCACAGTTGTGAAAACTTTGTTTTGGTTTTGCTTTTCTACAAATCCAATGTATCCCCCTGCAGTAAGGCAGAGTAACACAATTCCAAGCACCTTTTTCACCTTCGCCTTATTCATGATCGTGTAGGATTAGGTCTAGAATTGGTCCATGTGGCTATGCCAGGCACCAGGCGGTCTATATCTCCTGCACCTAGGGTTACGAGCACCTCTGGAGAAGAAGCTTCCAAGAAGTTCATCACTTCGGCTTTTTGAATGCACACTTTCTTACTTGCCTGGATATTCTCCAAAAGCATTTCAGAAACTACGCCTGCAATTGGAAGCTCACGAGCTGGATAGATTGGCAAAAGCACTACTTCGTCGGCAAGCGATAGACTCTCCGAAAATCCGGGAGCAAAATCACGAGTACGAGTAAATAGGTGCGGCTGGAAAATAACTGTCATCCGTTGCGATGGATACATGGCACGCACGGAACTCAAGCACGCCTTGATTTCTTCTGGATGGTGCGCATAGTCATCGATGTAGATTTTTCCAGGGATAGAAGAATGAATTTCAAAACGACGCTTTACGCCACGGAAAGTCTTGATTCCCTCTCGAATTTGGGCTTCATCCACCCCATGGTCTAGTGCAATAGCGATAGCCGCAAGTGCATTTTCCACATTGTGGAAACCAGGGATAGCCAATTCAAGGCCTTTAATCTGGTTTTTGCTGCCGATGTAATCGAAAACAAAAGAATTGGGCTTCGCCACAATATTTTCGGCATGTATGCCATCTGATCGTAAGCCATATTCCCGTAGGCTAGAAGGAGCAATCCCTTGATCTCCCAGGCGGTAGTGTGCATGACTTTGCAGATATACCTTTCCTTTTTTGTCCACCAAAGACAAAAACTGTCGGAAGCCATCCAAGATGGATTGCTCATCTCCGTAAATGTCCAAATGGTCTGGATCTGCACTCGTTAATACCGCTTCATTCGGATGTAAATGCAGGAAAGAACGGTCAAATTCATCTGCCTCTACCACCACAATCGCCTCTTTAGACTTACCTGAAAGGATCAAATTGCTGTTGTAATTCTGCGTAATTCCACCCAAGAAGGCTGTTACTGCCTTACCCGCTGACTTCAATAAGTGCGCTACCAAAGAGGAGGTGCTGGTCTTACCATGGGTGCCCGCTACTGCAATGGTGTACTGGTCCTTGGTAATCATACCCAATACTTCAGCTCTTTTCTTCAAAAGGAAACCCTTTTGGAAAAAATGAAGCAACAAAGAATCCTTCGGAATCGCAGGCGTCCAAACCACCAATACCTCTTCCGGACGCTCCCGGAATTGGGTAGGAATTGCTTCGATTTGATCTGCAAAAATGACCTCCATCCCTTCTTCCACCAACGCATCGGTAAGCGGGGACGGGGTCTTGTCATACCCCGCTACGGCATAGCCTTCCTGCTGAAACCAGCGCGCCAAGGCACTCATGCCTATGCCGCCGATTCCAAGGAAAAATACGCTATGTATCCCTTTCGCGATCATTTGAGAAGCTGTTCAAGTTCATGTACCAAGGCATTTGCCGCATCCGGCATGGCCAATTTCTTTATAGCTGTTGCAAGCGCCTGAGCCTTATCCTCCTGCTGCAACAAGTCATCGATGTATACTTTAAATTTCTCCACCGCTTCTGCATCGGTCAGAAGCACTGCTGCTCCCTGCTTCACACAAGCATTCGCGTTTTTGGTTTGATGGTCCTCGGCTACATTTGGCGAAGGAATAAAGATGACTGGCTTCCCTACCAAGCAGAGCTCGGATACAGACAGCGCTCCAGCACGAGACACAATCACATCTGCGGCTGCATAAGCCAGATCCATCTCGCGGATAAATTCACGTAAATGAATGTGTGCCAATCCCGCTTTTTCCAAGGCCACTTCCATGTCCTTGAAATAAAATTTCCCGCTTTGCCACAACACTTGGTACCCTGCTTTTTCCAAGTCTACCATGTGTTGGAGCATGGCTTGGTTTAGTGTACGAGCACCCAAGGATCCTCCCAAAACCAAGACGGTTTTACGAGCTGGATCTAGTCCAAATACTTGAATTCCTTGTTCCCTTTTCCCAGCCAAGTCAAGCAAATCCTTTCGGACAGGATTCCCAGTAAGCTTTAGCTTCTCCTTTGGGAAAAAGCGCTCCATCTCTGGATAGGCTACACATATCGTGGCCGCTTTCGTTGCCAACAATTTGTTGGTCAATCCCGCGTAAGAATTTTGCTCCTGAAGAAGGGTTGGAATCCCCTTATTCTGTGCCGCATAGAGCACTGGCCCACTCGCATAGCCTCCGACCCCAACGACAAGCTGAGGTTGAAATTCGTTGACAATACGAGATGCCATTCGAAGACTTCTCCAGAGTTTGATTGGAAAACTTAAATTGGCAAGCGTCAACTTTCGTTGGAGACCCGCTACAGGTAAGCCTTTGATGGAATATCCTGCTTCAGGTACTTTCTGCATTTCCATTTTCCCTTCAGCACCCACAAATAGAATCTCAGAGTCTGGATGTTTTTCCATCCAGGCATTCGCAATGGCTAGGGCTGGGTAGATGTGTCCACCAGTGCCTCCACCGCTAATGAGAATTCGATATGTAGCTCCTGTTTTGATAAGGTTCAGGTTATGCAGTTCGTAATTGATTTCCTTTTTTACTCGTTTCGGCTACAGCGCCCGCCTCGTCCTGATGGTCTCCTCGACTTACGCTTAGAATAATACCCAAAGCGGTACCCGTAAATATTAGGGAAGTCCCTCCCATACTGAGCAAGGGAAGTGGAAGTCCAGTAATGGGACCGAGTCCCACGGCGACGGCCATATTGACCAAAGCTTGAATGACTAAAGCAAAGCTGAGTCCAGCGGATAGTAATCCTCCGAAGGCTTTGTTGGAATTGGCAACAATGCGCATGCCTCGGTAGAGTAGCGCGAGGTACAAGAAGAGCACAGATACTCCTCCAATCATTCCGTATTCCTCCAAAATGATGGCATAGATAAAATCTGAATAGGGGTGCGGAAGGGTATTTCGCTGCTCACTATTTCCTGGTCCTTTTCCCGTAATCCCTCCCGTTGCAATGGCGATGTAAGATTGCTCGGCCTGAAAGGGAACCTTGCTGTCATCATCCTTGGACTCCATAAAGGTCTCAATACGTGCCATAAACGTGTCTTTTCGTTGCCCAACGAGTATGGCGATCGAAAGTCCGATGATGCCTACCATGACCACCAAAGCCAGGTGCTGCATGGGCACTCGACCAATGAACATGATCAGCAAACAAGTAATCAGCAATAAGATGGCTGTGGACATGTTGGCCATCCCAATCAATGCACTGATCACTCCAATAGAAATGATGATGGGAAGTAAGGTTCCGGTGAGATCCTTGATGTTGCTTTGACGCTTGGCCAGCATCGCAGCCAAAGCCGCAATCAAGGATAACTTCGCCAAATCAGAAGGTTGAAAGCCCTGATTGATTACAGGAATCATCAACCAGCGATTGGCCTCATTGATATTGGATCCAAACATATACGTAACCACCAATAAAGGAATCGATAGAAACATGAACAGCCGTGCGTAGAGTGCATACTTGCGGTACGGAATCTTATGGGCCAGCCACATCACTACTAGGGAGGCGAATACAAGCTTGGAATGCTTAAATAGGTACTGTTCGGTATTCACCACTTCGTCCTTGTACACCAAGGTGCCTGTAGCGGAATACACCACCAGAATGCTAAACATAGAAAGCAAAATCACGATGGCCCAAATGATTGGATCACCTTTGAATTGCTCATCTATCCATGTTTTAATCTGGTTCATGCGCTTTGTTTTTGAGTTAATGCCAGCACTGCTGCTTTAAATTGATCTCCTCGATCTTCGTAATTCTTAAATAGGTCAAAGCTTGCACATGCTGGGGATAAAAGGACTACCTCCTTATCGGCTGCTATTTCCCGGGCCCAAGACACTGCCTCAGCCAAATCTTGGGTTTCCAAAATTTGTCCTATGTGCGGAGCAAATGCAGTTTTTAATTTCGCGTTGTCCTTGCCCAAGCAGATCAAGGCTTTCACCTGACCATTCACCACCAAGGGAGTCAACACGGAATAATCATTCCCCTTGTCTACTCCTCCTGCAATCCATACCATCGGCTCTTTGTAGCTACCCAAGGCATAAAATGTAGCTTCTACATTGGTGCCTTTGCTGTCGTTTACATAGCGAACCCCATCCAATACACGAACCAGCTCCATGCGGTGCGCAGCATTTTTGAAGGTTGGATAACCGCTAAGCAACTGCTCCTCAGACAAACCAGCCAAGAGAGCAGCGACTCCAGCACCCAAGGCATTGAGCAAGTTGTGCTTTCCTTGAATCGTCAATGCAGCTACAGGAATGGTCACCTGAGCACCTGCTACTTGGAATACCAACCCATCTCCATCACTAAACCCACCTTGGCTAGGTTTTCCTTCCAAAGAAATTCCATACCTCGAAGCCTGAAGCGGTGCACGCTCTAGTCCAGTCTTGGAAAACCCATCTTCCAGGTTGAGAATTGCGGCATCCTCCGGATCCATGTTTTTGAACAAGGCCATCTTGGAATCGATGTAGCGATCCATTTGGTAATTGTAGCGATCTAGGTGATCTGGCGTAATATTGGTAAGAAGTGCTATGCGCGGTTTAAAAGTCACCAAGCCATCAATTTGGAAACTGGAAATTTCAATTACCCACCAGGCATGATCTCCATCGAGTAATTGTCCGGCCCAGCTTTTGCCTACATTTCCAGCAAGTCCTACGTCCCATCCTGCTTCTTTCAGGAGGTGGTAGGTCAATAAGGTCGTGGTCGTTTTTCCATTGGTTCCCGTGATCGCAATCACCTTCCCCTGGCTATATCTGCTGGCAAATTCAAGTTCATCCACCACTGCAATTCCCTGCTTCATCGCCTGCTGTACTACAGGAACTGTAACTGGGATCCCTGGACTTTTAATGATCAAGTCGGCAGCCAAAATACGAGCCTCATCGTGTTTGCCTTCCTCAAATTCAATTCCTGCAGTCTGAAGTTGCGCTTTGCGTGTCTCCCCAATGCTGCCTCCATCCGAAACAAAAACGGCATAGCCCTCCCGCTTGGCGAGCAATGCTGCTCCCAACCCGCTTTCTCCGGCTCCGAGGACGACTAGGCGTTTCATGGTTCTTACCTTAGTTTGAGGGTGGCTAATGTGACTACTGCAAGTAGAATTCCTACAATCCAAAAACGGGTTACGATCTTGGATTCGTGGATTCCTTTTTTCTGGTAATGGTGGTGGAGTGGGGACATCAGAAATACCCGTCGCCCTTCTCCATATTTCTTTTTCGTGTATTTGAAGTAGGCCACCTGAATCATGACGCTCAAGTTCTCCACCAAGAATATCCCACATAGAATGGGGATAAGAAGTTCTTTTCGAAGCGTCAAAGCCAATACGGCGATTACTCCCCCTAACATTAAGGATCCCGTATCGCCCATAAATACTTGGGCCGGATAGGAGTTGTACCAGAGGAATCCCACACAGGCACCGATAAAGGCGGCTGTGAAAATTACCAGTTCCCCAGAGTTGGGGATATACATGATGTTGAGGTATTGGGAAAAAATCGCGTTACCGCTCAGGTAGGCAAAAATGGCGATGGTCAAACCAATGATGGCTGAGGTTCCTGCCGCCAGCCCATCAATCCCATCGGTAATATTGGCCCCATTGGAAACTGCCGTAATGATGAAAATCGCCACGAAAATGTAGAGAATTGGAGTCATGGAATCTCCCAGGAATCCTAGGACTTCTTCGTAGTTGAACTCGTTATTCTTAAGGAAAGGTATAGTCGTTTTTAGGGCCTTGGTATCTTGGAACGCTGGAGTTTCGATCACACCACTTTCTACCGATACAGGTGTAGAGAATTCTCGAATGACCACATCGTCATTGTAATACAAGGTTGCACCCACAATGACACCGATACCGATTTGACCCACGATTTTAAAGCGCCCTTTCAGCCCATCCTTGTTTTTGCGGAATACCTTGATGTAATCATCCAAGAAACCGATAAATCCCAACCAAACGGTAGTGATCAACAAGAGCTGAATGTAAATATTGTTCAGATTGGCAAAAAGAAGCGTTGGAATCAAGATGGCTGCAATCATCATCAAGCCACCCATGGTAGGAGTACCTTTCTTCTGATTTTGACCTTCCAAACCCAAGTCACGAACCGTCTCTCCGATTTGACGGTTTCGAATCCAGTTGATGATGTGGTGTCCGAAGGTGATTGTGATAATCAAAGAAACCAAAGCAGCCATCCCTGCACGGAATGAAATGTAGCGGAATACACCCGTTCCCGGGATGTCCAACACTCGATCGAAGTAGTCAAATAGTGAATACAGCATGTCAGTTTCCGTTTAGTTGAGTCAATAATTCCG
>JACCDT010866418.1_pt1 | contig 11555 bp, 10 predicted proteins | sample 7446291 | NCBI WGS metagenome assembly JACCDT01 (sample SAMN15323446, study PRJNA562643) | freshwater metagenome | isolation source: river surface water | place: USA:Blue River Watershed | collected 2017-08-17 | reverse complement strand
GAGCAGCAAGTCGCAGACATCGCGCGCTGCGCCCTGACCGCCTGCTCGGGGCGTCACCCAGTGCGCCAGTGCTTGCACCTCCGCCTGCGCGTTGGGCGGCGCCACGGCCAAGGCGCAGCGTTTGAGCACCGGCACATCCGGCCAGTCATCTCCCATGGCTGCGGCTTGCGACCAGTCCAATCCGAGCGCTTCCAGGGTGCGTTGCGCTGCCGGCAATTTGTCCTCGGTGCCATAGTGCACCTGCGTGATGCCCAGCTGCGCCATGCGCAGGCGCAAGGCCGGACTGTCGCGCCCGGTAATCACCGCCACCTGCGTGCCACAGCGTTGCAACAGCTTGATGCCATGGCCATCCAGCGTGTGAAAGCGTTTGGTCGTCTCGCCGTGCTCGCTCATGAGCAGACCACCATCGGTGAGTACGCCGTCGACATCCAGAAACAACACGCGCACGTCTTGGGCCAGCAGCAGCCGCTCGGGGGAATGTTGCAGCACCGGGGTCATCAGATCACCTTGGCTCGCATCAGATCGTGCGTGTTGAGTGCGCCACACAACACACCCTGCTCGTCCACCACCAGCACACTGGTGATGCGGTGATGCTCCATCAGCTCCACCGCTTGAGCCGCCAGCGCATCGTCGCGAACCGTTTTGGGGTGCGGCCGCATGACCTGCGCCGCGGTGAGGGCGCGCAAATCCGCCCCTGTCTCGATCAGCCGGCGCAAATCGCCATCGGTGAACACCCCCAGAGGTCGACCTGCCTCGTCAACTACGGCCGAAGCGCCCAGGCCCTTGCCACTCATCTCCTGCATGAGTTGTCCAAAACTGGCCGCGGGGCTCACACGCGGTATCAGTTCTCCGGCTCGCATCACGTCACGCACCAGCGTCAGCAAGCGACGGCCCAGCGCCCCTCCAGGATGCGACCGAGCAAAGTCTTCCGCACGGAATCCACGCGCATCCAGCAAGGCCACTGCCAGCGCATCGCCCCAGGCCAGTTGCGCGGTGGTGCTGGCCGTGGGTGCCAGGTTCAGCGGGCACGCCTCTTTGTCCACGCTGCTGTCGAGCACGACATCAGCATGGCGAGCCAAGGTGGAGTCTGCACCACCGGTGATGGCAATCAAGGTAACGCCCAAACGTTTGAGCACAGGCAGGATGGCCGAGAGCTCCTCGCTCTCGCCGCTGTTGGACAGGGCAAGCACCAGATCATTGGCCTGCACCATGCCCAAATCCCCGTGGCTGGCCTCCGCTGGGTGCACAAACATCGCGGGCGTGCCGGTGGACGCCAAGGTGGCAGCGGTCTTGCGGCCCACATGGCCACTCTTGCCCATGCCCATCACCACCACACGGCCTTGCACGTTCAACATTGCGTGCACGGCCTTGACAAACCCCGGGCCGACACGGCCCACCAACTGAGCCACGGCCTGCGCTTCGATACTCAAGGTCTCGCGCCCCAGGGCCAGCGTTCGTTCGCCCGCATCGTGTGCGAGAGGTGATGAGAGGGGCTGCGTCATGGGACGATTTTACGGTGGGTCGGCCCCCTCGCCAGGCCTACAACGCCTGGGGGCTTGGTGAATGGCATTACGATGCCATGCATGACGTCCCTAGACCTTGCCTTGCTGTACCTGCTGGCTGCCGTGCTGGCTGTGGTGCTGTTTCGGCTGCTCAAGTTGCCCGCCATGCTGGGTTATTTGGTAGCGGGCATTGTGCTGGGTCCCCATGCATTGGCGCTGGCCGGTGATGCCCAGCGAGTCAACTACTTGGCCGAGTTCGGGGTGGTGTTCCTGATGTTTGTGATTGGGCTGGAGTTCAACCTGCCCAAACTGCGCAGCATGCAGCACCTGGTGTTTGGTCTGGGGCTGGGGCAGGTGGTCCTGACCCTGCTGGGCACCTTGATGGGTCATGTGGCCCTCAGCAGCGCCATGGTCTGGCTCGGCCAGCCCTGGGACCTGAGCTGGCAGGCCGCCATCACCCTGGGGGCGGCGTTGGCGATGTCGAGCACGGCCATTGTGGCCAAACTCCTGTCGGATCGGCTGGAGTTGTCCTCTGAACACGGGCAACGGGTCATGGGCGTGCTGTTGTTCCAGGATCTGGCGGTGGTGCCTTTGCTGGTGCTGATCCCGGCGCTGGCTGCGCCTGCCGACGCGGATTTGCTGATCACACTGGGCATCGCCCTGCTCAAGGGAGCGGTGCTTGTGGGTGCGCTGCTGTGGGGTGGCCCACGGGTCATGCGCGCCTGGCTCACCGTGGTGGCCAGGCGAAAGAGCGATGAGCTGTTCATGCTCAACCTGCTGCTCATCACCTTGGGCTTGTCCTGGCTCACCGAGCACGCCGGTCTGTCCCTGGCCTTGGGGGCCTTCCTGGCGGGCATGCTGATCGCCGAAACGGAGTACAAGCATGTGGTGGAAACCGACATCCGTCCATTTCACGATGTGTTGCTGGGCTTGTTTTTCATCACCATCGGCATGAAGCTGGACTGGTGGTCGGTGTGGGAGCGTTGGGGGCTGGTGCTGTTGCTCACCCTGCTGCCCGTGCTGGCCAAGGCGCTGCTGGTGACTGTGCTCGCGCGCGCCCTGGGTGCGACACCCGGGGTATCTCTGCGCACGGGTTTGTTTCTGGCTCAGGCCGGCGAGTTCGGGTTTGTGTTGCTGACGCTGGGCGCGCAGCATTCGCTCATTGCGCCGGAGTGGATGAGCCCGGTGCTGGCCGCCATGGTGTTGTCCATGCTGGCCACCCCCTTCATCGTGGAGTTCAGCGACCGCATTGTGTTGAAGGTGGTGGCCAACGAGTGGATGATGCAATCGGTACAACTGACCCAGATCGCCACACGCGCCATTCGCAGCCAGTCACATGTGATCATCTGTGGCTATGGGCGCAGTGGTCAGCAATTGGCGCGTCTGTTGGGTCAAGAGCACATCGCCTACATGGCGCTGGACCTTGACCCGGACCGGGTTCGTCAAGCTGCCGCCGCGGGGCACAGTGTGGTGTTTGGAGATGCTGCGCGTTTGCCCAGCCTGATGGCGGCGGGCCTGGCGCGCGCTGCCGCGGTGGTGGTGAGTTACCACGATACGCCCTCGGCACTCAAAGTGCTGGCCCATGTGCGCGAACACGCGCCCCAAGTGCCGGTGATTGTGCGCACCCCGGATGAGCGCGATCTCGATGTGCTGCGCCAGGCCGGGGCCGCCGAGGTGGTGCCCGAAACGGTGGAGGGAACCTTGATGCTGGCAGGTCATGCGCTGGCTCTCGTGGGTGTGCCCATGCGTCGTGTCTTGCGCGTGGTGCAGGCGCAGCGCGAAGCGCGTTACCAATTGCTGCGTGGCTATTTTCACGGCGGGGATGACGACACACTGGAAGAGATGGAGGAGGAGCGTCTGAACAGCGTCACCTTGCCCCTGGGGGCCTACGCCGTGGGACGCACGCTGGATGAGTTGGCCTTGCACGCCCTGCAAGTGGAGGTCTTGCAATGGCGCGCAGACAACGGCGCCACCACACACGAGATCGATGAACAACGCCCGCTGGAAGGGGGCGATACCCTGGTGCTATTTGGTCGGCCTACACCCCTGGAGTTGGCTCAGGATAAATTGCTCAAAGGCTGAGGGTAGCCCCTGCGCCTCACTTGCCGATGCAAAAGCGCGAAAAGATCACACCCAGCAAATCGTCGGCGGTGAACTCCCCTGTGATGGTGCCAAGCGCCTGCTGAGACAGACGCAACTCCTCGGCCAGCACATCCAATGCCGGTTGTGGTTGTTGAAGAATATCTTGCGCGCTGTGCACATGCTGTTGCACATGTGCCAACGCTTGCAAATGCCGCTCGCGCGCCATGAACACACCTTCGGCTTGTGAGGATTGCCAACCGGCTATCTCGAGCAATCGCGATCGCAACGCTTGCAGACCCTCCCCCGTGTGCGCCGACACGTACAACGCCGCCGCCGCAACTGTCTGTGCCGGTGGTGCCACCACATCGATTTTGTTCCACACATGCAGCACCGGGATCTGCGCGCTCACGGTGCGGGCAAAATCGGCCTCAAGCTGTGCATCCACGGCCTGGTAATCGGCCCGCGCCTGACGGGTCAGGTCGTGCAGAAACACCACGGCATCTGCTTGTGCAATCTGTCCCCACGCGCGCTCGATACCGATACGCTCTACCTCGTCTACGCCGGGTGAATCGGGTGCGCGCAATCCGGCTGTATCGATGACATGCAGCGGTACGCCCTCGATTTGCAGCACATGCGAAATGACATCGCGCGTGGTGCCGGCCTGCGGTGTGACGATGGCGAGTTCTGCCCCAGCCAGGGCGTTGAGCAGCGAGCTTTTGCCTGCATTGGGTTGACCGGCAATCACCACCCGGATACCTTCCCGCAGCAAACGGCCCTGTCGACTTCGCGCCTGTAACTGTTGCAATTGCGCTGCCAAGCTGTCGAGCCGGCCCCGTGCGTCGGCTTGCTGAAGAAAATCGATGTCTTCTTCCGGGAAGTCCAACGTCGCTTCAACCAACATGCGCAAATGCGTCAAGCCTTCTTGCAGCGCCTGGACTTCGCGTGAAAACGCCCCCTCCAGTGAACGGCTTGCGCTGCGGGCGGCGGCCTCCGTGCTGGCATCGATCAAATCAGCCACGGCTTCGGCTTGGGCAAGGTCCAGTTTCTGGTTGAGATAGGCGCGCTCGGTAAACTCGCCCGGTCGGGCCATGCGCAGGTGCGGCAACCAAGAGGTTGGCAATGGCTCGCGGGACGTTTCACGGCTTGCCGACGCTCGCTGCGCAACCTCCAGGCAGCGCTGTAGGATCAACTGCAACACCACCGGGCCCCCATGGGCTTGCAATTCAAGGACATCTTCACCGGTGTAGCTGTGCGGCCCCGGAAAGAAGAGGGCAATCACTTGATCGATGATGCGCCCATCGCCGTCTCGGATCGGCACCAAGGTGGCCTCACGAGGCCTGAGATCGCGTTGACACAGCACCCGAGCCCAGGGCGCGAGACCCGCACCACTGGTTCGCACGATCCCCACGGCCCCCCGCCCGGGGGCGGTCGCAATGGCAATGATGGGGGCCGTGCGGTCGATCATGACCTCACTTCAACACACCCAGTTGCTTGTTGATCATCCACTGCTGGGCAATGGACAGGATGTTGTTGGTCAGCCAATACAGCACCAGTCCGGCGGGGAAGAAGAAGAACATCACGCTGAAGGCCAGCGGCATGATCCACATCATCTTGGCCTGAAGGGGGTCCGGCGGCGTGGGGTTGAGCCAAGTCTGCAGCATGGTGGAGAGCGTCATCAACACCGGCAAGATGAAGAACGGATCGGGCGCCGCCAGGTCGTTGACCCATCCAATCCACGGCGCATTACGCATCTCCACGGTGGACAAGAGCACCCAGTACAGCGCAATGAACACCGGGATCTGGACGGCAATGGGCAGACAACCGCCCATGGGGTTGACCTTCTCCTCGCGATAGATTCTCATCATCTCAGCCTGCATCTGCTGCGGGTTGTCTTTCAATCGCTCACGCATTTCCATGATGCGCGGGTTGATGGCCTTCATCTTGCCCATGCTGCGATAGGCCTGCGCATTGAGCCAGTAAAACGCGATCTTGAGCAGGAACACCAGCGCCACAATCGACCACCCCCAGTTGTGCAACTGGTCATTGAGTTGATCGAGCAGCCAGAACAGCGGTTTGGCGAGGATGGTGAGCCAACCGTAGTCCTTGACCAGCTCCAGCCCCGGGTAGAGCGCCTCGAGGTTGTGCTCTTCCTGCGGGCCGATAAACAAGTGCGCCGCCAGCGTCTGGCTCTTGCCCGCCTCAAGGGAGGGCAAGGCCGCGATCATGCCCACGGCATACAGGTTGTTGTCGATTTTGCGGGCAAAGAGGTCTCGTTGCAGGTTGTTGGGTAACCACCAGGCACTCGCGAAGTAGTGCTGCACCATCGCCACATAGCCGTCCTGGCTCTGCTTTTCCATCTCGACTTTGTTTTTCTCGATGTCACTGAACTCGACCTTCTGGTATTTCTTGGCGTTTGTGTAGACGGCCGGTCCGGTGAAAGTGGAATAAAAAGCGGACTCGCCCTCGGGCTTGTTGCCATCACGCACCAGTTGCACATACAACTGCGGCGTGACGGCAGCGGCGTTCTGGTTGATCACTTCGTGCTCGATGGTGATGTCATAGGCGCCACGGCGCAACAGATAGGTTTTGACCAGCTTGACCCCATTGACGCTGGCGGACTCAAATCGCAGTTTGAGTTCTTTGGCGCCATCGGCCAAACGCCGCTCCTGGGTGGTGAGGGTCATGGGTGTTTTGTGTGTGGGTAACGCGGGGGCGCCGGCACCCGGAATCAGCCCCGATTGCGCCAAATACACCCGCTCGCGGCTTTCATCCAGCAGCACCACGGGTTGACCCGCCTGTTGAACATCCGCATGCTTGAGCAGTTCGGCGCGCAACACCGAGCCGCCTTCGCTGTCCAGGCGCAGCTTGAGTACATCGGTCTCGACCTCGATCACCTCACGCGCGCTCTTGGTGGTCTCGCTTGGGGCGCCGCCTGGCACCGCTTGGGGTGTGACGGTGCTAGTCGCCGACGGAACGCCTGCTGCGCCTGGCGCCCCGGTGGTATTGACCGGGTTTGCGCCGGCCGGCGCTTCCGCCTTGACAGGCGGGGCCGGAAAGAAGGTGGCCTTGTGCCCGTTGTAGATTTGCCATTGGTCCCACAGCAACACCATGGAAAACCCAAAAACCACCCACAGAATAGTGCGGCGAATGTCGTTCATGTCGATTTCTTCAGGGATTGGGGGTCCTGCGACGGACCGGAAGGCATGAGAGGGCCAGAAAGCGTGGCACTCGGAACTGGATCATGACCGCCCTCACACCAGGGATGGCAACGACCCAGTCGGCGCAAGGTGAGATAGGAGCCCTGCGCCGCCCCATGCGACGCCAGCGCTTGCAGCGCATATACAGAGCAAGTAGGCTCAAAACGGCACGCACTGCCCAGCCATGGGCTTAGCAGCAACCGATAGCCTTGAACCAGGCTCAGCAACACGCGTTGCATCATGGTTGGGCCACCCGTGACAACAGTTGTTCGAGCTCCTGGCGGGCCGCTTGTTTGAGTTGGGGAGAGGTGGCGCTGACAAATTGTCCGCGCTCGAATGGGGCACGCAATCGCACCACATGGTCGCCCAGGGGCAGTCGGCTCTCAAACGCGGTCATGACGTTGTAAATTTGGCGCTTCAAGGCGTTGCGTGTGACCGCACGACGGGCCAAGCGCTTGGGCAAGATGGCACCGACACGGGACCCTTTTGGAGGAACGTTTGGGGGTGTGCACAGGGCGTCTGTCCCTGGCATGGTCGGCGTGGGTCTGGCCAAACGTCGGTGCAACACAAAGTGCGGCGTTCGCGACACCACCTCGGCCGCCATCACCGCTTGAAAATCGGCGCGATGGCGCAAGTGGTCCACGGTCCGCAAGTCCACCCAGCAACCAGGCATTGCGCCAAGTCCACGCCTGGTGGGACGGGCACAGGGGCACGGTTGCCAAGGGGACAGACTGAAAATTAAACCGCCAGACGCTTGCGGCCCTTGGCACGGCGCGCATTGATCACGGCGCGGCCCCCACGGGTCTTCATGCGAACCAGAAAGCCATGGGTACGGGCTCGGCGAGTCTTGGAGGGTTGGTAGGTGCGCTTCATGGCAGAACCTCGATTCTTTATAAAAGGGTTTTATCAGGGAAACCCATCATTATCGCAAAAAACTGGCTGGCCCTACCCAAAAACCTTGAAATCCTTCTTAGAATGGCCCGCAACGAGCTGTGGATAAATTTTTGATAAAGTCCTGCCACAGGCTTTTTCAGTGCACACTGTCCACAGTCCTGATTTGCATGAGTTCCGGTTTTATTCCCCCCTCTCCCCTGTCCTCTGGCTCACCCGAGCCGGGTGATGCGCTGTGGCAATCCTGCCTGGAGCAGTTGGCTCAGGAGCTGCCCGAACAGCAATTCAACACCTGGATTCGCCCTTTGCACGCCGTGGTCACACCTGACTTGTCCAGTGTGCGCATCACCGTGGGAAACCGATTCAAACTCGACTGGATTCGTGCTCAATATGTTCAGCGCATGGTTCAACTGCTGAGCCAGATGAACGGGCAACCCGTCCAAGTAGAGTTAGTGCTTGCTCAGCGTGAAACTCCTGTTAAATCTGCTCTGTCACGGGTTTCTCCAGAGCAAGAACCCATTCTTGACATCACGCCCCTGGCCGACGATGGCGTGGGCACGGGGTTTCGTACCCGACTCAATTCCGCACTCACCTTTGACACCTTGGTGGAAGGTTCTGCCAACCGCATGGCACGAGCAGCGGCCACCCATGTCGCCAATTCGCCGGGCCATTTGTACAACCCGCTGTTCATCTATGGTGGCGTGGGTTTGGGAAAAACCCACCTGGTACACGCGGTTGGCAATGCCTTGTTGGCCCAGCGCCCCGATGCCAAAGTTCTCTACATCCATGCGGAGCAGTTTGTCTCAGATGTGGTTAAAGCCTATCAACGCAAAACCTTCGACGAGTTCAAGCACCACTACCACTCGCTGGATTTGCTGTTGATTGACGATGTGCAGTTCTTTGCCAACAAGGAACGTACACAAGAGGAATTCTTCAATGCCTTTGAGGCGCTGCTGGCCAAGAAATCACACATCGTGATGACCAGCGACACCTATCCCAAGGGTTTGACCGATATTCACGAACGCCTGGTATCGCGGTTCGATTCTGGCTTGACCGTCGCGATCGAGCCGCCAGAACTCGAAATGCGCGTGGCCATTTTGATGAGCAAGTCCCGCACAGAAGGGGCCGACATGCCCGAAGAGGTGGCCTTTTTTGTTGCCAAAAACGTTCGTTCCAACGTGCGTGAGCTCGAAGGGGCATTGCGCAAAATCCTGGCGTATTCCAGGTTCAACCAAAAAGAGATTTCGATCCAGCTCGCCCGGGATGCTCTGCGGGACCTGCTCTCCATCCAGAACCGCCAAATATCGGTTGAAAATATCCAGAAAACCGTCGCCGACTATTACAAGATCAAAGTGGCTGACATGTATTCCAAGAAACGGCCCGCCTCGATTGCCGGCCACGGCAAATTGCGATGTACTTGGCCAAAGAACTGACCCAGAAAAGCTTGCCCGAGATCGGGGAATTGTTTGGCGGTCGTGACCACACAACCGTCTTGCATGCCGTCCGCAAAATCGGCAGCGAACGTCAGCAACTCACCGAACTCAATCAACAACTTCACATCCTCGAACAAACCCTCAAGGGATAAAAAACCGACGCCTGAATAACCCTGTGCATGAATTTCCAACAACGACACACTTGTCCACAGGTGGGGGTAATTTCCTCGACTTATCCCCATGGGTGGTACATCACCGAAGCAGGGGTGCCCACACCCTTTCAAACCCATCAAGTTGTTGAAAAAAAAGAGGAAAATATGGTTTTCCACAGAGTAACGCCGGCCTTACCTACTACTCCTAATTAAATCAATGACATCAAGAGGTTGACATGATCGTATTGAAAGCCACCCAGGACCGCGTGCTGTCTGTGTTGCAGTCCGTCTCCGGCATCGTGGAACGCCGGCACACATTGCCGGTGTTGGCCAATGTGTTGATTCGAAAATCAGGGTCCAGCTTGCAACTGACCACCAGCGATCTGGAAATTCAGATACGCACCCATGCAGATCTGGGCGGTGATGTTGGTCAGTTCAGTACCACGGTGGGTGCTCGAAAACTGATTGACATCTTGCGATCCATGCCGGCCGACCAGACCGTGAGTTTGGAGTCCAGCCAAAACAAATTGGTGCTCAAAGGCGGCAAGAGCCGTTTCACCTTGCAAACCCTGCCGGCGGAAGATTTTCCACTGGTTCAAGAATCGCCCAACTTTGGCCCCGTGTTCAGTGTGCCGCAAAAAACCCTCAAGGGCTTGCTGCAACAGGTGTCGTTTTCCATGGCGGTGCATGACATCCGCTACTACCTCAATGGTATTTTGTTTGTGGCAGAAGGCAAGCAACTGAGTTTGGTGGCGACCGATGGCCACCGCTTGGCCTATGCCAGTGCCACACTGGATGTTGAGGTTCCGCGACAGGAAGTGATCTTGCCGCGAAAAACCGTGCTGGAAATGCTGCGCCTCTTGAGCGACAAGGAAGGTGCCATTGACATGCAGTTTGCCAATAATCAGGCCAAGTTTGTTTTTGACGGCATGGAGTTTGTTACCAAGTTGGTCGAGGGCAAGTTTCCCGACTACAACCGAGTCATTCCCAAGAACCACAAGAACACCATCACCCTGGGGCGCGGTCCCTTGTTGGCGTGCTTGCAACGCACCGCAATTTTGACCAGCGAAAAATTTAAAGGTGTCCGCCTCAATCTGGAGCCGGGTTTGCTGCGTGTGGCATCCAACAACGCCGAGCAGGAAGAGGCGGTGGATGAGCTTGAAATTGATTACAGTGGAGATGCCATCGAGATCGGATTCAACGTGACTTATCTGATCGATGTGTTGACGAATATGGAACAGGACATGGTCCGCATGGACTTGGCGGATTCCAACAGTTCGGTGCTGATCACCATTCCCGAGCAGTCCAGTTTCAAGTATGTGGTGATGCCCATGCGAATCTAAGCAGTTGTCGCACTGTCCGTTCCCGAATATCACGAGGACCTGCGCTTGTCAGGTCTTGAGAAAGTAGTATGAGCTTACCCAACGAACCCCAGTCTTCCGAGCCCGTTCCCGCAGCAGATGCCTACGGGGAAGGCTCGATCCAGATTCTGGAAGGCCTAGAGGCTGTTCGTAAAAGACCTGGCATGTACATCGGCGATACCTCCGATGGCACGGGTTTGCACCACCTGGTGTTTGAAGTTGTCGACAACTCTATCGACGAAGCCTTGGCAGGGCACTGCGATGACATCGAGGTCATCATCCATTCGGACAACTCCATCAGCGTCAAGGACAACGGTCGTGGGATTCCCACGGGTGTGAAGATGGACGACAAGCATGAACCCAAGCGCAGTGCTGCAGAAATTGCATTGACCGAATTGCACGCGGGCGGCAAGTTCAACCAGAACAGCTACAAAGTTTCAGGCGGTCTGCACGGTGTGGGCGTATCGTGCGTGAACGCCTTGTCCAAATGGCTGCGCTTGACCGTGCGGCGTGAAGGCAAGGTGCATTCGCTCGAGTTTGCAAGGGGCTTTGTTCAACATCGATTGATAGAAATCGTCGAGGGTGTGGACGTCTCGCCGATGAAAGTCACGGGCGACACCGAAAAACGCGGGACAGAGGTTCATTTCCTGCCAGACACCGATATCTTCACGCAGAACGCAGACTTCCACTACGAGATTCTCAGCAAACGCCTGCGTGAGTTGAGCTTTCTTAACAATGGCGTTCGCATTCGTTTGACCGATGAACGAACTGGCAAGGCCGACGACTTCTCGGGCGCTGGCGGCGTGAAAGGCTTTGTCGAGTTCATCAATGGGGGCAAGAAAGTGTTGCACCCTAATGTGTTTCATGCCATGGGTGAGCGAGCAGCCGATACCTATGGTGGGATTCCCGGCACCAGCATTGGGGTTGAAGTCGCCAT
>JACCDT011811580.1_pt1 | contig 11564 bp, 12 predicted proteins | sample 7446291 | NCBI WGS metagenome assembly JACCDT01 (sample SAMN15323446, study PRJNA562643) | freshwater metagenome | isolation source: river surface water | place: USA:Blue River Watershed | collected 2017-08-17 | reverse complement strand
CCTTCCACCAAATGCGCATCATGCAGAGCAAAACTGGATTTAACCGTACGGTCTTTACTGATTTGCGCCTCAGAAGTTTCCACACAATGCAAGGCATAATTTTCATTTAACCAAGCACGAGTTTCTTTGGGAAGGTTTAACATTTCATCAAAAGAACGGGCCGATTTTTTCCAAATCCATTCATAGATTTGCTTGGCACGAAAAGCTGGCTGGCCTTGTTCCAACATGGCCTGCTTCAATTCTTCCAATCCTAATTTACGAATGGCTTTTACCGCCCGTTTTTCTGCTAATTCTGGCACGATTATTTCTTTAATAATTCACCTACTTTGGCCGAAATGGCTTTACCATCTGCTAAACCCGCTAATTGCTTGGTAGCGGCACCCATTACTTTGCCCATGTCTGCTGGACTCGTCGCTCCTACCGAAGCAATGATTTCTTGTAATTTAACCGTTAACTCCTCATCCGATAATTGCTTTGGCAAAAACTCCTCAATAATGGTCAATTCTACTTGCTCTTTTTCAGCTAAATCCGGACGATTTTGCGCCACATACACTTCCAATGAATCTTTGCGCTGCTTGGCTGCTTTCATCAAAATTTTCATTTCCGCATCTGCAGACAATTCTCCAGCAACTGAACCAGACGTTTCTTCCAATAAAATCAATGATTTAATCGCTCTTAAAGCTCTTAAACGATCTGCATCTTTCGCACGCATGGCATCTTTGATACCACTTTCAATTGTTAATTTTAACGACATATCTTTTTGGTTTAAAAATGGGATTTCACTCCCTCTATAAATTCTCGATGATTGCTCAAACGAGGAACTTTATGCTGTCCCCCCAATTTTCCTCTTTCTTTCATCCAAGCATAAAAAGTCCCAGAAGGTGCTTGATGAAGAATCGGCGGACCTAAGACTAAATTATAAGAACGCTTAGCGTCATAATCTGAATTAAGTTCTCTCAACGTTTGATCCAAAATCTCTGCAAAGATACTGAAATCTTTGGGTGCTTTGGAAAATTCAATGACCCATTCATGATTTCCGCTTTTTCCGCCTTCCATAAAAGAAGGCGCCGCCGTATATTCCTTTAAAACCGCAGAAGTGGAATAACACGCTTTAGCTATTGCTTGTTCCGCATTTTCAATAATTAATTCCTCCCCAAAGGCATTGATAAAATGCTTGGTTCTTCCCGTTATCTTGATTCGATAAGGGAATTTAGAGGTGAATTTCACTGTATCTCCAATTTTATAACGCCATAAACCCGCATTGGTACTGATGACCAAGGCATAATTAATACCCAATTCCACTTCCCAAAGAGGGACAATGGTATTGGCCTCCTCTCCTTCTTCATTCAACGGAATAAATTCGTAAAAAATGCCATAATCGAGCATCAATAACAATTCATCAGGTAAACTTAAATCGTCTTGTATACCAAAAAAGCCTTCAGAGGCATTGTATATTTCCAAAAAGCCGATGTCCATCCCCTGAAAAACTTCCTTCTTAAACATTTCCCGATAAGGCCCAAAAGCCACCGCTCCATGAATCATGAATTCAAAGTTTTCCCATACCTCCAAGATGGATTTCTTGCCTGTGATGGCTAGAATTTTTTCGATCAAAACCAAGGTCCAAGTAGGAACACCCAAAATACTTGTCACATTCTCCTGGGAAGTGACTTCCGCCATTTTTTCAATCTTTTGATCCCAATCGTCCATCAGTGCGACATCCAATGAAGGAGTGCGAATCAATTGCGCCCAAATAGGTAAATTCTTCATCACCACCGCCGAAACATCCCCCAATAACATGCTTGAATTCATGGGATTGCTCGATAAACTTCCACCAATGGACAGCCCTTTCCCTTCGAAAACCTTCGTGTCTGGTTTGTTATTGACCAGCAAAGTAATCATGTCTTTTCCCCCCATCAAGTGACAATCTCCTAAAGATTCTTTGGAGACAGGGATAAATTTACTTCTTGCATTGGTAGTTCCAGACGATTTAGAAAACCAAGAAATGGGTGTAGGCCAAAGAATTTGTTGCTCCCCCTTCATCATCCGATCGATGTAAGGAAATAACTCTTCATAAGTGGAAATCGGAACGGTTGATTTAAATTGCTGGTAACTCTTCATCCAGCCATATCCATACAAACGCCCCCATTCTGTGTGCTGCGCTTGTGCCAAAATATCAAATAAACATCGCTCTTGTAATTCGTGCGGCCGAGTGTACATCGCTTCAATGCGAGGCATTCTCTTTTTCATCAACCACAACAAAGTTTCGTTAAAAAGCGACATGGAATTTTATGGCTTAAAAAGGGTTAAGGCTCTATTGGGATAATCTGTGATGAATCCATCCACTTTCAAATGCACCATTTTTTGCATTTCTTCCACTTCATTTACCGTCCAAGGAATTACCTTGATGTTTCTTTCATGACAAAAATCTACTGCCGATGGGTCCAAAGATCCATAACTAGGGCTATAAATATCAGGGGCAAAACCCAAGTCTTTTAGGGTGTTCTCAGGCGTTTTCCGACTCACCAAGGCAGATAATTTCACAGGGGCATATTCGCCCTTTTGGATGGCTTGATGCCAAAATTGTAAGACATTGAAATCGAAACTTTGCAAAATAACAAAAGGGGCATCCACGTAATGTTGAACGAGGGCATGGACTTTGTCTGAAAACTCCTTTACGGTCTTTGGCTGAGAAATACCATAGGCCTTTTCATCCGATTTAATTTCAATATTGTAATAAATGGCTTTTCCAGTTTTCTTCCGAAAAGCTTCCCCCATTGTTAATACATCTGATAACAAAGGTTTAAAACAAGCTATTTTTTGTTGTTCCGGAAACAAGGCATTCCCTCTTTTTCCTACATCAAACGACTTAATTTCATCATAAGTCATTTGAAATAAATTCAGCTTTTCTTGATTTTCCTTACTGACAGGCTGACCATCTGGAAAACTAGCATAAAGGGCATTCATGTAGGGCTCATGAGAAACCACCACTTGACCATCTGCGGATAAACAAACGTCCATTTCTAGGACTTGAACACCCAACTGTAAGGCATGTTCAAAAGCGGGCAAGGTGTTTTCAGGGTACAAACCCCTGCAAGCCCGATGGCCTTGAATCAATGGTATTTGAGCACTTAAACCCATATTAATTAGCAAAAAGATCCATAAAAATACAACTTTCATAAGGGTTTTACTGACTTTGTTCGCGTTTGACTTAATTCATCCAATTGGGCAAAAACTTTTTTATACAATTCCTTAAAAACCTTAGGCTCACGCATGTAATCATTCAAACTATTCGTAAAACGAGCAGAATCGATGCCATGCTTTTTAAAAACTCCTTTTTCCAAATAATTATAGACCACCAAAGAAGAATCAACTGTTCCTAAATGCATGGCATTCACCTTTCCTTCAGTTAAATGAATATCCACCAATATTTCAATCATTTTTGCTTCTGACAAAGTATTGGATTTTTTGGTTTCACTGCATGAAAACAAGAATGGAAGAGCTAGAAAAATATATTTGTACATGCTAAAAAATTTAGACACAAATTAGAAAGCTTTTGCGAATATTCATTGGAAATCATGACTTTTCCCTAATTTTCATTTTAAATCTCTAATTTTAACCTTTGTATTCATCCAATCTATATCCCCAAAAATGGATATTCGGTCATTTTTTACACATGTCGTAAACCTAGAAATTCGCATCAGAAAAGCGATTAATACCCAAATGCACGGGAATTTTTCGTCTGTTTTCAAGGGCTCAGGTTTGGAATTTAGCGATTTGCGCCAATACCAATATGGGGACGATGTACGGCACATCGATTGGAACACAAGTGCCAAAGGACATGGAACTTTTGTAAAATTATACAAAGAAGAAAAAGAACAAACCGTTTTTTTCCTCCTAGATGTCAGCGCTTCCGGAAATATAGGCCGACAAGAGAAAAGTAAATTGTCGACAATGAAAGAAGTGACAGCCGTTTTGGCCCTTTCAGCCATGAAAGAAGCGAGTCATATTGGGTTTTGTTGTTATTCGGATAAAAACGAGAAATTCATGGCGCCAGCCGCTGGCAAAAAACATGGATTCAAAGCCATTTCTGAACTCTATAAATTAGAGCCTGAAAGCAAAGGAACCGACATCAAAGGCGCCTTGCTTTTTTTATCTCAAGTGTTGAAACGCAGAAGCTTGATTTTTATCTTATCAGATTTTATCGACAATGGTTTTGAAGATTTTTTGAAAGCAACGGCCAATAAACACGATTTAGTGGTGATCCAAATCAATGACAAACAGGAACTAAAACTGCCTTCAATGGGCATTATTCCCATTTTTGATCCAGAAAGAAACAAAACAACTTGGGTAAATACTTCTTCCAAATCTTTCAAACAATTACTTTGGGAAGAAACAGAAAACAAAGGAAGTCGATTGAAAAAATGGTGCAAGCAATGGAGTGCAGATTATATTTCCATTCAAGCGGGAGAAGATTTTGTGCCTGCATTGATCAAATTATTTAATACTAGAAAGTAATGACTCAACAGGATTTACAAATTCAGGGTAAATTTTTGGAGGATTCGGTCAAAATCGGTCAAATCTTTCACTATACTGTATTTGTCAAACATCCCAAAAATCAAGAAATCTTCTTTCCGCCCATTCATCAAGCATTAGGTGCATTTGAACCTGTAAAAAGAGACTATTTTGTTACGCAAACAAAAGGAGAAAGTAGCCTAGATTCCGTTATTTATACTTTTCGATTATTCAATATTCAAAAAAGTCACATTTTGAAATTCCCTGTATATGTCATGGAAAATCAAGATTGTACTTTAATTCAAGCCAAGCCAGACACCATTTTTCTAAAAAGATTGGTGAAAAATCCAGAAAAAGTCGATTTAGAAAAGGTTTACAGTCAAATCGAAATTCCTTTGTTAGCCCCCAAAACTGAACTTAAAAATATTCTTTCTTGGGGAATCGGTTTGATTCTTTTATCAGGACTAACCTATTGGTTTTTCGGAAATCGGATCAAGCAAGCTTATCAGCTTTACCTGCTTTGGAGAAAAAATTTAGAGTTTAGAAGGACATTTCAACGATATTTTAGAAATATTACCAATACGACTGTCGGATTACGGAATCTAGAAAAAGCGTTTACGCTGTGGAAAGTCTATTTAGAGTCGCTATCAAAAATTCCCTATTCTACTTTTACCACCAAAGAAATGTTAGACAATCTAAATGTTAAACATTTAGACAAATATTTAAATGAAATGGATTCGGCCATTTATGGAGGTAATTTTTCTTCCAAAACCACGGAATCGTTGAATCATTTAATGACGATTGCAACCAATATTTACCAATCTAAGCGAAGGAAAATCAAATTAGAAAGCAAGAAAAAATGAAATCAAGCCTAGAAATTTATTGGTTCGAAATCCAATCGATTTTTTCATTTCATTGGGAGAATCCCATTTTCTTGTATTTGTTACCTTTGCCATTCCTTGTTTATTTTATAAAAAACGTTTGGCAGAAAAATAAAAGATCTAAAATTAGTTTGTCATTTGCTGTTCCTCTGAGTCAAAACAAAGTAACAAGAATCATCAGTTTTATCCCGGAAATCATACAAGGAGCTGTTTTATTAAGTTTAATCATAGCCATTTCGCAGCCGTATAAATCGATTATACACCACAAAAAGGAAGCCAAAGGTATCGACATTGCTTTGGCCATTGATTTATCCTCCTCCATGCTAAGCAAAGACGTAAAACCTTCCAGGTTGGAAGTAGCTAAAAGTGTGGCCAAGACATTTATTCAGAAAAGAACAGCCGATCCGATTGCCCTAATTGCCTTTGCAGGGGAACCCTATTTGGCCTGCCCCATCACCTTAGACAATGCCTACTTGCAAGGCGCTTTAGGAGCTTTAGAATCTTCCATGATTCCGGAGGAAGGCACAGCCCTTGGGGATGCTTTAGGTATGTGTTTAAACCAAATTCGTGACAATCCGAATCCAAAAAAAATCTGTATTTTAATCAGTGATGGGAAAAACACTGCTGGTAATTTAGATCCGAATATCTCAGCCAAATTGGCTAAAACATTTAAAATTAAGGTCTATACCATTGCCGTTGGATCCAATCAAAGCCAGTTAGACCCTGTAGATGAAAGTACATTGAGAAGCATCGCCCAACAAACGCAAGGTAAATTTTTCAGGGCGACAGATGTAAAAGCTTTACAAAATACCTTTGATAAAATTGATCAACTAGAAAAAACAAAAATTTACAACATCACGTGGGAGGAGCGCATAGACCAAAGCCCTATTTTTATTCGATTGGCCTTTCTATTGTTTGTTATAGGTATGATCTTGAGATTAACGTGGATCCACAATGTATTAGAAGATTGATATGATTTTATTCCCCAACGCGAAAATAAATATTGGATTGTATGTCACCGAGAAAAGACCTGACGGCTTTCATAACTTGGAGAGTGCATTTTTCCCAACAAATTGGACAGACATATTAGAAATTACCCCCCAAGCAAGTTTTGAATTTAGTTCTTCTGGCCTGCCCATTTCTGGAAGCGTGGAAAATAATTTGTGCTACAAAGCCTATCAATTGCTCAAAGAAGCCTATCAAATTCCAGGGGTACACATTCATTTGCATAAAATCATCCCCATGGGGGCAGGATTAGGCGGAGGAAGTTCAGATGCGGCTTTTACTTTAATGGGCCTGAGAGATCTATTTGAATTACCATTGAGTAATAAAGATTTAATCCCTTTTGCCCAAAAATTAGGTAGCGATTGCGCATTTTTTCTACTGAATACCCCCGCATTTGGAACAGGTAAAGGAGATGAATTAAGTCCCATCGAATGCTCCATCCAAGATAAATGGATGGTTCTGATTTATCCTAAAATTGCCATTTCAACGCAAGAAGCCTACGCCAACATTCGAGTTTCTCCAGCAAAAAACCATTTACCAGAGGCTCTCAAAAGACCCATTTCAGAGTGGAAATCAAGTATTCATAACGATTTTGAAGACAGTGTATTCCCGAAATACCCCATTTTAAAAGAAATTAAAGAGGAATTGTATGCCCTTGGGGCCATTTATGCTTCCATGAGTGGATCAGGCTCCACCCTTTTCGGAATATTTGACAAGGAAATTGAGTTGCCAGAAAAGTGGAAGGGCTATGTAATTAAGAATGTAGAATTGAGAATGTAGAATTACACTTTGTGTTCTTTGTGTTAAAAAAAACCACAAAGGCACGGAGAACTTTTCGTATTCCTCATTTTCTCTTTTCCTTTACTCCCTACAAAATTGAAACTATTCTATTAATTTTGTGGTTATACAATTTCAATCCATTATTCTTCAAAAATGCTAAGTCCAACTATCCATATCTACACAGAATCAACGCCGAATCCGCATTCAATGAAATTCGTATTCAACATTGAATTATTGCCAGACGGTTTATCGTTTGATTATGAACAACCCGCAGATGGATTAACCAAAGAAAAATCTTCGCCATTGGCGGTTGCATTATTTGGCTTTGATTTTGTACAAAGAGTGTTCATTACGAGCAATTTTATCACATTGACAAAATCAGAAAATATTGCTTGGGAAGATGAATTATTTGGCATTAAACAATATTTAAAAGCCTATTTCGCAGAGAAAAAGCCGGTATTTAGTTTACCACAAAGTGAATATTCAGAAACGGATGGTTCTTCCGATTCAGAAATTATCTCGAAAATCAAAAATGTATTAGAACAATATGTCAAACCAGCAGTCGAATCTGATGGTGGGGCAATTTCGTTTCACTCCTTCAATGAAGAAACAGGGCAAGTCAAAGTCCTTTTACAAGGGTCCTGTTCAGGTTGCCCATCCTCTACCATCACCTTAAAAGCCGGCATTGAAACCCTTATGACAAGAATGGTTCCTGAGGTGAAAGAGGTGGTAGCGGAGAGTTAGGTAATAGGTAATAGGTAAAAGGTAATAGGTAAGGAGAGAAAACGAGAGAAGAGAGAAGAGAGAAAAGAGAAGAGAGAAAAGAAAAAAGAGAAGAGAGAAAAGAGAAAAAACTATACCTATTACCTTTTACCTATTACCTATTACCTTTTACCTATTACCTCTTTCATCGCACCACCTCAAACCTCTTTTTCGCTTCTTTTCTCGAAAATGCATTAAAATGCCACCATTCAAAATCGATGGGCATGAAACCTGCTTTTTTCATTATGTTTCGTAATAATAATCGATTTTCATACGCCTAGGCCGTCAATTGCCCATTATTCAAAAACTGCTGTTCCAATTTTGGATAGGCTAATTCGCCAAAAAAATCATATTTCGTCCCCATATCCAAGGCTTGTCCTTTTTCATCTGCCAAGGTCAGGTCAATCGCACTTCCATAATTATGAATGGAATGTTCTTTGGGGTCTGCCACGTATTTTTGTCGCTCTCGGGGCACTAAATCAGTTAAGGTATTCCATAACACCCATTGAATCGACAATGGCCTGGCGGCATCGTAAATCAAAATGTGGTAGCCAGGATTCGATTGTTGTAATAGCTCGTTTGCTTTTTTTAATTTGACGATCACCTCTTTTTGCAAATAGGCCGTATTCAGACAACCGTACACATTTTTTTTCATGAAGTTATCCGAAGTCGCGTATTTTAATTCAACCAAAACAGAAGGAATTTCTTTTTTTACTTCCACAAGTCCCTGCTCCGACATCGCTTTTTCATACGAGCAAGTGGTTTTTTGGGCGCTGGCTGACCAGGATATGGCAACAAAAAAGAAAAAAAGAAATCGGGCACGAAAGGCTTTTTTCATAATTAAACAAAGAATTTCCCTAAATTTAGACAAATTTTTCACGAAAAAATGCCTCTTGACAAGGCGCTTTGATCAATGGCTTTAAATTGGATTTGGTTTTTATTTTTTGGCGTGGCATTCGTTGTCGCCCTCATTCAATATATTTTCTTTGGGAATGCTGATATTTTTAAACTCTTGGTGGATGGAATGTTCGATTCTGCGGAAATGGCAGTTATGAAAATTGCCCTGCCGCTGGCTGGCGTAATGACCTTCTTCATGGGTATTTTACAAGTAGGCGAAAAAGCGGGAGCCATTCAGTTTTTAGCCAAAAGAATTAGACCCTTTTTTACCCGTCTTTTTCCTGAAATCCCAGAAGATCATCCCGTTCATGGACAAATGATCATGAATTTTTCTGCTAATTTATTAGGCCTCGATAATGCCGCGACTCCATTTGGCTTAAAAGCCATGCAAGGATTACAAGATTTGAATTCAGAAAAGGAAACAGCTTCCAATGCGCAAATCATGTTTTTGACCTTGCATAGTGCAGGACCCGTGCTAATTCCACTCAGTATCATGGCACAACGTGCAATCTATGGAGCAAAGGACGCTTCGGATGTGTTTATTCCCTGTTTAATGGCCACCTACGCTGCGACAATGACCGGATTGATATTCGTGGCTATCAAACAAAGAATTCGCCTCTTAGATCCCATTTTAATGGGTTGGATTCTTGGCTTAACTGCCATTTTGGGAGGCATATTATTTTACTTTAGCCATTTGAGCAAAGAGGAAATCGAAATTCAATCCAAAATATTCAGTAATGGACTTTTATTTACACTGATTTTTAGTTTTTTGGCGGCAGCCTTTTGGAAGAAAGTGGACATCTTTTCCACCTTTGTAGATGGCGCAAAAAGTGGATTCGAAACGTCTGTCAAGATCATCCCTTACTTAGTTGGAATGCTCGTTGCCATCAGTTGTTTAAGAAATTCGGGTGTATTAGATTTTATTGTTCAAGGCATGAAATGGGTGGTTTCATTGACTCCCCTAGATGCCCGTTTTACGGACGCTTTACCAACCGCTTTGTTGCACCCTGTCAGCGGAAGTGGGTCAAGAGCCATGATGATTGATACCATGAAAACATTTGGTCCAGACTCCTTTGCAGGAAGATTATCCTGTGTGTTTCAGGGTTGCGCAGAAACCATTTTATACGTAATTGCCTTGTATTTTGGATCCGTTCAAGTCAAAAACATTCGTTATACCCTATGGGCTGGACTCACCGCAGACGTCGTTGGAATCATTACCGCGATAGGGGTTAGTTATGTGTTTTTTGGGTAATTTTCTGATATAAACCCTTGTGCCTTTGTGTTAAAACAATCAATTTAAAACACAAAGGCACAACGCTTCACAAGGATTCACAAATCAAACCATTGGAGGTTCTTTTGATCTTCAATCCCAAATGGCTCAATAATTCATTGGTATCTTTCATCAAACAAGCATTCCCCTCAATCCATTTTTCGAAAAACTCCGTCAAAGGAGCCTCATACACTTCTTCGCATATCGCATAGAAATCTGCCAAAGTATAGCCTTTTTTTAATCGGCCAAAGCGTTGATTGAGCAATAGCATCACCTCTCTAATCGATTTCTTATCCTCAAATTTTCTGCGAATCATCAAATCGATCCCCAAGGCTACCAAAGCCCCTTTATAATAAATAGACACTCGTTTCCCCGGAACCGATTTGCCATAACCGTCAATCCATAAATCGATAGAACTTTCCAACAATGACTGCTTTGCATCCCCATCCCGATCAAAATGTAATTTTAAATTCCCTAACAAAGCCGCCACATATTCATCCCGATCCCAAACCCCAGAAGCATACAAAAACCAGTCGCCAAGATAGGTGGTAATTCCTTCTACCATTCCTCCCGTATTAAAATACACTTCTTTATGATAGGCATAGGGCAATAGTTCCTTGGGCCGAATCGTCCCAATATTCCAAACATGAAACAATTCATGCGATGCCAAACCTACCAAATCTTCATAAGCATCCCTGTCTTCTGGGCCCAGGACCATAACCGTTGAGGTAATGTGCTCTACTCCATGATAAAAGGGTTTTGGACAAATCCAGTGCAAGAAACGGTACGATTTAACTGGGAAGTCGCCCATCCAATTGACTTGATATTCGCTGAATTTTTTATATGCGGCAATTAATTTCGGAGTGAAAAACCCCATCGGAACAATCCCCTGAGCATAAAAAGTAATGGCGCCCACTTTCCATTTCACACTAGCGATGAATGGAGCAGCCATAAAGGGGGAATCCACCAATTCACGAAATGATTTAGCCCGCCATGTTTGATGATCTACATTTTTCAAAGCAGTGGCCTTTTGCCAAAAATCAGGACATTGAATCTGTACCTCGCACGCTTGATTTTCTGTCCCCTTGAGATATAAACAACAATTGATAAAATTGATGTACAACATGTCCCCACTGGCAACACTTCCTCCCGCATCTGCCTGCTCTGCCCAATAAGAATAAGTCAATGAAATAGGCAGTAATTCATGTACTTTCAACATCCAAACAGAGGGCTCAGTCTTGACCATTTCAAGTGATTTCCCAGAAGAACTTTTTGCACTTACTTGATCAATGTTTTTAGCAAAATGTTGTGCCTGATACCTCCCCGGTCGCCAAATAGGTAACAAAATCGCATGCTGACCTACTTTTTTGGGTAAAAAAGTATAACATATTTGTAGCCTTTGAGGCTCTTTTGGATCGACTGATATCGTATATAAAGTTGATTTCATTTAGGCTAAT
>JACCDT011249875.1_pt1 | contig 11569 bp, 18 predicted proteins | sample 7446291 | NCBI WGS metagenome assembly JACCDT01 (sample SAMN15323446, study PRJNA562643) | freshwater metagenome | isolation source: river surface water | place: USA:Blue River Watershed | collected 2017-08-17 | reverse complement strand
GGGCGCTCTTGAAGTCGAGGAGGCGGTGATAGGCCAGGCCGAGATTGAAGCGAGCGCGGAAATTGTTGGGATTGAGTTTGAGGGATTTCTTCAAGTACTTTCGAGCATTGAAGAAGTCGTGCTGGTAGAAATAGCACACGCCAATGTCGGAATACATCTGGTAGGTGTCCACGCCCACAAAGCTTTCAAGCTTGAGGCGCTCGGCTTCGAGAAAGGCGGCGAGGGCTTCCGAGTATTTGCGGTGCGCCATATACACGGTGCCGAGAACAAAGGGAGAACGCGGATCATCCGGCGTTGGGCGGTGAGGCTCGGAAAGTGCATGAAGTTCCAAAGCTAACGGTAAATTAGCCCGGGCCTCATGCACCTTCGTTAGGAGGGTCTCATAAGATTCCGACATAGGCCATTAAATGAGTAGAAATAGTTCCAAGGATGTCCAACAACTCGACAAGGATGGGGAAGGACCCAATAAAGGCGAAGAACAAGATCAAATGCAGCAGGAAGGAATGATGGGAGAAGTTTTCCGGGATTTCAGCCTTCTCTAAAGCAGAAACGATGTTGTTCAATTTGTTGTGTTTGGCGTTATTATGATCGCGAACATTGGTGATATGTGAATTGAGGGTATTCACCAATCCTTGAAAGTCCGTATCTTCAATGACCCGGTATGTGCCGGGCTTGGCGTGTTTGCGGATAGCTTTCTTAATAGCAGCAATGCGGGTGGGTTTAGTTTTACGGGTCTTAGCCATTTGCGGCCTCCTGTGAGTAAGATGAGAATACATCGTCCCAAGAGCCTTTTGAGGCGCCCTTGGAGTATTCCGTGGGTTTCTGCTCGAAGAAATTGGCGTGCTCCGGCGCATTCATCATCTCGTCCATCCATGGAAGCGGATTCTTCGCGATGCCGAAATACGGCGAATAACCAAGTTGCTGCAAGCGTCTATCCGCGATATGGCGGATATACTGTTGAACTTCTTGAGGGGAGAGGCCTTGTACATCTCCCGCCTCGAAGGCCAATGTTATAAAGGCGTCTTCGCCCTCGACGATGTCGCGGCAAATCCCTAAAATCGGTTTCTCCAATTCGCGCGGATCGATGCTCTGTTCACGAATAAACTCGTGGAAGAGGCGCATCATGTACTGCACATGCAGAGATTCATCGCGTACACTCCAAGAAACGATTTGCCCCATGCCTTTCATTTTATTGAAACGCGGGAAGTTCATAAGGATGGCGAAGGAGGCGAAAAGCTGAAGACCCTCGCTGAAGGCGCTGAACGCCGCGATGGTGAGAGCGATGTCCTTCGGCGTATTCATATTGAAGCGCTGGAAGTAATCGTGCTTATCCTTCATTTCCTTATACTGCAAAAACGCCGAGTACGTCGAATCCGGCATTCCTATGGTGGAGATGAGGTGGGAGTAGGCGTCGATGTGCACGCCTTCCATCGCCGCAAAAGCAGACATCATCATCCGCACTTCGGGAGCTTTGAAGAGAGGCATATAGTGATCGATGTAGGCGCCGGCAACATCGATATCGGCCTGCGTGAAAAAGCGGAAAATTTGGGTGAGTAGATTTTTTTCCCCATCTGTCAATCTCCGTTGCCAATCGCGGACATCGTCGGCCATGGGGATCTCTGCCGCCAACCAATGAACTTGCTGTTGCAATTTCCAAGCCTCATAAGCCCACGGGTATGAAAATGGTTTATATGCGGTTCTTGAGGTTAATAAAGGAGAATTATTCAACATGTTTCCAACTCTTTCTTGTTACGATCCTAGAGATATGACTAGGATATTGATTAAATAGCTTTGCAATTTCTTTTTGCCTTAGACCAGATTTATGTAATTTTCTAATCTCCTTGACCTCTATTTCGGTCAATTTTGCTTGGCTATGGAGCTCTCCAGGTAAAGTAGCACCACCATTCCTCTTTTTCCTCCCCATATCACAACTGTTATCTTTCGGAGTTCCCAAAAACAAATGATTGGGATTCACACATGTAGGATTGTCGCATTTATGGCAAACATATAATTCTTTTGGGATTTCAGTATTATTAAAATAACTATAGGAATACCTATGTGCTGGAATATAGCCTTCATGCTTCAACCAAAAAGCTCCATAGCCTTGGTGGTTTAGTGTCCCTTCCCATTCCCAACAACCTTCATGAGTAGTCTCTTCAGGAAGATAAAAACGGAAGCGTTGTTCATTTGTAGCGGCTCTTCTACCTGAATATCCTCTTCGTTTAGACGGGTGTTCTTCCCTAGTGAGTCTAGGCTGAAGTAGGGACATGCAAAGCCTCTTTCTTTTTCTTTTTTGTTGGTCCTTTGTTGGTTTCAACTTCGAGGTGGTACAAAGGCCTTTTACGTTCGTTGTCGAACAGGACCATACTGCCGCACGACATGAAGGTTTCGGTCCAATGCCGCGCGTCCACTCTCTCAGAAAAACCCGAAACGACCAGATGCACTTGGTATCTGTTGGGAGTCCTTTCGTCCGAATTTTTAACGGCTACGACGTGAGCTTCAGTGACTACTGGCATTTGTTTCCCCATCTTCTAATAAGAGTTTCAGGTAATTCAACTTGTTAATGAAGCTCCACCACGAATAGGGCGCGCCCACCCGAAGATAATCCTCGAGATAGGAGGCCATCAAAGAGACGTGAATGTAAGCCTCGTCATCACCTGTTTGCTCGCTGGATTTGGCTAGAGTCTTCAAAGTCTCCACCATTTCCCACGCCGCATCTCGCGGTTTAATCGGTGGAAAGAGCGCGCCGAGAAATTTGTCAATTATTGGCATGATAGGCACTCCTCGTCGTTAGGTTTGGCTTCAGGATTTCGCATGTACTCAAGGTTCTGGATGGATGATTTCTCCGCCCGCGCCAACGACTTCGAGCGCAGATAGTAGAGACCCTTCAAGCCACCCTTCCACGCGCGCACATGCAGATCGTGCAGATACTTCTTGTGAACATCGGGTGGGAGGAAGATGTTGAGGGATTGACCTTGGCAGATGAATTCCTGCCGCTCCGCCGCAAGGTCGACGATCCAACGCTGATCGATTTCGAAGGCCGTCCGGTAGACTTCTTTTTCCCCATCTGACATTACATAATCAGGGAGGTGCGACACCGAACCCTCATTGATAGCTATGCTCGACCACACATCTTCCGTGTCGTAACCGCGGGCGGCCAAGAGGGCCTGCAAATGAGGATTTCGAACGGAATAGGAACCGGAGAGGGTCTTCTGAGTAAAGACATTCGCCGCCCACGGCTCAATGGATGGTGAAGCGCCAGCGATGATCGAAATCGACGCTGTAGGGGCGATGGCCAACTTGTAGCTGAAGCGCTCCGGCACATCAAAGTCTAAGGCGTCGGGACACGGACCCCGTTCAGCGGAAAGTTTCATGCTGGCCATATCGGCTTGATGTTTTAATCGGGAAAATATTTTGCGATTCCAAACTTTGGCCATTACAGAATCGAAGGGAATTCCTAGTTTTTGCAACATCCCATGGAAGCCCATCACGCCAAGCCCAACGGAGCGTTCCCTTTCGGCGGAGTGTTTGGCGCGCCTCATAGAGTCGGGTGCGCGGCGAATGAAATCGGAAAGGACATTGTCGAGGAAACGCATCACGTCTTCTACGAAGGTCGGATGATCTTCCCACTCATGATACGTTTCAAGATTCGCACTCGACAAGCAACAAACAGCAGTTCTATCATTCGACGTCGGAAGAGTGATTTCATTGCAATTCCCAGCAATAATACCATTAAAAACACCTAAATTTCTTTTTGATTCAGTAAAACAAAAAGTTTTATGTTTGCCAGGCACACTAGCAATTGAAGTTACCGTAACTGGTTTTGGATAACCAGACCGTAAACCCATTCGACAATTCTTAAACTCTAACCGATTAGTAGGTATTCCTAAATTCTTAAGTAAGAAACAACCTTCTTGATTTATAGTTAAACGATAAACAGCTTTTACTTGGCAGTCTTTTAATTCCCCCCGAACGTTAAAGACCTTCGTTCCCGCTTCTGAATGGACTTTTATTTTGGAAGAAACCCCAAGAGTCTGTAATAATAAACTTACTAATTTAAGGAATTCCAAATTAATTGAAGAAACTTCAAAACTCCCGTATCCCTTGGTTTTTGCTAGATAGCCATCTCCATCAAAGTACCCCGCCAACCATTCAAGCTTTGTTTCTCGTGATGAATTGAGTGGAACCTTGAATTTTGGCAATAAGTTATCTGGGAGATAGAAATTTAATTCACCTCTAGCATTCTCTTCATACGATCCGGTTTTAACAACTATTTTAGAGGCAAGTAACTTTTTCTCGTTACACAAGCATATTGCGGGCCTTCCTTCACGAGAGAAGCCTTCTGCTGTGTATAGACCATGAGTGTATGGATGGGGAAATTCCTCAGAGCCATGTTGAATATCTTTAGGTAAGCCAAAGGCAATTAATTTATCTTTCGTCCCCAAAGAACAGGCAGTCTTTATGACAGTTTTATTCTTTTCTTGAATGTGAAATTTATGGTAAGGCGTGCAACGAATTGTCATCCCATTGGAAAATGTCAAATCCAATAGTTCAGCTTCGTCACACGTTTTCTCTATCGTAGTTTCGGACCATTCGAAACCATTCCAGATGATAATTTTTTTACCCTCTAAAACCTGAATTTCTTGATAGCCTTCTTTAGTCAAGAGTTTGGTTTCTCCAGAAACACATAGGTTGGATGTTTTAATTATTAAATTCGCATCTTTATGGAAGGAAGGTCTAGCCTTATTCGCGGAAGTCATGAAAGTCAGAAACGGTTCGCCGGTGCTGAGGCGAAGCTCGAGAATTTTGAACCACAAGTCGCGCGCCGACACAGTCTTCACAACTTCACGGGTCTTAGGTGATTTGAGTTGCCATGGAAGGTCTTGCTCGACGGCATACATGAACTGATCTTTGATGACCACAGCGTGATGCAAGTTGAGGCTCTTCCGCTCAAGGTCTCCACCTGTGGGCTTGCGGATTTCTAAGAACTCTTCAATTTCCGGATGATCGATTGGCAAATACACGGCCGCCGAACCGCGGCGCAAGCTCCCTTGGGAAATCGCCAGGGTGATGGAATCAACGACTTTGATGAATGGAATAATTCCAGAAGTCTCTCCAACAGTGCCAACTTTCTCACCGATGGATCTAACATTACCGAAATACGTTCCGATCCCCCCACCGCGCGCGGCCAGCCATACGTTTTCAACCCATGTATCGACGATGCCTTCAAGGTTATCTGAAGTCTCGCTCAAAAAGCAGGAAATCGGCAAGCCGCGATTGGTGCCACCATTTGCTAAAATTGGAGTCGCGGGTAGGAACCACAAGTTGCTAATGTAATCGTATATTCGCTGGGCGTGCTCATTATCGTCTCCGTATGCGGTGGCGACGCGGGCGAATAGGTCTTGAGGGGAGAGGTCTTGCGGCAGCATATATCTGTCCTGCAAAGTCTCCTTGGCAAATTTCGTCAGCTTGGCGTCGCGACTGTAGTCGATGTTAATCACTAATCACACTCCATCCGAATATTATCCAATCTCGATTCTAAAGACTCCACTTGACTTTGAAGTTCATTACAATTTTTGCACTCACTCTTTAAAAGTTCAGTTTTAAAGGCGTCGAGCGCTGTAGCGGGGACTTCGTTTTCGAAGAGGGTGCCGACGATGTAACCGTTGAACTCGATAGTGTTGCCGCAGAGCCTAATCTTTGCCATGTTATTTCCCCATCTGAACTTTCGTTGTCGGTTTCGCTTTCGACTTAGCGGCGGCTTCCGATTTGGCCTTGACGGTTTTCAGCGGAACGCCTTTGACCTTCTTTTTGGCCTTGGGTTTCGGTTTGGGTTCGTCGAGTTGGAAGCGAGGCATTTGAGGAATGTAGGCCCAGCAGTAAACATTGTTGGCATCGAAGGCCCCGCGGCGCCAAATGGCGCGAGAGAGGCTGAAGTAGGCATCGCCCTTACGGATGCCGACGAGATATTGACCATCCTCGTCCGGGGTGCCGTACTCGAGGTTGTAGAAGGTAATCAGCCGCGTTTCATGTTCAAGGTTATTCATAGTATCTTTCCTAGAATGTGGTGGGTTGGGCAACACTGCGCGTTAGCGCCATAAATCCCTTTTGAAGATCCGTGGCTCCGATATTTACCCATCGCATGTCGATACATTCTGACTCCAAAGAAATTTCTTGAAGTTTGGCGACTAATTCGCCCGTTTGAATGGCTAGGGATTTGATGTCGTTCATCAAATCGATTTCGGATTGAGTGAGGTCGCGGTAGCCGGTGATTTTCTTGTGTTGGTTTTCCATGTGGGTTTCCTTAGCAGATGATGAATTTTTTGATGTCAGCGGGACAGTAGGAAGGACCTTTGGTGATCTTGCCGCCATCTAAAGAGCCGTCTTTGGTCATATTCGATTTATGGACGGCGGTCATTGCGCCGTCGTAATCCCATCCGAAACTCACCGCGGCACGGGGGGCGACGTAACCGACGTCGCAGAGTTCTTTCAGGACATTGGCTTTGACTTGGACGGCATCCGGACCCCAGGTGTCGGTTTCTACGATGTAGCGAAGGGCTTGAAGAGCTTGAACGGCTTCTTGAGTTTCTTCTTGGAGGAGTCTGATGCAGGTGTCGATTTCTGCCAGGGTTAGTGAGCCGTTGATGGGTAAGTTGTACTTGCGGTGGAAACCGCAGGCGAGAATGAAAGGCGTTTTTCTATCAAGGTTATAAGGAGGGAACATGGTGTGTCCTATCTTGCGAAAATATAGATTACTTCTCATCGAGAAATTTGATGTCGGCGAGGGGTTTCAAAGTTACTTCAGGAAAGTAGTTTTGAACATAGTGATATAAGTGCCGCATCTTCACTGGATTTGAATCATCGAAGATATCCTGGCACAATTCAAGGAAAGTATTGACCTTGGCTTCAGTGTGGTGGACCTTGCGACTTAAGGTCCAGTTTTCGCTGCGCAGTTCTGCGATTTCTTTTTGTAGTTTTTCAACAGGTGTTTCAGGGGTCATAGAGGTCTCCAGTTTAAAAGGCAGTAGTCGGCTAAGTTTTCGGGATTAGTCAGGCGCATCGGCCCATCAAGAAGCAACGCGGTGTCTTGGCCACGTTGGAAGTTCTTGAAGACTTGAACACATTTCGGTTTGCGGCCGGGCATCGTGGCTTCTACAAGAGGTCTGTAGAAGTTTAGCAATTTTGATTCGGCCTTTTCGCGGTGAGTCAATTTCGTCTCCAGGATCAAAATAAATTCGCCTAGATCAATGAGGAAGTCTGGCGCGGCGTATTGTATTTTCTTAGAAGTATCTTTAAATTCAAACCAGGGATTATGTGAGATTGAGTGAGTATAACTTTTGAAGAGTATCTGTGTCAAGTAGTCGCCGAACTTTTTTTCATAATTTATACCCATTCTTTTGGTGCCTTGTAATTTTGGCACAGGTATTCTTCGCGGCCAAGCGTCGAGGCGTTTCACATATTCGAGAGGATATTTAATTCTTCTCATACAGCCGTAACAGTCCTGAAGATTTTTCGATCATTTGCGCCTTCTCCATTTGTAGAAGCACATCATCCATCACATACGTCGACATCACTCCCCCCAATTTTCTATAAAGCTCGGAGGAGCTGACATACCCATCACCATTGCAATATTGTTTCAAGCCGCGCAAGACCTGCTGATAATTCTGTCCGAATGACGAAACAGAGAAATTGTCCAAAATTTCACCCATGAAACCTTCGGCTTCGACAAGGGTTTCGACGGCTTTTTCAACATCTATCCACTCGATAATCTTCTTACTCGATCTGGATGCGGCCATAACCATACACAACTTTACTAATTGGGTATCCCGCCGGCCATTATACGTCGTCAGCTTCGGATGCTTCGGTTGATGGGAGGCCATGGTCTTAATCCACTCGCGCAAAAGCTGTTCAGCCTCATCGGTGAGCTTGAACTCGCCCTTCATATTCGCAATCTCGCCCAAATCCTCCCGGAGGGCCTTAATAGTATCTTTCGGAAACTCCGTATAAGTAATGTCTTTTTCAAAATCCGGCCCCGAATAAGAGATCACCAAAATCCGGCTCAAGAGGCCTTGGCCTTCGGCATCGACGGGCAATTTGTTGACGAAGCTGATGGGCGTAGCTCCGGCAAGCCAATTCAAATAAATACCGCGAAGAGTATAAGAACCCTGAGTCTTCGTGCGATATTCGAAGCTATCGTTGCAATCCCAAAACTCTGTCAAGTTATCTTGAAGCCGCTCGGCTTCCCTATTGATGAATGTTCCCAACTCCGGGGTGATAAGTGTGAGGGAGCCGTCGTGGAAGAGCTCTTCTAGGGAGGGGCTCAAGTCGCGGTGAGTTTTATCACCAAGATCGGCCATATTGACCATCATTTCTTCCGCTGTAATAGTGCCGCGCATGATATTGATAGGATTCTTCGTAAAGCGCGCATTCCCTTCAAATTGCGGCGTGAGCGCCCGGGCGATGTCGCGATAGACGAAGTTGATGGCCGAGCCCTTTCCCGAGGCGGGTTCGCCGACGAGACAAATGAAGAAATTCGGGTATACGCGGAAAGAGCCCCGATTGAACCAGCACTTGCGGCCCAATGCTGCGCCTACGGCGGAAATCGCCGCCCATTTCAAGAAAATTTGAGGGGCGGAAATCGCCACTTCGGGCGATGAAATCTTCCCTATCCAGTCCGAATATGTTCTCAAGCATTAACTCGCTACTATGGCTTTGTCCCAATGAAGGTATTTGATATTCGATTTAATCGGATAGATGCGCATCACCTTGCCGCCACGCTCCACCTTATCGGGCTCGACCCAAAAGTGAACTCTCTTATATCCTTTAACATGGTAGTAAGTCTGACACCGCCGCGCCAACTCCTTAGCATCCTCAAAAGTGCATAATGGATCTTTCACGAAATTTCTCCCCAGTTGTTACCGAAATTAATATCTATAGGAATCTTCATCTTCCTTCCTTTAACCTCGACAATGTTTTCCAAACACCCTCGAATCATAGGCTCTACTAATCCTTGCTCCGCGATATCACGTTCGGCCATTCCCAACACAGCATCATGAACTTGCGCGAGCAATTTAAGTCCGGGCTTTTCCCGATAAAGCCGCAAAATTCCGTAGTTCATGTAATCGCCGATAAACGATTGTGGCACGAAGGCAATTCCCTCCCGCAGCGTCGAGTCATCGAAAAGCCGCGACCAGAACTTTCTCCGCCGTCCAAAGGGCGTCGTCAACACCCCCTCCGTCTGAATGGTCTGAATGGTATCGAGTTGCCACTTACGGATGCCGGGGAAAGAGCCAAAGAATCTTTCTTGAAAAGCCTCGACGGCCTTAACCGGAACCCCAGTTTGTCGTCCTAAAGTAAAGGCTTTTCCGTTATAGGAACTGCCATGCCCGAATACTTTTGCAGCATCCCGATAAGTCAACTTTGGATATGCTTCGAGAGTCTCAGCGATTTTCCTATCTTCTTTAATATCACCTGTCCACTCGATTTCCGGCCACACCATTCTACAAACATTCGTATGAATATCACCCGATTCACAAACACTAATATAATTTTCATCCCCGGAAATATAAGCGACGGCGCGAGATTCGGCGGCTTGCAAATCAGCGTAGAACATGACGTAGTTTTTATCGGGATCAGGAATGAAGATTTCTCTGAGGGGAGAGGGTGGTTTGGCGATGTTCTGCATATTCCAGCCCGTGCCCCACGGAGACTTGTTGCTGCTCCACCGACCCGTTACGGTGCCCGCTACATTGAACGACGCCCGAAACCGATGATCCGAATCGAGGGTCATCTCCAAAACATCGAGCTCTTTTTGGATTTCGCGCAACTTCAGGATGACTTTGCAATACGGCTTGGCGCGCATGTACGTTTTTTCGATTTTCTCGAGGGCCTCCTCATTGCAGGACACTTTCGACTCGCCCTTATCGCGCACCATCACCGGCGGAATGCCCATGCGCTTATAGAAGAAATTCTGCAATTGCGGACTCGACTTATGATTCAGCGGCGCATCCTGCCACACGGCGACAAGGCGCTGTAAAAGTTCCTCATATTTCCCCATCTGGGCGCGCAGCGCCGCAACGGCGTCGTCCCGTTTGGCGAAGTCGATGGCCGTCCCGCGGAGGGTCATCGCGAGTGAGGGCGCCATCAAAGCAAGTTGAAAGTCGTAAATCGATGTCGAATCGCCTAAGTCGCGCTTGAGTAAGCCGATTAACTCGTGGGTAAGGCACGAGTCGAAGCCGTTGTAAAGCCAATCTTTGCCCATCTTAGAGAGCTGGAGGCTTTCGAAATCGCGGGAGTTCAAGATTGTGGCCATTAGAGGGGGAGCTCCTCATGCTCGGTGTCGGGTACACTGTGTTCCTCGTATCCGGTGTGCTGTCCGTATTCCTCGCGAAGGTGTGCCCAGTGCTCTTGAACGGGCGGAGAATACGGCGTCACGGCCCCGTAGGGAGTCATGACTAATGATTCTTCAAAGGGATTTGCCGCGCAGAGCGCGGGAGGGGCTTCGTGAATGAGGATGGCGGCGATGTAGTTGATGGCACCAAGGAGTTCTTTCTCGAGGGCGGCGTAGTCGAAACGGCCCGAGGAATAATTGTTGACACCCTCTTGGATTTTCTTTATAGCTTGAAAGGCGGGGCCGACATAGCCGTTAAAACCCAGTAATTCCTGGATTTGGAATATGGGTTGATCGGAGAAGTCGCGGCCTTGCGCATGACGCTCTAGGCCTTTACCTGACGTCGCTTGGTCGTAGGCCTTCAATAGCATAGTTCTCAGGATTTCGTAGGACATCTTGTAAACCTTTTCTCTTGACTAGGTTGAGGACGTAATCACGGACGGCGTCGGGATTTAAGAAAGCCATGTCACACACCGTGGTGAAATGGCGGTCATATTCGAAGTCTTGGGATAGGAAAAACCGTAGGGACTCGCGAAAATGATAGAAGGAAGAGCGTTTGGCGGGATCATAGGTTAGGATGTCGGATATCGCTAATTCTATGAAACCGCGCCAAAAGTTGAGGCAGGCCTCCGCTTCGGGATCTGAGGTTTCAAGGGATCGGAAAACGAAGCGGAGGTTTCTTGGCGAGGGTGGTGGGGTATCATCCATCTTTTTTCCCCTTCACCGTCTTGTTGATTTGTTTCCAGGCGCGCTCATTACAGTAGATGGAGGCCAAGAAGTCTAAGGACTTCGGCAATTCCGGTTCCAGAACGTGATGCGCTATCATCGTATCCTCGTACTGTCCGCGGACATAAATGCCACGCCTCGCAAGCCAGGAAATGTCGAAGGATCCGTTCTGGGCGATCTTCGTCGTCGCCGGGTTTTCGAGGTGTTTTTTGACGAAGGACCATACTTTCGGCTCCGTGTGTGCGGCCCAATAAGACCAATCTGGTTTTTCCAAGTCGACGAAGGGAATGACGAGGGCTGAAGTTTCAGATGGGGAAAATGCAATGGATGTGATCTGGCCCAATTTCTTGCCCGCAATCCACGTTTCAATGTCGAAAGAGAGTGATGTCGAGGGGTTGAGGAATTTCTTTTCGTAGTCGAGTAAATCGCCGTATGTGGGGCGGATCCAGATTT
>JACCDT010976422.1_pt1 | contig 11570 bp, 10 predicted proteins | sample 7446291 | NCBI WGS metagenome assembly JACCDT01 (sample SAMN15323446, study PRJNA562643) | freshwater metagenome | isolation source: river surface water | place: USA:Blue River Watershed | collected 2017-08-17 | reverse complement strand
TGGCAGCGTTGGGGGCCGGACTCTTTGAAGCGTCTAGCAGGCATGTTTGCCTTCGCCGTGAGGGGCGGCGTTCGCGAAAAGCTGTATCTCGCGCGTGACCGCTACGGCGAAAAGCCACTTTTCGTGCACGAAAGTGCCGAAGGCATCGCATTCGCGTCGGAAATGCCGTCGCTGATTCGCTTGGCCGGCGCTTCGCTTGAAGAGAACAGAGCCGCCACAGGACTGTTTTTCTTGTATTCGTACATCCCAGCGCCCCTTGGTGCTTTCCAGGGTGTCTCCCAGCTAGAGCCCGGCTGCTGGATGGAGTGGAGCGCGCAAGCCGGGGTACGCCGGCACCGCTACTACAGCCTGCAGGCAGCAATCGCCATCAGCGCGGCGACGCTGCAACCGTCGTATGAGGAAGCTTGCCTCACGCTGAAGTCGATGCTGCGCAACGCTGTCCGGCAACGCGTGGAAACTGCCGACGTTCCGATTGCCAGTCTGTTGAGCGGCGGAATCGACAGTTCCATCGTTACCATTCTGGCAGCCCAGGCATCAAGCCAACCACTGTCGGTGTATTCGATGGGTTTTCCGGAGGATCCCGGCTTCGACGAAACAGATTTCGCCAAGGCCGTTACAGCGACTTTGCCGAACGTGCGGCACCACATCGTCGAGGCGACGGAAGAACGCGTGCTTGGTTTTGGTGACGCAGTTCTGGACCGGCTTGGTGAACCATACGCCGATGCTTCTATCCTGCCAACTTCTCTGCTGTGTTCACAGATTGAGGAAAAAGTCGCTCTGGGCGGGGATGCTGCCGACGAACTTTTTGCGGGGTATGGTCTTTACCCGGCGATCGTCTCTGGGGCCCGGCTTCCCGGCCCGGTGCGCGGGTTGTTAGGCCTGTTGCCGCGCCATCCCAATCCACCCGCCATACCCAATCAGCATATGCGCGCCGCGGCGCTTTTCCACCGACATTTGCGTGCGACCCCCCTGCAAAGCTACCAAAGCTGGCGCCGCTATGCCGATGTGGACGTGCTCGCCGCAATGGGTGTGGATACTTCGGCTGCGGACGGTTTCGCAGCAACGCTGGAATATACGGGCGGCACTTCACTGCGAGATGTCCAGGCCCTGGACCTGACGTTCAACCTGCCCAATGACATGCTCAAGAAGGTTGACCATGCAGCCATGTTTCACGGTCTTGAGGTCCGTCTGCCATTTCTCGACAGTAATCTTGTGCATTGGGCGCTTGGCCTGCCGGATGAGTACCGCCTCAGCGGCCGCACCCGCAAACGAGTTCTGCGCGATGCTTTCGCCGACGTCCTTCCGGAGATGGTGCTGACTCGCGGAAAGATGGGTTTTCTTTTGCCTATTCGGCGCTGGTTCCGTGACGGAAGATTGCGTGACGAACTGGACGCGATGCTCTGCGAGCAGTCGGTGCTGGACAGAACGGTCTCACGCTCCGTTCTCAGCAACCACGCGGCCGGACGCGCCGACCATTCGGTGCTGCTTTGGTCGATGTACGTTTATCTGCGTTGGCTGGCCAGAGTTCCTGTGTGGACTACTTATCGTGCGTCAGGGATTGGCAAGTGAATAAAGTGGGGCTGCACGGTTTGTCTGACTGGCTCGTCAAACTTCGAGGATGGAATCCTCGTTCTGGGTCGGGCTGGAGTTCAATTCAATCTGCGCATGAAAACGGATTGCATGAATCTCGTTGGGCGTCGCTGCGGTGGTTGTTGGCCGCTTCCTTGTGGCTATTCATGGGGCATGGCATTTTTCTTTTGTCTGCCGTCGTCGAAAATGATTGGATCATCAAGGGTGATGTTGAATTCTGGATCTTCGTAATTCCCCTGGTGGCGATTGGGTTGTCTGATTATCGCGCCTCGCTATTGCTGTCAATTGTTTCTACTCCGTTATTTTATGCGCCATCAGTGCCCCACTTGTTTACCCAAGGTGTTGGCGACTTGTTTGCATTGACGGCAGTCATTTCTTTTTTAATTGAGCATAAGCGGCGAGCGTTTCGGTTGCTGAGAGGGGGTGGGGTTGTTCTGCTATTTATCCCTATTGCATCGTTGGCATCAATTGTTTTTAATTTTCCAGGCTCCGATTCCTTTCGGTGGAATCAGACTAAATATGAAATAGCTGAATTCGCGGGCCTTTCTTTGGCGGTTGCTTACAGCTTATTGCTGGCGTCGGCTTTGCGATGTGAAAGGGATTTTCGGATATTTATTGTTGCGGTATTGATTGCGGTCGCTATATCGGTGGTGCATGGTCTGGTTTCGCTCGGGATGGCGTCTGCGTGTTTGCCCGACTTGGCTGGAACGGTCATGAGTTCGGGTGGGCAAGTCGGTGGCGGTTTTGCCAATCCAAACTACTATGCAAGTTGGCTGTTGATTTTATTGCCGCTTTTTATGTATCAACTAAGTAATGAGCAGGGCGGTTCCTTCAGGCGTTTGGCTATCGCTGTGGCGCTTGGTGGTGTATTGATTTTGCTCCTGCTCACCGTTTCCAGATCGGCGCTGCTTGCTTTGCTGTTTGTTCTTTTCTCTTGGGCAATGATGCTGAAAAGCGGGATTGGCAAACTCAAGATGGCGGCAGTCATTTTGATGCTGGTTACACTGTTCCCCGCGGCGTGGAACTTCCGTTTCGAGGCATGCCGTGAGAATGGCGATCGATCTCTGTTCGATTACGTTTACCACAATAACTCGCTTGCATTTTTGTTCGCAACTGGCGATGATTTTGCTCACTTTCTTCGGGGCAAAACCACTACGCCATTGGTGGAAAATCAAGACTACCCGTCCAGGGAGGGTGTGGCGGAAAATCAGGACCGCCCGTCGAGAATGGAGTTGCTTAAATTTGCATATGGGGCGTGGCAGTCCGCACCTTTTTTTGGAGTTGGGCCAGGAAATCTTTCAGCAATTGTCCATGACCGAACTGGAATCGGAGAGCGAGCTCACAATGTCGCGGCGACCGTTTTGGCGGAGCAGGGGGCTATAGGATTATTGGTCTGGCTTTTAATTTGGTTGGCGATGCTCCGTAGACTTTTTTGTTCCGCATGGGGGGGTGGTCCGTCGCCTCGCCGAGCATGCAGCAAGTATTTATTCCTGGCTTTTCTTTCGGTTACTATTACAAGTCTGTTTGCTGACCAGTATAGGGTTATTTGGTTGTGGCAGTTTGTCGGTTTGGCATTGTCGCCTTATTTTTCTGATGGCGATTATAAATCGGCAGCTTTTGCTGGCGAGACTCAAGGTAAATCAGTTGATGAATAGTCCATTGAATGTCCTGATATGGCACTGGGGCCGTCGCGGCGGCGGGCCACGCTACACGCTTGAGCTTGCGCGTGTGCTGGCGACACGCGACGACATGGATATCCATCTGTCCCTATCGCGCCAGTCCGAGATACATGCCGATTTCGATTGCATCCCGGTGGCCAGCCGCTTCGATGTCGACACCTACGAAAGCGTCGTCCAGTTCGGCCTGCGCAGTCTCCAGCTTCCTTTGATGCGCCAGCGTTTCGCACGCTACATCCGGGAGAAGAAGATCGACGTCGTGTTCTGCACGATGGATCATCTGTGGAATGCCTACATGACGGGCGTCATCCGCGATTCCGGTGCCACGTACCTGCTGACCGTCCATGACGCCACCCGTCATCCCGGCGAAGACCAGGGCTGGCGGCGCTGGCTCCTGCGGCGTGACATCAACGCGTCGGATTCGGCGCTGGTTCTGACCCGTTCGGTCGGCGAATCGCTGCGAGACAGATATCGCTATCCTGCTGACCGCGTCTTCCTGTCCGCGCACGGCCATTTCGGTGATGGCAACGCCGAGATCGAACCGCGCACGCTGCCGACCGAACGACCGGTGCGCTTGTTGTTCTTCGGCCGCATCCTTGAGTACAAGGGACTCGACCTGATGCTGGAGGCGCTGTTGCTGCTGCGGCGCGAGTTTCCGACGCTTCAGCTGGAGGTCTGGGGCAGCGGCGACATCGCGCCCTACCGGGCCGAGCTCGATGCGGTCGGCGATGTGCGTGTGGAAAATCGCTGGATCGAAGAGGCCGAAATTCCCGGCATTTTCGCGAGCACCGATCTAGGCGTATTGCCCTATCGCGAAGCCAGCCAGTCTGGCGTCGTGGCCACCGCATTTGCCGTCGGCATGCCCTGCGTCGCGACGCCCATTCCCGGCCTGTGCGAACAGGTCGAGGACGGCGTAACGGGCATCATTTCCTCCGGTTTTGGTCCCGCCGAATACGCGGAGGCGATTGCCAGGGTTCTGCGTGATCCGGCGTTTTATGCGCGCTTGTCGCAGAACTGCATCACCGCAGCCAGGACGACGCTGAGCTGGGAAACGATCAGCCAGTCGGTGGCCGATGCGCTGCACGGTGCGCATGTCAAGGGAACGCGCGAAGGGGCCCGCTGATCATGTGCGGAATCGCAGGAGTCGCAACGCTCGGGCAAGGCATCGATCCAGGTCGGCTCGATCGCATGCGCGATGCCTTGACCCATCGCGGGCCGGACGGCGCCGGCAGCTGGATTTCCGATGACGGCCGGATCGGTTTGGCGCATTGTCGCCTTTCTATTCTCGATCTGTCCGAGGCTGGCGCCCAGCCCATGCATTCGGCGTCCGGCCGCTACAGCATCACGTTCAATGGCGAGATCTACAACTTCCGCGACCTGCGTAAGGAGCTGGAGGCCGCCGGCATGTGTTTTGTCGGTCATTCCGACACCGAGGTCATCCTCGGCGCCTGCGAGCGCTGGGGGGTGGTCGAGGCACTGCCGCGCCTGGCTGGCATGTTCGCCTTTGCGATCTGGGATGCGCAGGACGACGTGTTGTACCTGGCGCGTGATCGCGTTGGAATAAAGCCGTTTTACTACAGCCACCATCGCGGCGAACTCAGCTTCGCATCAGAACTGCGCCCGCTGGTGAACTGGCGAGGGGAGTTGCCGCCGATCTCCAGGCGCGGGCTCAACGAGTATCTGCGCCTGGGCTACGTTCCTTGTCCGCTGAGCATTTTCGAGGGCATCAGGAAGTTGCCGCCGGGAACCTGCATGACCTGGCGCGCAGGACAGTTGTCGGAACCTCGCGCCTTTTGGACGTACGAGCAGGCCGTGGCTCGCGGTCGGGCCAATGCGTTTGTCGACGAGCGCACCGCGCTCGCCGAAATCGAGCAGGTCCTGAAGACCAGTGTCGCCCGCCACATGGTGTCGGACGTACCGCTCGGCGCCTTCCTCTCCGGCGGCATCGATTCGAGCACCGTGGTGGCGTTGATGCAGGCGCAGAGCGGCCGTCCCATCAAGACGTTTTCCATCGGTTTCAGTGACGCGGCGTACGATGAGGCCCAGCACGCGGCTCGCGTCGCAGCGCATCTCGGTACCGACCATACCGAGCTGTACGTGACCGACGCCGATGCTCGTGCCGTCATCCCCTGCCTGCCGGACGCCTACGACGAACCGTTCGCCGACGTCTCGCAGATTCCCACTCTTCTTGTGTCGCAACTTGCCCGCGGCCAGGTGACGGTGGCATTGTCCGGCGACGGCGGAGACGAACTGTTCGCCGGCTACAACCGCTATATCTTCGTCTCGAGATTTTGGCGCAAGCTGCAACGCTTGCCGCTCGGTCTGCGGCGCATGGTTGCGGCTTGCCTGCGCTATCCGAGTGTGCCGCGCTGGGACGCCCTCTTCGATGCCGCTGGTCCTCTGCTGCCGCAGTCGCTGCGGCCGAGCTTGCCGGGCCAGAAGATGCACAAGGTCGGCGCCATCCTGCCGGCTTCGTCCCTGCTCGAGCTGCACAGCTGCCTGGTGGCCCAGTGGGCGACGCCGCAGGTGGCCTTGAGCCCTGACTGGCGCGCTGGCGTTTCGCTGTGGCAGGAGCAGTTGCATGAAGATTCCGAGCTGACGCCGGCGATGCAGCAGGCCGTGTGGGATGCGCAGACTTACATGGTCGACGACATCCTGACCAAGGTCGATCGCGCCAGCATGCGAGTCGGCCTCGAGGCGCGCGTGCCGTTGCTCGACCATACCGTCATCGAAACCGCATGGCGGGTGCCGGAAAGCATGAAGCTTCGTGAGGGCCACGGAAAATGGCTGCTGAAGCAACTGCTCTATCGTTATGTGCCGCAAGCGCTGGTGGATCGTCCCAAAATGGGTTTCGGCGTGCCGATCGATGCTTGGCTGCGCGAAGGCGTCCGCGACTGGGCCGAAACCTATCTCGACGCGCAGCGCCTGCACAACGAAGGTTACCTCGATGCCGACGTGGTTCGTCGGACCTGGGCGCAGCATAAGAAAGGGACCGGCGAGAGCGGCGGCCCGCTCTGGACCATCCTCATGTTCCAGCAGTGGCTGGAACGCTGCAAGCAATGGATATGATTTCCCAACTTCCTTGGTGGGCGAAGCTTTACTCCAAGCTCGTGCTGGCCCGCTTGCCCGTGCCCTACAGCCTCTGGCGCAAACTCAAGCTGTTCCGTCATGGCGAAATGAACGACCCGGCGCGCGCCATTCGCACTTTCGAGGCCTACTACCGTCGTGCGCGCGAGCATGGCGAAATCTCGCCGGGCTTTACTGTGCTCGAACTCGGCCCCGGCGATTCCATCCTGTCCGGACTGGTGGCGCGCAGCATGGGCGCGAGCCGCGCTTGGCTTGTTGATGCCGGCGCCTTCGCTGACACCAACGTCGCGTCGTGTCACCGCACGGTGACGATGCTCCGGCAGGCGGGGCATGCCGACCTGGGCCTGGACGACGCAACCGGCGTCGATGAAATACTCAAGCGGGCCAACGTGACCTATCTCACTGGTGGCACCGCTTCGCTGGACGAGATTCCGGATGCCAGCATTGATTTTTTCTGGTCGCAGGTAGTGCTGGAACATGTGCCGCACGAAGAATTCCCCGAGTTCCTGCGCCAGTTGCGACGCATTGTGAAGCCCCAAGGCATCGGCGTGCACAGCGTGGATTTTCGCGATCATCTGAGCAATGCGCTCAACAATCTGCGCTTCTCACACGAAACTTGGGAAGGAAGGGTCTTTCGCAACAGCGGCTTCTATACCAACCGCATTCGCCCCGGCGCCATGCTCGCGATGTTCAAGGAAGCAGGTTTTGACGTGGAAGTCGTCGCCGAAACCAATTGGCCGGAAATTCCGACCCCACGCGCCGCGATGGCGATGCCTTTCCGCGAGTTGCCAGACGCCGAGTTGTGCCTGGCCGAGTACGAGGTGCTGCTCCGGCCGCGTTGCTCATGAACGGCAAACCCAAACTGTTGTTCCTAGTCGCCGAGGACTGGTATTTCTGCTCGCATCGACTGCCACTCGCTGCTGCTGCACAGGAGGCGGGGTACGAGGTCAGCGTCGTCACGCGAGTGAGCCGCCATGCAGAGACGATCACTGCAGCCGGCCTGAAGCTGATTCCCCTCAATCGCATGCGTCGTTCAGGTGTGAACCCGTTGCAGGAGCTCGCATCGCTAAGAGAATTGTGGCGTATCTACCGGCGCGAAAAGCCTGACCTGACCCATCACGTGGGTCTCAAGCCAGTGGCCTATGGAAGCCTTATCGCGCACGTGCTGGGCGTACCCGGCATCGTGAACGCGCTCGCCGGACTAGGCTTCGTTTTTTCGTCAGAGCGACTCTTTGCTCGGCTGATGCGGCCTGCCGTCAAGCGAGTGTTTTCGTTCTTGCTAAAGCGCCGGAATTCGCGCGTCATCGTGCAGAACGAGCGTGACTTCGAGGTGCTGACGCAAGCGCTCGGTATCGCTTCGGGCGATGTCAGCCTGATACGCGGCGCGGGGGTGGACTTGCGTCTCTACGGTGACCAGGCGCCCATCATTCAGCCGCCGTTGGTCGTGTTGGTTGCGCGCATGCTCTGGGACAAGGGCGTCGGCGACTTCGTCGAAGCGGCGACCCGCATTCGTCGCATGGGTATTGAGGCCCGCTTTGCGCTGGTGGGCGTTCCCGACCCGGAAAATCCAACCTCAGTGCCGGAACGAGAGCTCCGCAGCTGGCATGAACGCGGCAATGTCGAGTGGTGGGGGTACCGCGCCGACGTTCCCGCCGTTCTGTCGATGGCGAGCATTTCTTGCCTGCCGACTTTCTACGGCGAAGGGGTTCCCAAAGCGTTGATCGAAGCGATGGCCAGCAGTCGCGCCATCGTCACGACCGACATCCCCGGGTGCCGCGAGCTGGTTGCGGAAGGACGAAACGGTATCCTGGTGCCGCCACGCGATGTGCCTGCGTTGTGCGATGCGCTAGTGGCCTTGATTCGAGATCCTGAGCGCTGTCGTCAGATGGGTATAGTCGGTCGGCAGATGGTGGAGCAGTCCCTCTCACTGGATCAGGTACTGAAAGAAACGCTTGCGCTCTATGTGGATCTCGTACCGGCAAAAGAGACGGGGCTATGAGGGTCGCAGTCTCCGGCGCCAACGGATTCGTCGGGCAGGCACTGACCCGGAAACTGGCAACTAGCGGTCATCAAGTGCTGGCGTTGGTGCGAAGACCAGGAGATTTTGCCGAAACCGCCGGCGTTATCCCGGTGGCGTTACCCGATCTTTGCCTTCATGCTGAGTCGCTACTCTCGCGTACGCAGGGAATCGATGTCTTGGTCCATTGTGCGGCTCGTGTGCACGTTCTGAACGACACAAGTTCGGATCGCCTTGCCGAGTTTCGTCGTGTCAACGTCGACGGAACAGCTTACTTGGCGCGCCAGGCAGCGGCAGCAGGCGTGCGTCGCTTTGTCTTTCTGAGTTCCATTAAGGTGCATGGTGAATTCACGGAAGCGGGGCACCCTTTCACCGCAGAAGATGATCCTGCACCTGAGGACCCTTATGGCGTTTCCAAGCATGAAGCAGAGCAGGCTTTGCGCCAGATAGAGGCTGACTCGGGGATGGAGGTGGTGATCATTCGGCCTCCGCTGGTGTACGGTCCCGGTGTCAAGGCGAACTTCGAGTCCATGACGCACTGGCTGTCTCGCGGTGTACCGCTTCCACTGGCCGCTGTGACCCAAAACCGCCGCAGTCTGGTCGCTCTCGACAACTTGGTTGACCTGATCGTGACTTGCTTGAGCCACCCGGCAGCCGCCAACCAGACATTCCTGGTGAGTGACGGTGAAGACCTCTCAACGGCGGATTTGCTCAACCGTATGGGTGCCGCCTTGGGCCACCCCGCTCGACTGTTTTATATGCCCCCTGCGCTTCTGATGCTGGCTGCCCGGGTAGTCCGTAAGCCCAGGATTTACCAGCGACTGTACTGCTCATTGCAACTGGACATCACCAAAACTCGCCACCTGTTGGGCTGGACTCCACCTGTGTCTGTAGATGAAGGACTGCGGCGCGCGGCTGAAGGGGCTCGAGCATGAAGCGCTTGAGAATCGCCCCGGGTTTCCTGGAGACCGATTGGTTTAAGTTACCGAATATCTTCGATTACATTGAGATCTTCAATTGCCGATCGCGCCGCCACAGCCATCTGGTCGGCATCCATCCCGAGGCGTTTGAAACCGCCGTGGCGTCAGGCGAGGCTTTGTCTAGTAGACCAGGGATAGTCCAGTATGATTTGCCGACTTGGAATGTATGAAAAAGTCGGGCGAATTGGTTGGCTCAAGGGCTGTGCATGACAAGTTTCGTGCGGATTCTCTGGTGACTTTGGTCTGTGATTTTTTATTTCAGAGTTACGTGCCCTCGTTGTGGTCTTACCCAGGATCGATCCGTCGCATGAAGCGATTAACTGATCTTTTATTTGGTTCTTTCGCGACACTGAGCCTATTGATACCTATGGTGCTATTGGCCCTCGCTGTTCGCCTTACCTGCCCCGGCCCCATTATCTATTGGTCCGACCGCGTCGGCCGCCACAACCGCATCTTCCGCATGCCCAAGTTCCGCACCATGCGGACCAACGCCCCCGAAGTCGCGTCGCACCTGCTGAACGACCCCGCCGCCTGGCTCACCCCCATCGGCTCTTTCCTCCGTCGCACCTCCCTCGACGAGCTCCCCCAACTCTGGAGCATCCTCAAGGGCGACATGAGCATCGTCGGCCCCCGCCCCGCGCTCTTCAATCAGTACGACCTGATCGAACTGCGCACCCAGCACGGCGTCCACGAACTCACTCCAGGCCTCACCGGCTGGGCCCAGATCAACGGCCGTGACCACCTCGGCATCCCCGAAAAGGTCCGCATGGACGCCGAGTACCTTGCCCGCCAGTCCCTGCGTTTCGACCTCTACATCATCTGGCGCACCTTCCTCATCGTCCTGCGCCGCGCCGGCATTTCCCATTAGGCGGGCACCCATTCGCCCGGCACCTATACCTTTCGGTCTATTTGACCAGCGTCGAGTGTCGCCCGGACGACCAAAATCCTGAATCCCCACGCCCACTTACCCCCTGGCTGCGCTACTATTTGACATCCTTACGCGCATCCCATGGCCAGCAAGAAAACCCTCCCTCTCGCCTACGTCAAGTTCCTCAACCTCGTCGCCGCTGCCCGCCAGCTGCCCGGCCAGCCGGAGATCGACCTGGTGGAGGACCAGATCCTGGGCTTCCTCGCCCGCGCCTGGTACGCCGGCCAGAAGGTCACCGTCGTCGAGGCCATGAACAGCCTGCCCGACCTGTCCCCCTCCACGGTGCAACGCCGCCTCAAGTCCCTGCGCGCCAAGGGCATGCTCGCCCTCCAGGCCGACGAGTTCGACAGCCGCTACAAGTACATCGAGTCCACCGACCTCACCACCCGCTACTTCGCCGCACTCGGCCAGTGCATCCAGAAGGCACAACCGCGATAATTCGCGGATGAGCTGGCCCACGGAGCAGGACCACCCACCCGCTGGACCGGCGCTGCGCGCCTGGGCTCTCGCGGCGGCCGGCAGTGCGCTGGCCTACGTCGTCTTCTACTTCCTCAACGGTTGGCTGTTCAGCACCTTCAAGGTGTCGGAGAACATCGCCTGGATCTTCCTGCCCGCCGCGATCCGCATGGTGGCGGTGCTCCTGGCGGGCTGGGCGGGCGTCGCGGGCCTGTTCATCGGCTCCCTGGCCGTGATGATCCCCACGCTGCAGGCCGACCCCGTCCACGCGCTGACCCTGGCCACCCTGTCCTCCGTGCCTTCCCTGTACGCGGCACAGGCCGTGCGGTGGCTGCGGCGCATCCCCGGCGACCTGGCCGGCATGACGGGGCGTGACCTGCTGGCTTTAGGCCTGGCGGGCGGGCTGGCCAACAGCGCCGTGCACACGCTGTATTTCATGGCGCGGGCCGGCAGCAGCGAGCCGCTGGGCGGCTTCCTGCCCATGTTCGTCGGCGATGCCATCGGGACTGTGGTGATGCTGTACGCCGGGGCCAGGTTGACGCGGCTGGTGCGGCTGCCGCAGCAGGGCACTTCGCGCTGAGGCTGCAACGGGCGGCAGGATTTCACGAAGGCCGGGTGGCCAGCCCCCTGCGGGCGGGCGATGGTTCCCTTGGCCGCCCAGGCCCTCTATCGTGCCTGCACGCAGGCCGTATCGGTGCATCCCGTCCCTCGGCCGCGGAGGTGCTCCATGAACCCCGACCCCGACGACGATGTGCCGGTGCCCGAGCCGGTGCCCCCTGTGAACGACCCCGGCTACCCGCCGCCCCCCGCCAAGCCGCCCACCGTGCCGCCCGACG
>JACCDT010462994.1_pt1 | contig 11575 bp, 19 predicted proteins | sample 7446291 | NCBI WGS metagenome assembly JACCDT01 (sample SAMN15323446, study PRJNA562643) | freshwater metagenome | isolation source: river surface water | place: USA:Blue River Watershed | collected 2017-08-17 | reverse complement strand
TTGATGCACCCATTCATCGGCGCTGCAGGCGTGGAACACCGTCCGGCCGTGCTCGATCCGCTCGCAGGGATAGTGCGGCAGCACCTTGGGCAGCGGCTCAGGCACCCGGGGCGATGCGCAGCCCATCAGCACGGCGGCCAGGGCCAGCAGCACGCACGCAAGGGCGGCCAGGCGCTCGCGGCGGGTCATACCGCACCCCCGTCTTTCGTGATGCGGTCAATTGCCAGCCCGATCTGATCGGCCAGGCTGCGCCAGTCTTCAGAGTCCGAGACCAACAGGCCCACCTTCAGCGTGATCCCCGCACAAACATCCTCAGCGGTGACGGTGGCCTCTAGCGCTCCGTCCTCGCGGTAAATCTCGATCTGGGTGATGTAGGACGCGCGGGTCATGCCAGCACCCCTTCGCGCTCCAGCGCCTCAATCACCATCTCTTGCGTGATACCCAGCGCTTGCGCAGTCACTGCGATTCGCTTGGCCTGCGGGATGCCTCGGCACATGCCGGTGCGTTCGTAGGCGGAAACGATCTTGTCGATTTGAGTGATGCTCATGATTGCTCTCGAATAAAGAGGCCGGTGTTCCACACCAATGGCGAAATGTGGTGGCCTGGAAAGTGGTCAGGCCGGCTTCGACACCGCGACAACGCGCCCGCGGCCATCGGGCGCGCGGGTCACTTGGCGCACGACGCAGCCGGCCAGCGCGGGGTACTTCTCGGCCTGAATGGCTTTGCGCAGGGTGTTGCAGAGCGTGGCCACTTCGCTGGGCTCGCACTTGACGGCAGAGCCTGGGCGCATCTGGCGGAACAGGGCGTCGAATTTGCCTTCGACCATTCGCCCTTTGGGCAGCTTGTAGTCGTGCTCGACCACCAGCAGATCGGGGTCGATGGTCTTGGGGCGCCCGTTGTTCTTGCGGGCGGAGGCCAGGCCAAAGACGGATGCGGTTTTCTTGGATGTGTTCATGGTTTGCTCGTAGGTCAGAAGGGCACACCGTCGAATCGCCAGTCAGCGCACTGACCCTCGACCGTCTGGAATTCGTGCGGAATGCGGGCGTTGTGCAGGCCGCATTCCTCGATGTGAAAGTGCTTGCAGTTGTGGCAGTTGGTCTTGATGCGGTCCAGCCGGGCCAGGGACTGCTGGAGCGCGAGTCGGGTGACTGCGATCTGATCCGCCGTCACGTCGGGCGCCGGGTCCCCCATCGGGGTCCACAGGGCCTGCGCGGTGGCCATGGCCTGCTGTACTTGCTCACGGGTTGGCGTGCGGCTCATGCGTGCACCTGGGCGGTTGGGAATGCGGCCTTGATGGCTTGGACGGCTGGATCGGTCAGGGCCTCGATGGGCGCGTCGCGCATCTCGAAGCTGCTGAACCCGGGCGCCGGGCCGTTGGTGAAGCTGGCGCCGCTGGTGGTCTGGTACTTCACGGCGTTGCCGTCGAAGTCGGTCACCGCGGCGATGCGCTCCAGCAGCACAGGGATGAAGCGGTGCTGCTCGCAGCCCTGGCGCTGCTGGGCCTCGGTGCGGTGCTCGTTGGTGCGGCCACATTGCCACTGCGCATCGGCTATGGGGGTAGCGTGTGCGCATGTGCGGCAGTTGGGCTCGGGCACGCGCTGGCCGTGGCAGAGCGGGTGGAAGTGGCACCACTTGCACTCGAACCACGCCGGGTCGGCGCTGATGCGCGCGGGCGGGGTGTCGGCGTCGATGACGCGCTGCGCGCGCCGCACCAGCATGTCGGCCTCGGCCGGCTCATGCTGCACGCGCTCGATGTGGAGCTCGTCGCTGTCCTTGCAGACGGCGTAATAGAGGGCGCGGTCCAGGTCGGCCAGGTGCATGTAGGTCTGCATCTGGGCCCAGTGCATGGGCTTGGCCACGCGCACGCCCTTGGACTGCAGCTCCTTGAAGGTCTTGGCGTTGAAGGTCTTGACCTCCAGCACGTGCCAAGTCTTCGGCGCCTCGGGCACGCCCAGCACCACGCCGTCCATGCTGCCGCCGAAGTGCCCGCCGCAGGCCGCGACGCGGAACTGGCCCTGGCCATCGTCGGCGTGGACTGTGCAGCCGATGCCGCGCAGTTCCTCGACAACGCGGGCTTCCTCGCGCTGGCCGGTGCTGAACAGGCGGCGCAGGCGGCCGTCGAACTGCTGGCGCTCGGCCCAGCGGAACGTGAGCCACAAATGGCGGTCGCACGGGTGGCCGATCAGCGAGGCGCCCAGGTGGGCGCGGTGGCCATCGGGCTTCGCCGCCCACCAACGCAGCACAGCTGCGTGGGTGGTGGCCTGCGGTTGGGGCAGGGCGGTCATGGCGTTCAGGCAGCCTGACGCTTCCAGGGCGGGGTGCTCGCAGATGCCGGGGCAGGGGCCGCGGCGCGCTGTGGCGCGCTGGTGCCGGCGGGCTCGTAGTCGCTGACCTCGGCGCGCGGGCCGTAGTCACCCTGCGCGGCGCGGATCTTGGTGCGAATGCGCAGCACCTGGCCGAAAAGTTGGTCGCTGTCGGTCAGCTTGCCGATGTTCAGCACGCGGCACAGGCTGGAAAGCTGGCCCTGGCCGATCTGTTCGGCCTGCGCGTTGCTGTGCTTGATGTTGAGGTTCTGCCAGACCTTGCGCTTGGCGTGCGGCGCCGGGTCGATGATGGTGAACTCCAGCGACAGGCCGACGCCGTTTCCGCTCTTGAGGTCCTTCACATCGGCGCCGGTGATCTCAGCGGTGTAGATGCCGGCGGGCAGGGGGGCGTCGTCGCGCGGGGCGTTGGGCTCGACGGCTTGGGCGTCGAAACCGCCCTGGAAAACGTTGGAGAGGGTGCTCATGGTGTGGCCTTTCAGGCGGCGAGGGGTTGTGCAGACTGGGCGCGGCCTGCAATCGCGTTGCTGAGGTCTGCCCAGGACAGCGGCAGGCTGTCTGGCAGGGCGTAGCGGTTCTTTGCCATGTATGCGGGTTTCTCGGTCGTGTAGAGCAGGCGCTCGCCGGTGGTGATGCCGCGGCTCACTTCCTTCTTGAACCCGACATCCGTGGTCTTGACCACGGTGCGGTAGTTCGCGAATAGCACCGCGTCGGCCCACTCGCGCACCAGGGCGCTGGAGCGCTCCTGCAGCTTGGGCATGTAGCGGTCGTAGGGCTCGGTCTCGGGCGAGTCGAAGCGCTTGATCTGGCAGTGCCCGATCAGAATGACGGCCATGCCGCGCTCATTGCGCAGGGCGTTCAGGCCGTCCAGCAGCTCGCGCCAGACCTCGGCCTGCTTCAGTGCCGCCTTGCCATAGGCCAGATCCTTGGCCTCGTGCGTGGACTCGATTTCCTTGGCGATGATCTGCTCCAGCCAGTCGGCGGAGTCCAGCACCACGGTCTCGAATTCGTGCTCTTGCTGGTACAGCGTGCCGATGGCGTTGCGCACGTCGTCAATGCGCTCGACCATCGGGAAGCGCGCCGCGTCCAGGCCGCCCAGGCCGTCCTCGGTCTGGATGAAGATCGGCTTCTGAGCGGAGGCGGCAAAGGTCGTTTTCCCGATGCCCTCTACGGCGTAGAGGAACAGGCGCGGCGGCTTGAGGTCGGGGCCGCGCTTGATGGAGCTGAGGTCGAAGGCCATCACAACCCCACCTTCACCGACGACTTCGCCGGCGTCACGGTGACCACGCGGGCCACTTGCGCCCACAGCTCGGGCCGGTTGGCGCGCAGGAACTTGCAGCCGGTTTCATCAATCGCGTGGACGGTCTTGATGGGCACCAGATTGGCGTCCCAGGTGCGGCAGACCTCGCGCAGTGCATCCAGGTCGTCGGCCTTGTAGGACAGCTTGCCGGTGGTGGTCAGCTTGTAGCCGCCCGTCTCCAGGGTCACGCTGCCTTCTTCGCGGGCCGGCGCAACGGCCAGGATGCGTTCCTCGATCTCGACGCGCGCCTTCTTTGCTGCGTCTTCGGCGCGCTTGGCCTCGATGAACATGGGGACCAGCTGCTCCAGGGCATTCGGCAGGGCGTGGGGGGCTTCGGGCTTGAGTACGGCGCTCATGGGGCGCTCCTTTCGATTGGCCAGCGGGGTGCCGCGCTGGCGGCGGCGGGGTCAGGTCAGGGGTGCGTCAATCCATCCGCCAATGCCCAGCACCAGCAGAAGGAAGACCAACATCAGCCCGACGCTTGCGCGCGGGTGCCGGTCGCACCAGATTTCGATTCGGTCAGACATGGCCGCGAATCAGATAGGGCAGGGCAAGCGCGACAACGACGCAAAACAGCGCCACCCCCACCGCCAGCCACTCCCAGGGGCCGAGGCCACTCCCGCGCTCTCCACAGCCAGCGTCTGCGCCGATTTCGGTGCAGGATTCGGCGGGGTAGTGGCGCGATTCCTCGAAGTCGGGGCGGGTCATGCCTCGGCCCCCTCTTTGAGCTGCGCGAGAGCTTCATCGGCCCAGCGGTCCTGGTCGGATGCGGAGAAGTGACCGGAGTCGACCCGGACGCCACCAATCCAAACCCAAATGGCATAGGCCATCGTGTCATAGCGCGGCTCATTCCACCCGTCGCCCGTCGCCTCGTCGATTTCGCACTCGACGATCACCGGGACGCGGTGCCATGTGCTTTCGATGGGCAAATAAGCGGGGTTCGCCTCAATGCGTCGATTGCTGAGGTGCGCGATGTGGTCTTGTGCTGCCGCAAGCTGGTGCATCAGCGAGCCACATTCGCCAGCCAGCCTGCAACGAGCGTCCCAGTCGGATTCGGTTTGCATTTCGTCCCCTTGGTGTTGATGGGACGCATGTTAGCCGGCTAACGCATGTTGTCAAGCGTGCTAACGAGAAATTTGTAAGCGCGCTTGAACGACAGGCGCAAAAAAGCCCGCGCGGGGCGGGCTTGGGGGAAGGCAGCGGAGACGCCTAGGGGTGAGAGGCTGGCCCTACGGCCGGCACCACGATCACAGCGGGCTGGCTAGCCGGAGCAGGCGCGCTCGGCTTGAGCGCATTGCTCATCGCCATGAACAGGCCGCCAAAGCCGACGAACAGCCCTATCACCGTGGCCAGCATCCAGCGCTGCGTTTCGTTGATGCCCTTGTGAATGTCGGCCCGCACTTCAGCCAGGCCGGCGCGAAGGTCTTCCTTCGTCGCGTAGCGCTCCAGGTCGGCCTTGGTGGCCAAGGTCGGCATGCCCCCAGCCGGTTGCGGCCATGACCTCGGCCATCCGGTCTTGTAGTGACGCATTCATATGGAAAGGATTTAGCCAGCTAATGCGATTAGCGGGCTTGAAACCTAACGTTAGCGCGCTTACACTTGGCCGATGCAAAAAGCTCATGCCATCGAACTCCTGGGCGGGACTGTCTCAGCGGCGGCCAAGGCGTGCGAAATTAGCCCCTCGGCCGTCTCTCAGTGGCCGGACGAACTAACGAAGGACCAGACCGACCGCGTGCAGGCCGCGCTCTGGCGGAAGGCGAAGACATCAGAGCTCACCGACCTCCCCCACCCGCAGGCGGCCTGAGATGCGGACCAAGTTCGAGGTGATGCGGGCGAATCGTGCGCGCGGCCGCGCCAGCGGGGTTGCCGCTGGGCTGGATGAAAACCTGCGCGCACGGGTGGCGGCATGAGAACCCTCAACGAACCCCAGGACACCCTGGGCGAGCTCAAGCCCATCCCGCCGGCGCCCAAGCCGCAGGAAGACACGTTCACCCAGGTCAGCGAGCACGTCGTGCGCAATGACCGCACCGGTGCGCTGGAAACGCGGGACTACCGGCCTGGGAAGGCCCCGCAGCAGTGACGGTGCAGCAGCTGACGACGAGCGAAGCCCGCACGCCCCTGTGGTGTGCGCTGGCGTACATCAACCGCGGCTGGAAGGTGTTGCCGCTGGCCCCTGGGTCGAAGCAGCCGCTGTCGGCCCTGGTGCCGAATGGCTTCCACGGCGCGACCGCTGACCCTGAGACGGCCAGGCGCTGGTGGACGGCCAAGCCTGACGCTGGCATTGGCCTGGCGATGAAGGACAGCGGCTTGGTGTGCGTGGACGTGGACGCGCGCAATGGCGGCCTGGAGACGCTGGAGCGCCTGGAGGCCCAGCACGGCCCGATGCAGTCGGACGTGATGGCCTACACGCCGGGCGGCGGGATGCACTTCCTGTTCAGCGCGCAGCTGGTTGGCAATCTGCCCGGCACGCTGGGCGCGGGCATTGACCTGAAGGCAGACGGCTATATCGCGGTGGAGCCGAGCCAGCACCCGAACGGCAAGACCTACGCGTGGGAAGCCAGCAGCGACCCGCTGGAGGGCTGCGTGCCGTCCTCGCTGCCCGGCTGGATTCGCGATCTGGTGCGCGCGCCGCTGCAGGCACCGGCCATGCCGGCGGCCACGGTGCCTCCGATGCCGGCCGAGCGCCGCGCGAGCTTGCAGCAGGCCCTGGGGCACATCCCGGCAGACGACCGCGACACGTGGCTGCAGGTGGGCATGGCGATTCAGAACGAGCTGCCCACGGCCGAAGGGTTCGACTTGTGGACGCAGTGGAGCCAGCACAGCCCAAAATTCAATCCCCGAGACCAGCTGCGCGTCTGGCGCAGCTTTGAGCCCAAGGGCCTGGCCGGCGTGGGGGTCAACACGGTGTTCAAGATGGCCCAGCTGGCAGGGTGGCGCAATGGGCCTCGCCCGCAAGAAGTCAGCACCGAGGCCCTGGTGCTCAACGTCCACGAGCTTTTCGAGCGCGCCGCTTCAGTTACATGGGCCGTGAAGGGTGTCGTCCCGGAGCGCGGGCTTGGCTTCGTGTTCGGGGCTAGCCAGACGTTCAAGAGCTTCGTGGTGCTCGACTACGCGATGCACAGGTGCTACGGCATGAACTGGATGGGCCGCCGCACGAAGAAGGCAACGCCGGTCTATCTGGCCGCCGAGGGCGGCGCGGGCCTGATGCGGCGGATTCAAGCTTGGCACCAGGCCCGCGGGATGGATTGGCGCAAGTGCCCCATGCGCGTGGTGATCGTGCCGCTGACGCTTCGAACTCAGGCTGGCACGCTTCGCAAGGCCATCGAGGCGACGGGCGTTCAGCCTGGTGACGTAATCGTGGACACCATGTCCCAGACGTTCACCGGGGAGGAGAACAGCAACAACGACGTGGCCGACTTCCTGCGGGTCCTGGGCTCCGAATTGCGCGATGCCCTCGGGGTGTCAGTGCTGATCGTTCACCACACTGGGCACACCGCAACAGAACGTCCCCGAGGCGCCAGCGCCATTGTGGACAACGCGGACTTCGCCATCGGCGTGTTCCGAGATGGCAAAGAGCTGTTGACGACCCTGGAATTCGTGAAGGTCAAGGACGGCGAGCGCCCTGACCCGCAGAACTTCGCGTTGAGCCTGGAGCACCTGGGCAGCGATTCGGACGGCGACCCCATCACCTCCCTGGCTGCGCGCCACATCAACAACGCCGAGGAACTTTTGGAGGCCCACAAGCGCGAGGGCGCGGTGGGCCGCGGCGGCCGAGGGCATGCCCTGATGGAGTTGGTGCAAAACGGAATCTCTGAGCGCGACCTGCGCCTGGCCTTCTATTCGACGCTGACTGACGTCAAGGACACCGATGCAAAGAAGGTCGCCTTCTACCGCGCCCGCGATTGGGCGGTGTCGGCTGGCTACATCGAGATCGCAGGCAAAGCGGGCGAGCCGCGCACCGTCATCGCGCTGAAGGACTACAAATGAATGTTCCGAATAACACCCTCAAATGTTCCGGTTTGACGGAACAAAAGGACGGAACGGAACTCGCGCGCGCGAAAGGGAACCGGAACAATGTTCCGTTCCGGTTCCGTTCCGTTTTCCCCGGCAATTGTTCCGATTGGGTGCTGGAGCATGAGCTCGTCGCTTTTGGGGTTTTGCACGTTCAGTCTGGCCGCTTTGACGGTTGGTACTTTGATCATGATGAAGCCGCGGAGATGCTGGACTTCTTCCGCAATGAGTTCCCAGGCAACGAGTTTGAGCTCGTCGGACGATCGGAAGGCCAGCCCACGGGCACTGACCGAGTAGCGTTGCGGCCGCATGAGTCGGGCGCGTGGGCTGTGGCTGGGGGTGGCAAATGATGGGCGCGAACGCCATCGCCTTCGTCATCCCCGGCGAGCCGCAGGGCAAAGGCCGGGCCCGCATCGGTCGGGTGGGCGGCCAGGCCCGCATGTTCACCCCGGCCAAGACGGTGGCTTACGAGGGCCTGATTGCGATGGCCGCACAGCAGGCCATGGCCGGCGCGGTGCCGCTGGATGGGCCGGTGCTGCTGGAGGTGGACATGGTGCACGTGATGCCGGCCAGCTGGTCGAAGAAGAAGCGCGCGGCCGCGGGGCTGCCGACTTGCAAGCCGGACATGGACAACGTCATCAAGGCGGTGGGCGACGGCTGCAATGGGGTGGTGTGGCAGGACGACAAGCAGATTGCGGTGATCCTGGCGCAGCGCGCGTGGGGTGAGCGGCCCGAGGTGCGGGTGAGAGTGGCGCAGTTGGATGCGCGCAAGGAGGTCCAGTGCTGACGCCGAGAAAGGCGGCATTCGTGCAGCAGTTCCTGGTCGATATGAATGCGACCCAGGCATACCTGCGCGCTGGCTACAAGTGCTCACTCGATGTGGCCCGCAGAAACGCCAGCCGACTGCTGACAAATGCTGACGTTGCGGCCGCCATCGAAGCGGCCCGGGCCGACCTGGCCGAGCGGACAAAGCGCTCCGTCGATGATGTCATGGCCGACATCGCCAAGGTGCGCGCCAACGCCATGCAGACGGCCCCAGACCCCGAGACGGCCCTGCCCGTCATGGTGAGCCACAAGGACGCCCTGCGCGCGCTGGAGCTGGAGGGTAAGCACCTGGGCGCGTTCGAGAAGGACAACGCGCAGAAGGCTGGCGGGTTTGTTGACCTTTTGATGCGGGTGGCGAAGAAGTGATGCCTAACCCCAAGGTAAGCGGCTGGCTTGCCAGTCCGCTTGACCGGCGTGTTAGGCACTTTTAAGGAAACGACATGACAGAATTTGCATTGCACGGACACGACCTATTTGGTGAAGTGGTGAAGCCGAAAGCAAGCGGCCCGGTGGCCGAGCGGTTCACGCTGCCACCGTTCACGGTCTTGGACGCTCGCACAGCCGAATGGCAAGAACGTAAGCGCGCTTGGATCGCGCTGGGCATAAACGGCAAGGACGGGCGGGAGAAAGAACTTTTTGGGTTCTCGGATTCGCTGCTGCGTAGGCAGGGCGGATATTTTGAAGACGACGGAACCAAGAGAGATACCGCAGACACAAGCGTTTTTGACCCGCTGATATGCGAGCTTGCTTATCGCTGGTTTTGCCCAGTAGAAGGGCAAGTGATCGACCCATTCGCAGGCGGCAGCGTGCGCGGCATCGTGGCCGGATGCTTGGGCCGTAGGTATTGGGGCTGTGACTTGCGGCCCGAACAGATTGCAGCGAACGAGGTGCAGGCCGAACAGATTGCGCCGCAAGTGCGCCCAGTGTGGGTATGCGGTGACAGCATGGACACACTGACCGATGCGCCCGCCGCTGACTTCGTGTTTTCGTGCCCGCCGTATGGCGACCTGGAGCGCTACAGCGATGACCCGCGCGACCTTAGCGCGATGGACTGGCACGCATTCGTGGCCGCGTACAAGCGCATCATTCTGCGTGCCGTGGGCAAGATGAAGCCGGACACCTTCGCCTGCTTCGTTGTCGGTGACTTCCGCGACAAGCGCGGGTTTTATCGGAACTTCGTGAGCGAAACGATAGACGGCTTTGAACAGGCGGGCGCGCGGCTGTACAACGAGGCTGTATTAATCACTATGGTAGGCACTGCGGCCATGCGCGTGACGAAGCAATTCGAGGCGAGCCGCAAGATGGCGAAGACGCACCAAAACGTGCTCGTGTTTTGCAAGGGTGACCCACGCACCGCCGCACGCAAGTGCGGTGCCTAACGCGAAGCTCTGCGGCCCTGGCCGCTCGGAGGAATGATGAACGACAACACAACGGGCCAGGGTCCGAAGCAGCGGACGGTTAGGCCATTGCCTGCACTGAAGCCATGTCCATTCTGTGGCGGACGGGCCGAATTTATCGGGTACACGAGGCCAACTATGGGGACAAGGTGGACGCTTGTATGCGCCGGCAAGACGCCGCATGTGATGGGTGGATGCGGCCTACACCTTCGAGAGCAAACCACAAAACACAAGGTCGCAAAAGCCTGGAACACGCGGGCCTAACGCTGATTTATAGCGCACGCCCCGCCGCATAACACCAGCTCGCAGCTCGCAAGTCTTTGTCGGGCGCGGGTCATGCGCATAAAACATCGGGCAAAAGCGGCAGTTGTAAGGCTTGTCTTGTTACACAGAAGGAAAGCGACAAATGAGCCCAGCCGATCAGGCGGCATTCCTCCAGTTGCGTGAGCGTTGGATTGCGGACGGCCCTGCGCGTTTCGCTGAGGACGTTCTTGGAGCTGAGCCCACGGTGCAGCAGTGGGAAGGCAGCCGCGCCCTGGTGGAGAGGCGCCGGGTCTCGATCCGCAGCGGCCACGGCACGGGCAAGAGCACGTTTGAGGCGTGGTGCGTGCTGTGGTTCCTGTCCTGCTACTTCCCGGCGAAGGTGCCGGCGACCGCGCCAACATCGCACCAGCTGGAGGATGTGCTGTGGGCTGAGATCGCCAAGTGGCACCGCCGCATGGGCGAGACGGCGCCGGCTCTGGCCGAGCAGTTCGTTTGGTCTGCGGGCGCCTACCGGATGAAGGATGCGCCGAACGAGGCGTTTGCAGTGGCGCGCACCAGCCGGCCGGAGCGCCCCGAGGCGCTGCAGGGCTTCCACAGTGAGCACATCCTGTTCCTGATCGATGAGGCATCGGGCGTGGCCGATAACGTGTTCGAGGTGGCCGAGGGGGCCTTGTCCACAGATGGCGCGTTCGTGGTGATGTGCGCGAACCCGACGCGCTCCAGCGGCTACTTCTACGACTCGCACCACAAGATGCGCGCCGCCTGGGCGGCGCTGCACTGGAACGGCGAGGACAGCCCGAACGTGAGCAAGACCTACGTGGAGAACATGGCCAAGAAGTACGGCCGGCAGTCGCCTGTGTTCAAGGTGCGCGTGCTGGGTGACTTCGTGGACGCGGCGGACGGGGTGATCAGCCTGGAACTGTGCGAAGCGGCCAAGGTGCGCGAGGTGGATGTGGTCCAGTCCGCGCCCGTGGTGTGGGGGGTTGACGTTGCGCGCTTTGGCGACGACTCCAGCGCGCTGGCCAAGCGCAAGGGCAACCACCAGTTGGCGCCCATCCGCGAGTGGTGGGGCAAGGACACCATGGCGACCACCGGCATCATCAAACGCGAGTGGGACAGGACGCCGGCGGCCGAGCGGCCCAAGGCCATCAACGTCGATGTCATCGGCATCGGCTCGGGCGTGGTGGACCGGCTGAAGGAGCTGCACCTGCCCGTGGTGGGCGTGAACGTAGCCGAGAGCGAGTCGGGCCGCGAGGGCGGGGATCTGAGCTTCAACCGGCTGCGCGACGAGCTGTGGTGGCAGGGCCGCGAATGGCTGGAGGCCAAGGATTGCCGCCTGGCCGACGACGACGAGACCATTGCCGAGCTGACGACGCCGACCTACCGCTTCCTGAGCAATGGGCGCATTCAGGTCGAGACGAAAGACGAGATGCGCAAGCGCGGGGTCAAGAGCCCGA
>JACCDT010545972.1_pt1 | contig 11581 bp, 11 predicted proteins | sample 7446291 | NCBI WGS metagenome assembly JACCDT01 (sample SAMN15323446, study PRJNA562643) | freshwater metagenome | isolation source: river surface water | place: USA:Blue River Watershed | collected 2017-08-17 | reverse complement strand
TATTTGCGTAGGCAAATAAGAATGCGGCTTTGCCATCTGTTGACTTTAGATTAGGTGCTCCGCCAGTTGACCAGAAAGATAAAGTCTTCGAGATTCCGGCAATCTGCGCCACTTCTTTTTCAACCGCGATCGCTTGTTGCGATATCGCCAAATCTTCTACAGGTTTATCACCGCTATCAATAATCAAGATAGCAACGGGTTCTTCAACTTTGAACTTTTCTGACAGGTAAGTTGCCGCTTTTGCAGATTCACTGTTGAGATCGGAATATCCACCCGAATCCAATTTTCCGAAAGCAAGTGATCCAATGCCGCCTGCGAGGAGAATTCCTAAGGTGAAGAGGATTAAAACGCGCTTGCTGCGCTTAACAATGAAATGACCCAATTTCTCAAACACAGATTCGCTCCCTTATCTGAACAATGTACAGATACTAGAGCGTCTATTTGAACATTGTCAAGATTGGAGAGATACTAAGAATATGACTACCGCCAGGATCCGTGATCAGTATCACCATGGAGATCTCGAGGTTGCATTAATTTCTACGGCACGAAAATTTGTAAAGAAGAATGGTTTAGAAAGTTTATCCCTAAGGCAAATTGCTCAAGAGATTGGTGTGAGCCCAAGCGCTGCCTATCACTACTTTCCGGATCGCAACTCTTTATTGGCGGCGCTTGGATTTTCATTATTTGAAGAGCTTGCAGATTATCAAGATCGGGCTTTATCTAAGGTCTCTGGAAAGAGTGCAAAGGCCGCTCGAGATCGATTTAGGACTTTAGGAAGAACATATTTCGAATGGGCAATTGGGGAGCCACATTTTTTCAATCTAATGTTCAGTGATTTTTGCCTGATCGAATCGTCAATCGAGCAGGGACGCGAGGAAAATCGCGCATATCAAACCCTAATTCGATGCTTAGATGAATTAGTAGAAACTGGTTCCATGAATAAACAATTGCGTGGGAGCGCCGAGTTGTTGTCGTGGTCGGTCGTACATGGCACAACGAGCCTGATAGTTAGTGGACATTTAGAGAGAGATGACTTTGAAAAAGCTCTCGACGGCTTGGATCTTGCATTAGGAATTAGGAAATAGTTCTAATGAGTGATCTATTTCCTGGTTCAACTGAAGATGAACGCGATCCCCGCGAGGATCAAAGTGAAGACCGCCGTCGCGAAGAAGAGATAAAAAGCGACAAGCCTCCGCACCACCAAGACTAAGGAACGTTATTCAGATTTAGATGGTGTTGCTGGTTTCGGTGCCGAATCCGTTTTGTAGAAACCAGATCCTTTAAATACAACGCCAACTGCAGAATAAACTTTTTTAACTTCACCCTTACATTCTGGGCAGATGGTTAATGGCTCATCAGAGAAGCTCTGGAAAGCCTCAAAGGCGTGCTCGCAAGCAGAACATTGATATTGATATGTAGGCACGCGCTATCACTCCTTCTCTTTACTCTCTTAAATCACAGCCCAAAATCACAGGCTAGGGGCTGGTGCCTAAGTCTAAGGAAGTGAGACCATAGAGGCGAATTAAGACAGGGTTGAGAGAGGACAGGGGTAACAAGTGAAGCGTTTAGCGGCGGTTATTGCAGCGCTGGGATTTACCTTTCTTCTAGCAACTCCCGCGCTGGCTAACTCTCTTGTTGCCACATCACCAATAGCTGGTTCTACTCTGAAAGTGGAACCAAGTGCGGTAACAATTACCGTTGAAATGACACCGATGGATATGGGTAATGAAGTGATTGTCACAGATCCATCTGGTCGTCGCGTTGATGATGGAACGCTGACCGTAGCTGGAAACGATTTGATTGTTGGTATGAAGCCAATTACCGAACCAGGTGTCTATAAAGTTTCTTACAGCATCATCTCCGAAATGGATCTGCCACTAGAAGGATCCTTTGTCTTTAACTTTTCAACACCAACAATCTCTGTACCTGAAGAAGTGGTTCCAACAACGCCGGCAAAAATAGAAGGCAGTGACTTCGGCACTAACTTATTTGTAATTGGACTGCTGGTCGCCTCGCTTGCAGTATTGATTGCACTTGCGCTCTATGCGCGAAAGATATTTAACGAGCGATGAATTTACTGGAGATAAGTAAATTCTTATCCCTAGCTTCGGGCATAACCACTATCGGTCTGCTCCTGGCTATAGCTTTCTTCTTAAATGAAATTGAAGGCAAGCTAGGCGATCGCGCTAAAGCGCTAAGAAGTTTTGCTTCAATCGCAGCTCTAACTTGGGCGATAGCTACCGGGCTTTCGATAATTGCCACTTTGGCAAACATTCTCGGAACAGATCTATCTGAGGCTCTAGATCCCACATCGCTGCGTTCATTTATCTCGCAGGTAACGCTTGGCAAGTACATGTTTGCTCAACTCTGCTTGGCGTTACTAGTTGCATCAGTTGTGATTCGCATCAAAGGCGTAGCGGGCGCTAACGCACTTCTCTTACTAAGTTTGGTGGCGATTATTGCGCCCGTCTTTGAAAGCCATTCTGCATCTAGCGGTTCGCACGCTCTAGCTATTGGTTCTCTAGTCGTACATGTCATCGCAATCTCTCTCTGGGTTGGTGGGTTAGTAGCGATTACTTTCTTGAAGGCAGACGACCGGGCGATCGCACTACCGCGTTTTAGCGCTCTAGCTTTATGGGCGGCGATAGCAGTCTCGGCAAGTGGAACTGCAAATGCTTGGGCCAGACTTAATTTTCAAAACGCCTGGAGTTCAGATTATGCGCGCATTGTTTTTCTAAAGATTTTGTTGACGGCAGTACTTATCTTCTTGGGCTATTTAAACCGTCGCCAATTAAAGGGTTCACTAAAGTTAAATGGAAAGCAGTTAGGCCGATTACTTTCTGTCGAAGTCTTGATTATGGCAGTCACTACATTTGTTGGATCCAAACTTTCAACTATGCAACCGCCTGTACGTGCAGATAGTTCACAATTAGACCCAGGTTTAGTAGTTGCAGGAATTGCAACGCCACCACCACCAAATCTTTGGCGCTTAATCTCGCTATACGATCCAGATGCGTTAATGATCGGAATTTTGGTAACTGCGGTTGCACTCTATATAAGAGGAGTAATTATTCTTACGCGCCGCGGAGATAAGTGGCCAGTGGGACGAACCGTTGCCTTTGCTCTAGGAATCAGTGCGATTGATTATGCGACAAGTGGTGGCTTAGGTGTTTACGCCAAGTTCTCTTTTGAATATCACATGATCGCGCACATGCTTCTTGGAATGGTTGCACCGATAGGAATCGTGCTCGGAGCACCGATTACCTTGGCGCTACGCACCTTGCCGCAGGGGCGCACGAGTGAAGAGCGCGGAGTTCGCGGAACGCTAATTGCATTGCTTCACTCAAAACCTGCGGCGGTATTTACAAACCCAATCTCTGCTTTAGCTCTCTTTGATGGCTCACTCTTTGTTCTTTACATGACACCGCTCTTTGGGAATTTGATGCAGTCGCATTTAGGCCATCTTGTGATGAGCGCTCACTTCTTGCTCGCCGGCATTCTTTTCTTCCACGTAATAATTGGTATTGATCCCAATCCCCGAAAAGTTCCCTACATCGTTCGAATCGTTATTCTCTTTGCAGCCATGAGCATTCATGCTTTCTTTGCTATCGCGCTAATCTCAACTTCGACCCTGCTCGATCAAGGTTATTTTGCTTCGCTACAAACACCGTGGAATTTAGATTTACTGGCTGACCAGCATGCCGGCGGTTCGGTCGCATGGGCGATGGGCGAAATCCCAATCCTGCTTGCGCTGGTAGCAACATTTATTCAATGGATGCGTGATGACTCTCGCGAGACTAAGCGCATCGATAGAAATGAAGCGCGCTTAGCGGCCATGGGTGAACCTGATGAACTTGCTCAATACAATGCATACTTATCTTCCCTTGCAGAGCAAGACCGAGAAAGAAAAGATAGAGGATCACGATGAGCGCGAACGATCTTTACGCACTTCCATCTGAGTACAACGATTTACGTGAAAGCGTTCGCGCGCTGGCTGAAAATGAGATTGCTCCACATGCTGCAGCGGTAGATGAAGACCATCGCTATCCGCAAGAAGCTGCCGATGCGCTACTTAAAGCTGGCCTTAGCGCGGCACATGTTCCAACTGAATTTGGCGGAGAAGGCGCAGATGCCCTTGCCACAGTAATTATTATTGAAGAAGTCGCTCGCGTTTGTGGCTCATCATCACTTATTCCAGCAGTAAATAAACTCGGATCGCTGCCACTAATGCTCAGCGGAAGCAAAGAGCAGAAAGAAAAGTGGTTACCGCAGTTAGCTAAAGGTAAAGGTTTCTCTTACTGTCTCTCTGAATCTGAAGCTGGCTCAGATGCATCAGCCCTTAAGACAAAGGCAGAGTTAAAAGATGGATCCTGGGTAATTAATGGAAGTAAGAAATGGATTTCAAACGCTGGTGTATCTGAGTTCTATACAGTCATAGCGCAGACCGATCCAAGTAAAGGATCTAAAGGAATAACCGCATTTATCGTTGAAAAATCTGATCCTGGAGTTTCCTTTGGAGCGCCGGAGAAGAAGATGGGTTTCCGCGGATCTCCAACTCGTGAAGTTTATTTCGATAACGTGACAATCGGAGATGATCGCCGAATCAGCGAAGTCGGTTCAGGTTTTGCACTTGCTATGGATACTTTGGATCACACTCGTATCACCATCGCAGCGCAGGCTTTAGGTATTGCACAAGGCGCTTTAGATGTTGCAACTAAGTATTCACACGAACGTAAACAATTCGGTAAAGAGATCTTTGATTTCCAAGGCGTGCAATTTATCTTGGCGGATATGGCGATGAATATCGAGGCAGCTCGTCAATTAACTTATGCAGCTGCGGCACGAAGCGAGCGAGGTGATAAAGATTTGAAATTCTTCTCCGCTGCCAGCAAAACTTTCGCAAGCGATATTGCAATGAAGGTAACGACAGATGCAGTGCAGGTCTTGGGCGGATATGGCTATGTCTCTGACTATCCAGTCGAGCGCATGATGCGCGATGCCAAGCTAACTCAGATATACGAAGGTACCAATCAGATTCAGCGAATTGTTATGGCGCGCAATCTGCCGAAAGGCTAGATAAATCTAAGAGTTAAATCTAAGTATTAAATCTGGTGTTGCTGCAGCGTTTAACGGAATATCAAATTCTTCGCGCGGTAGATCAACGCTAGAGATCTCATCTGGATGGATTAATCCGATGCTCCAGGCTGAAAGTTTTGCCAGCGCCCGATCATAGAAACCGCCGCCTTGTCCTAAGCGATAGCCAGATCTATCAATACGTAGCGCTGGAACTACAGCCACTTGAATCATCGTCAGATCGGTAAGTACTGGTCCAATTGGCTCCAATAAGTTTTTTGATAATTTGCTCGGAACAAGTTGGTCACTGGCTCCACTCCAACGAACCCATTCAAGATTTTCACCACTAACTCTTGGCAGATAAAGTTCTTTGCCGCTCTTCAATAACGCTTGATTTAGATCGCTGGTATTTGGTTCATCGCCGTAGGAGATATAACTTGCTATAACGCTTGCCTTAGAAAACTCTGAAGATGTAGCAAGATATGAAAAAGAGTGATCTAGATATCTTTCTCGGCGTTCAAAGCGATAACGAGTACGCAGTTCAGACTTCTCGCTAGCTGCACTCATCTAAATCCCCAATTATCTACTGCACTAGAAGTATTGTTTCCGATTATGTCAGACCGCACTCGCGTAGATGAGTTCCTCTCCTCTCTATTGGCGATCTGTCGACCACTTGAAGCCTTTGAGATGTCACTTTTAGATGCGCATGGTGCAACGCTCGCCGAAGATATTTATGCCGGAGAACGCCTGGTTCTAAAGTCTGGATCAAGAATTCGTTCTACTCAGATAGGTCTTGCCGCATCTATCGGGCGCGATCACTTACCAACTCGACCACATCCACGCGTTGTCGTACTTTCAGCAGGCCCTGATCTAGTTGAGCCAGGAAAAGAGTTAAAAGCTGGCGAAGAATATGAAACTAATTCATGGCTTCTAACGACTGCGGTACGCGAAGTTGGCGCAGTCGCATATCGCGTTCACACAATTCCTGATGACGAAGCACAACTGCAGGCAGTTATTGAAGATCAATTAGTCCGCGCCGACCTAATAATCATTAGCGGAGAACGACATGATGATTCTTTTGATTTGATCACTCGCACACTGTCTGCGATGGGTGAAATTACAACTGTCGATATGGCTATCGAATCAAGTGGGCGCCATAACTTTGGCGTTATTGGTCCGGATAAGACCCCAGTTGTTACTTTGCCGGGAGATCCAGTTGCCGCCTACATTTCTTTTGAGCTCTTTATTCGCCCAATGATTCGCACGATGCTCGGCGCAGCAACGATTCATCGCCCATCGATAAAGGCGAAGCTTGAGAAAGCGATCGTTTCAACAGGTGGAAACCGTTCCTATATCCGCGCCGTCTTATCCGAGGATGGAAAATCTGTCCTTCCGTTGCTATCGCAAGGTTCTAGCGCACAAGATGAACAAGCCACGCTCTCAGATGCAAATGCCTTTATTGCAGTTCCCGAAGGTGATTCAAATATCGCCGCCGGCAGTGATGTAACAGTTGTCGTGCTCGAGCGCCGCTATATATAAGTACAAATAGAGAATTCAAATGTCTGAGCACTGGCCGGTCTACTTACAAGAAGGCGAGTTGTTATTACGCCCGCTTCGTATTCGCGATCGCCGCAGTTGGTTACGTGTTCGAGCCGAGAATAAAGATTGGCTAACCGAGTGGGAGGCTACGCTTCCCCAGGTTCCAGGTGAGAAAAACTCAACCAAACTTCCTTCATTTAGCGAGATGGTTAATTGGCATCGCCGCGAAGGACGCAACGGGCGTTCTTATTCACTCGCAATATGGCTAATAAATAACCAGGGCAAGAATCTAATTGGCCAGATCACAATGGGCGGGGTTTCATACGGTGCGATGCGCGGTGCCCATATTGGCTATTGGATTGATCGCGCATACGCAAACCGAGGGTTTACTACACAAGCGGTAAATATGTTGACCCGCTTTGGTTTTCAAGAGCTTGGCTTACATCGAATCGAAATTAATATCCGCCCAGAAAACGCTCCTTCGATAAAGGTCGCTGAAAAAGCTGGCTATATTTTTGAAGGTCTACGTCCAAGGTATTTACATATCGATGGAAAATGGCGCGACCATCACTGTTTCGTTAAAGAAAATTCCCAGGTTATTTAGCCCTCTAAATCCACGGGGCGGCAGGGGTGCTCCTCTAATCTTTACCCATCATGGCTTCTGGAATTATCTATCTGACGATCATCGGCATGTGGGTGGCTTACTTCCTCCCACGCTGGGTCCACGATCGAAATGAGTTCTCTGGAAAAAATGTAGAAAGATATAAAAGCGCACTTCGCATAGTTGCCGAAAATTCTCCAGGCGGAAGTTCTGGAACCGGGGTAATTCATACTGACTTAGATCGAGAAGCAAAAATCGCCCAACAACTTATGCGCCGCAGAATTATCTTCTCAATAATTATTATCGCTTTCGTTATGACGACAGTAGGTGCGATTATGCAAACCCTTGCAATTTCATTTATCGGAATTCCAGTTCTTGGATTTGTTCTCTACTTGGCACATGTTCGACACCAAACGAATACTGACCGCGCCCGTCGTCGTCGCGTAACACAGATTCATCGCACAACAGTTGGTGTCTCATCAACTAACTTGGCAGAAGTTGTTGCGCCTAAGCCTTCAACTGAACACTGGATTCCGCTTTCAGAACGCGAACTTACTGGCGTAACGATTTTGCCAAAGGGAACTGCCGCAGCTCGTGGCGAATGGCAACCTAATTCGGTACCGGTACCAACTTATGTAAATGCTCCAAAGGCGATTACTCCAAAGCGAGTAATTGACCTCACGACCCCTGGTCAATGGAGTGAAGAACAAGAGCGCCTAGAACGCGAAGCACTGGCTGCGGCTGCTCCATCGCGTGATGAAATCTTTGATCAACAACTTGCAGATGAAGCCGTGGAGCGCATGAAGCGCAACCGCGCTGCCAACGAGTAGTTACCTTTAAATCCACGAAGGCAGCCACATGCGTGCCTGCCAAGAATCGTAGGTAATGACATCTCCTGTGAAAAGCGGGAGGAAGAATATGAAATTAATAAAGATCACAAAGGCGACTAAGCCAAGAACCACATAGATATTCCGCTTATTCTCGAAGTGCATAAGCAGTGCGTAGGCGCAGTAAACAATAGCCAGAATTAAAAATGGCTGGAAAACAATTGCGTAGAAGGTAAATACCGTTCTTTCTTGAAAGAAGAACCAGGGTAGATAACCAGCAGCCATTCCCGCGAGAATTAAATTAAGCGGTGGCTCATAACGTTTAACGGCGATAGATCTAATCCAAAAACCCAATACAACTGCAAGTGCGATTGTTCCCAACCACCAGAGCAGCGGTGTTCCAAGCGCTAAAACTTCTTGTGAACAACTATCTGCGCCGCAGGTTTTGGGGGTTTCGTAGTAAAAAGAAGTTGGCCTTCCCATAATCAACCAACTCCACGGATTTGATTGGTAGGAATGCTTTTCAACTAACCCAGTGTGAAAGCCCAACATCTGCGAGTGATAGTGAAGAAATGATGTGATTACATTTTCGGAATAATCACGAGCCCATCCGCGGCTACTTGCAAACCAACCAGACCAGGATGTTATATAAATCGAAATTGGCAACAACCCATATTGTGTTGCCGTCCTAAAAGTTGGCCTGATTAAGTCGCGCCCAGTGTTATGTGCAAATGCTCGATAAAGCGCAACGATTGCAAATAGCGCAAGGAAATACAGACCGCTCCACTTGGTTGCAACGGCAAGACCAAGTGCGATTCCGGCCCACCAATGCCAGCGCGCCAAGAAAAAGTATGTTGCAAGAAGAATAAAGAAAGAGAGATAGATATCTAATAACGCGGTTCGAGAATGTACTAAGGCCAATCCATCCATAGCCATCAGCGCACTTGCGGCAATCGTTAGATAAGAATTTCTGAAGAGGCGATGTGCGATGAGAGCAATTAAAACAACCATCACAGAACCAAGAAGTGCGCCCATAAAACGCCAACCAAATTCGTTATCCCCGAATAGCTTTATTCCGAGCGCTATCAGCCACTTTCCAACCGGAGGATGGACGACAAATTCAGGTTCATCACCTGTGATCTCAACACCTTGTGCCAAAAAATCGCGCGCGCCATCTACGTAATAAACCTCGTCGAAGACAAAGCCTTTTGGTGTTCCAAGATTGAATAGCCGCAGGGTTAGTGAGATCAAAGTGATCGCGCCAACGTAGATGCGGGTTTTCACATACCTAGCGTACTGAGAGGATGTACCCATGGCGCTCACACTGGCAGCAACTCCTCTGGGAAATCCTGGGGATGCAAGCCCGCGCCTAAAAGATGCGATCGCAAACGCTGAAGTTATCGCAGCTGAAGATTCACGCCGCTTTCATCGCTTATGTTCAGATATCGAAGTTACCTTTTCTGGTCGCGTTATTTCTTTCTTTGATGGAAATGAAACCGAACGCACCCAAGAGATTCTTGAATTATTGCGTGCTGGAAAGAATGTATTGGTTGTATCGGATGCCGGTATGCCAACGATTAGTGATCCAGGTTTTCGTTTAGCGCGCGATGCGATCGCAGAAAATTTAGCGGTAACGGTAATTCCAGGACCAAGTGCACCGGTTATGGCGCTAGCGCTCTCTGGGCTTGCCACAGATCGCTTTACCTTTGAAGGTTTTGCACCGCGCGCACTCGGTGCTCGTCAAGCACTTTATGAATCTTTACGTTTTGAAGAGCGCACTATGGTTTTCTTCGAAGCCCCACATCGCATAACCGAATCACTGCAAGATGCTCTTGCTGTATTTGGTAGCGATCGCAAGGCTGCCATCTGTCGCGAAATGACCAAGACTTATGAAGAAACGGTGCGCGGAACTTTGGCTGAGTTAGTTGCCTGGTCTACCTCAAAAGAGATTTTGGGGGAGATAACCATGGTGATATCTGGAGCAGCTGTCGGAACGGCAGAAGTGACTGCTGATCAGATGGTTGCGCGAGTTCGTGAATTTGAGGCGGCGGGCATGGACCGCAAGGCGGCAATTGCAACTGTGGCCGATGAATTCGACCTTCCGAAGCGGATCGTTTATGCAGCGGTAGTTGATGCGAATAAGATGCGTTCGTGAAATCTTTCTACCTAACAACGCCGATTTACTATGTAAATGATGCGCCACATATCGGCCATGCATATACAACTGTTGCCGGCGATGTCTTAACGCGCTGGCATCGCCAACGCGGAGAATCTGTCTGGTTCTTAACCGGAACAGATGAGCATGGTCAGAAAGTAATGCGTACCGCTGAGCAAAATAACGTTGCTCCCCAAGCTTGGGTAGATCGCCTGGTGCAAGAAGCCTGGAAGCCAAATTGGACCGCGTTAAATATCGCAAATGATGATTTCATCCGCACGACCGAGGCCCGTCACACTGAGCGAGTTCAAAAGTTTTTACAATCACTTAAAGATGCAGGACACATTTACGCTGGTAAATATGAAGGTCCTTACTGTGTTGGATGCGAAGAATTTAAATTACCTGGCGATCTAATCGATGCTGATGGCCAGAAGCTCTGCCCAATTCACAGCAAGCCGGTTGAACTCGTAAATGAAAATAACTGGTTCTTCCGTTTATCTGCATTTGTTGAACCCTTGCTTGAGCACTACCGCAAAAATCCAGATGCCTGCCAACCAGAAAGTGCGCGCAACGAAGTTGTCTCCTTCCTAGAAGGTGGCGTCTCTGATCTTTCAATTTCTCGTTCTACATTCGATTGGGGCATTCCGGTTCCTTGGGATACCGATCAAGTTGTTTATGTTTGGTTTGATGCACTTCTTAACTATGCAACCGCGGTTGGACTAACAGATGCGCCTGATACTGAGGGCGGCAAGAAGTTTGCGCAGACTTGGCCAGCAGATGTTCACTTAGTTGGAAAAGATATCTTGCGTTTCCACGCTGTTATTTGGCCAGCGATGTTGATGGCTGCAGGTTTGGAAGTACCTAAGAAAGTATTTGCACACGGTTGGTTGCTAGTTGGTGGCGAGAAGATGAGCAAGAGCAAGCTCACCGGTATCGCACCTTCAGATATCACCGATCACTTCGGTGTTGATGCCTTCCGTTATTACTTCTTGCGCGCGATTCCTTTCGGTAGCGATGGATCTTTCTCTTGGGAAGATATGTCTGCTCGTTATACATCAGAGCTCGCAAATGACTTCGGAAACTTAGCTTCACGCTTAGCTGCGATGATTGAAAAATACTGCGACGGGAAAGTGCCAACAGAGGCCACCGATGCCGGGCTTTCCGCAGCGCTTATTAGCACCGTTGAAAAAGCCGATGCTGCAATGGTCGCACTCGATTTCCAAGGTGGAATCAACGCAGTTATGGATTTCTGCAAAAAAGTAAATGGCTATGTAACCGAGAAAGAGCCATGGATCCTGGCGAAAGATCCTGCAAATAAAGCTGCGCTCGAAGAAGTTTTATATAACACCGCTGAATCACTTCGCGCACTTGCTGTCTTGTTGCATC
>JACCDT011006364.1_pt1 | contig 11584 bp, 10 predicted proteins | sample 7446291 | NCBI WGS metagenome assembly JACCDT01 (sample SAMN15323446, study PRJNA562643) | freshwater metagenome | isolation source: river surface water | place: USA:Blue River Watershed | collected 2017-08-17 | reverse complement strand
GGGTCGTTCTGCCGAAGATATCGTCGAGAACAGTCTTCTGGCGACGGACTTTTCAGATGAAAGTGTCTGCATCCAATTTGCGGATGGAAGCAATCTGAAATTTCAACGTGCGTTTTACTTGGGTAAGACACCAAACGACGACTTAATTCATCGAGTTGCTGTGTTTACGGAACACTGTGGCTTCCACGAATTCTGGATCGGACCCGGTAGCCGAATTTCTGCAACCTCAACCTTTATGGAGTGCGAGTATCCTGAAGATAATAGGGCATGGGAATCCATGGTGCCCATTGGCAGTGAGTTTGGTAGTCCTGACTTTGATCGACTGATGGACGAAGATGCGAAGAAATTTGCGACCGATTTGAATCGGTGGATCCGGCATAGTCATCAAAACTGTGGGGCCGCAAGTCTGGATTCAGAGCTCAGTGCAGATGCTCTCAATATTCAGATTGCGTTATGGCAGCTGGGGCAAGAAGTCACGTTAGAAGTAGCTGCTGCAGTCTGGAAAAACTATTCCAAATCACTCTCAGCCGGTTGGGTGGCCGGGGCAGAGACAGTTGAATCGGCAAAGCGAACACTGTTTTTAAATTGCCCTAGAGGTGAAGACGACTCTAAAAGTCGGTTGCTGCACCGAAATCGTTAGTCAGTACGACGAACAACGAAAGCATGCCTGTCCGCAAGATACCCAAGAACCACATTCATGTCACGGGGCGGCATGCTGCCCGTAAAAGCGATGGGAATGCCGATTTCGAGTCTCTACTTGAGGCTGAACACTTGCTGTTGTTGGATCATGACCTGAGTGTTCTTGGCTACGATGTTCAGCCTGTGCTCATTCCGGTCGTTGGCGTACCCCGTGGCTATGTGCCAGATGTTTTGGTGGAGTTTCGATCAGATGAGGATGGAGTCATTCGGAGCCCCGAGCTGCGTGAAGTGAAGTCCACCCTTGATCTGGAAAAGAACGCAACCAAATATGCCGCCAAGTTCGAAGCGGCACGCGCTTACTGCGAGCACAGGGGATGGTTGTTCAGGATCATCACGGAAAAAGACATTCGAGTGCCTCGCCTGGCCAACGTGAAGTTTGTCCGTGCCTATGAAAACCAGGCGCATCCACCCGGCATGGTCACCGAGGTGATCAAACGCATGGCGGACATAGGGTCAACCGACTCGCTATCGCTGCTCAAAAGTCTTAGCAGTGATCTGGATGAACAACTGCAATGGTTGCCGGTCATCTGGCATTTGGTGGCCAAAAGAAAGATCGATGTGAACTGGGACTTGAAGTTTGGTGCCTCGGTTCAGCTGTGGCCAGCAGGGAGCATGAAATGACCAAAGCATTGCCAATGCATCTGACGATCAACAAAGGATCGGTGATCCAGCAAGGTGGTCGGGAGTACCGAATCACACGCATCGTGGATGTGGACAAGGTACTGGCCAAGGAGCTGGGGTCAGACCAGCTGGTTCTGTTGGAGTTGGGAGCAGGAGCGGCGTCAGATAACCCGCCTATCCAGTCTTGGAGAAAACATGAGCTGGATCTGGAGTCGGTAACCACCAGCGAATGGGAGGAAGCCGAGCGCAGGTACAAAGCAATCGAGCCGCTGCTGAACCAACGGGCTTATCGCACACCGCAAGACTGGGAGGATGCTGCCAAGACTGCGGGTGTGAGCAAGTCAACCATCTACAGATGGGTCAAGGATTTTCTCAACTCAGGTGTGCTGACCGAACTGTTGCCCAGAAAGACGCAGGGCGCACCAGGCAAGTCCAGGCTGAAGCCGGAAGTCAAAGCCGTTGTGGATGACTTTTTGCAGAACAAGTTCATGACGCTCCAAAAGCCCAGCCCTGCATTGGCAGTACGGGAGATTCGACGCTTGTGCAGCAATGCAGGCTTGTCACCCTTGCCCTCGAAGAACGCCATCTACAGGCACATCGACTGGCTGGACAAGGAGGAGCGGCTGAAAAAGCGTGAGGGCAGCGATGCCGCATTTCAGCGCCACGCGCCAAAGCTGGGCGCAATACCAGATGCCGATTGGCCACTGCAGACAGTGGAGATGGATCACACCGAGTTGCCGGTGATGATTGTTGACGACGAGCACAGAATGCCGATCAAGCGGCCGTGGATCACGTTGGCGATAGATGTGTTCAGTCGCTGCTGTCTGGGGATGTACCTGTCACTGGATGCGCCGTCGAGCATGTCTGCAGGGATGTGTGTCTCGCATGCCATTTTGGGCAAAGAGAAGTGGCTCAATCGCCTGGGGCTGGTGGACTTGAAGTGGCCGCATTACGGCGTCATGGACTCTTTGCACATGGACAACGCCAAAGAGTTTCGTGGCCACATGCTTCGCAATGCAAGTCGCGAATACAACATCATGCTCAAGCTGCGACCCGTCAAGACACCCAGGTATGGAGCGCACATCGAGCGCTTGATGGGCACCGTGAGTGAGGGGCTAAAGGAGGTCAAGGGCGCCACATTTTCTGGGCCAGAGGAGAAGGGTGAGTACGACGCTGAAGGCAATGCGGTGATGACGTTTGCTGAGCTGGAGAAATGGCTTGCCTTGTTCTTCATTCGTTACCACCGGGATATTCACCGAGGCATTGGTACAACACCCGAGACCAAGTGGCGGGAAGGCTTGATTGGGACTGCGGACAGGCCAGGTCGTGGTTTGCCTCCAAAGAGAAGCGACGAGGAAAAGATTCGCATTGACTTCATGCCCTTTGAAGAACGCACTGTCCAGGACTATGGGGTCGTGATTGATGAGGTGCAGTACTTCAGCGATGTGCTGCGACCCTGGATCAACAGTCTGGAGTCTGGCGGGTCCAAGAACAAGAGAAAGTTTTTGTTTCGACGAGATCCGAGGGATATCAGTGTTTTGTATTTCCACGATCCTCAACTGAAGAGTTACTTCTCTATCCCATACCGCGACAGCAGTCTGCCCTCGGTGAGCATTTGGGAGTTGCGTGAGGCGCAAAAGCGCACAAAAGAGATGGGCATGAGGAACTACAGCGAGCGAGCCGTCTTCGAGCTGATCAACCAGCAACGGGCCATCGAGGAAGAGTCGGCCGAAAAGACCAAAAAAGCAAGGCGTGCACAGCAAAAACGCAAACAGCACAGCAAGGCTCGCGAACAGAAAAAAGAGGATTTGCCCACTGTGGCCGCACACGCCCAGGCGCAGACGGAACTGCCGCCATTGCCCTTACGTGAGGACAAGAACGAGGACGATTTCTATGACGATGACTATTGACGATTCGCTCAAGCACTTGGACGACAAAGCGCAGCAAAAACTCTTGCTGACGGATGAAGAGCGGATTCGCTCCATCCGAGTGGGCACATGGGTGGGTATCGAGCACGTCAAGGAGGTTCTGGACAGGCTCGAAGACATATTGCAGTCGCCCGAAGTGACTAGGCCGCCATGCATGCTGGTGGTCGGCCCTGCCTTCAGTGGCAAAACATCGATTGCCGAGCACTTTGTGGCCATGCACCCCCCGGACCTGAGCCCGGACAATGAAACGACAGTGGCTCCGGTGGTGATGATCGACGCACCCCCAAAGCCTGATTTGTCGGATTTTTACAGTCGGATTCTGGACAAGCTGATGGCGCCCTACAAACCGACGGCGTCTTCGCATGAAAAGTATGCCCAGGTGAAGAGGTTGTTTCGCGAGCTGGGTGTGAGGATGCTGATCGTCGATGAAATCCACCACCTGATTGCGGGCAGTCTGAATCGTCAGCGTGAATTCCGCAACGCCATCAAGAGCCTGAGCAATGAAACCAAGGTGAGTTTGGTGGTGCTGGGTATTGAAGAAGCACGGGCGGCAATCTATTCGGATGAGCAGTTTTCTAGTCGTTTCATCCCGTATGAGTTGCCCATGTGGTCCAACAACATGGCGTTTTCAAGGCTGCTCAGGACGATGGAGCGCCGAACGCCCCTGCGCAAACCATCGAATCTGGGCAGCCCTGACATGGCCAACATCATCTACTCCAAGAGTGAGAGCAACCTTGGGGATATTTTTGATCTGGTCAAGGAAGCCTCGGTCATGGCCATCCGCAATGGCAGCGAGTGCATCACGCGAGAATTACTGGACAGCATGAAATGGGTGCCGCCTTCCAAGCGCAAATTGTTCCGACGAAAGCTTTGATGAATGTCGGGGCTTGTAGGTCTGAGCAGGCTGCTGTGGCCGATCCGTTACAAGCCTCTTCCTGATGAGCTCTTGTCTTGCTGGCTGATTCGCCTGGCCCATGGCCATGGGCTCAAGGTGCAAACCTTCAGCAACCTGTTGTTTGGTAATCGCCGCCAAGTCTGGAATCGGGATGTGGACCGGCTCGGGCCTTCATGGTTGATTGAAGAACTCAGTCACCGAACAGGCACCCCCATGTCGGCTGCAGAAGCCACATGCTTGCGGGCGTATGAAGGGGTGTTGTTCCAGAGCTTCAAACTGTCAGGCGCCTTGCCTTGGATTCTGACCATAGGCATGTATCACCGCACCCGCTCGGCATTCGGGCAGGAGTATTGCCCGAAGTGCCTGAGGACGGATGAAGTACCGTATTACCGCCGATCGTGGCGGCTGGCATTTATGACGGTCTGTCCTGAGCATGAAGTGATGCTCCAAGACAGATGTCCGCAGTGCGAATCACCCTTGAGTTTTCATCGAGCTGAGATGGGGCGTGGTGGCGTGGACGATGCGCTGGAGATGAGCATGTGCCATGCGTGCGGCATGGATCTGCGGGAATCAAATGCGCCAGCAATACAGAGTTACCTGCCGGAACTCAAAGACTGGTTGATCGATCTGGCAAAAGGTGGCCCTGAAGGGTTTGACCTGGATGACTGGAACGTGATGCACCACTTGGCCCGGCTGTTGATGTCCGATGCCGCCCATCTGCGCTTGCATGAGCATCTGTGTGATCAGCTAGGTGCACCTGAGTGGGTGTTCCCAGAGGGGCGAATATCCATAGAGTCCTGCGGGCTGGGACTCAGGCACCACTTGATGCAACTGATTGGCTACATGATGCTGGATTTGCAAGGTAGCCTAGATGCAGCATGGCGCGCCCGCGCTATCCGCTACAACCACATGCTCAAGGATTTCAGGAACGCGCCTGCAAGTTATGAGCGAGTGGTGTCAACGTTCATGAACTGGAGGGACAGGTTGTGAGTGGATTACTTTGTTAGTTTGGTTGTCACATTTTGCATATCGGGTTTGAGAAATAGTTCACTGGGGTAAGCGCAATAAATTGTTGTTTAAACGATTAATTCAAGTAACATAAAAGTCATCTATAAATAAGGAAAGTTGGGGTTTGAAATATGAGTGCATTACCGGCATTGAAAGCGGTCCCCTCTGCGGGCACTGCCGACCATCAAGATGACAAAACTGTAAAAGATCGAATCAAAGGTACCCACACCCCCGAAATCGTGATCGCATTGTGCGGTCCGTTAGGAACTCCGCTCCATGATGTCGCCAAAATATTTCAAGATTTGCTTCGTGGTCAAGATTACAACTATAGACACGTAGACATCATTAAGCTTAGTGATGAAATTCGTGAAATGACTAATCTGCCTGTAGGGGCAGACATCGCTGCACTTATCAAGGCCGGGAATGACCTTCGTGAACAGCATGGACGCGCCATCCTGGTTCAGCGCGCAATTCGCCGAATTTCACTGATTCGGCAGAAAAAAAGCGATGAACAAGCCGAAGCTGATCAGGCAAGTTTATTTGATGAAGAACCGAGCGGCACAGTCATTCCCACGCCTATCGAATGGACCTGCCACATCATCGATTCAATTAAGAACGAAGAAGAGCTTGAGCTTCTCCGCTTTGTATACGGTGACATGCTGCATGTAGTCGGCGTTTATGCGCCAATTGAACAGAGAATTGCTCGGCTTCAGAAGAAGATTTCAAAACCAGATCAGATCCATACGCTGATTAATCGTGATTCTGGTGAGGAAACAGATAACGGCCAGCAAGTCCAAAATACATTTCCGCATTCAGATTTTTTCTTGAGGGTTGATGCGGGGACGGACTCGCAGGTGACCTCTCGCGTTCGACGATTCCTTGACTTAATGTTGGGCACTAGGATCATTACGCCAACGGTTGCAGAACGCGCGATGTATGCAGCATCTTCTGCGGCGATGAACTCAGCTTGTCTTTCCCGGCAAGTAGGTGCAGCGTTGACAAGTGCAAGCGGAGAATTGATTGCAACGGGATGGAATGATGTTCCTCGAGCGTTTGGAGGTCTCTATGAGATTCAAGACTTACGAGCTTCGTCCGATGACGATCATCGTTGCTACAACAAAGACGGCGGCAAGTGCTTCAATGATGAAGAAAAAGACTTGATCGCCCGTACGGTGATCGAAAAAATGATCGATAAAGAGATTGTGGAAGAGGGAAAAGCTGAAGAAGCAGTGAAACTCATACGGCATGACTCTCAGCTTCGTAGTTTGATTGAGTTCTCGCGAGCGGTTCATGCCGAAATGCATGCGCTCTTAAATGCCGGCGCACAGCACGGCTCAAAGGTTCGTGGGAGTAAGTTGTTTGTGACCACCTACCCGTGTCATTCATGCGCTCGACATATCGTTGCGGCGGGCGTGCGAGAGGTGTATTTCTTGGAACCCTACCGCAAGAGTTTGGCAACCAAGCTCCATGAAGATGCGATAACTGAGCAGGAGACAAACACCTTAAAGGTTCGCATCGTTCCGTTCGACGGTGTGGCGCCCTCGCGCTTCCTGAAGTTCTTTGAAGGCAAAGACCGGAAGGATGGCACCACAGGTATGTTGCGTAAGAAGACTGCGCGCCCAGTTACTGCAGTCACTATGGAGGCTGTTTCGTCCCTTGAAGGCATTGCCATAAAGAGCCTACAATAGTAAATTAGGGTGGTCTTCTCCCTATCAAACTTACTTCTGATCCTTCTATGACCCGCACATCCGATGATCAGCTGGAGCTAGCCTTCGATGGCGAGCATGAATCGAGTAAGCAGGGCATCATGCAGGCTCGCGTTCAGTCGCCAGCTTCCATTGTCTGCTTTAGTTCGCATCTCCAAATGCGTCGTATCCGGGATGAAGAGGCAAAAGATGCCAAGTTAATTGAGCAGATCGCTCGTCGAGTCCAACGCTTTAAGTAATATTTCTTTAAATATTTAGCGTATTTTTTATTGTTGAGACCGTAAAAACTCAAATTCAGCCTGAGAAAGTAATTCCTCTAGGCCGAATGAACTCTCTTCTACCGGGTACATTCGCGTGAATTCAGGGGAGCTTTCGAGGATCGCTACAGCATACTGGGTCTGCCCGTCGCTTATTTTTATGGCACAAACACGCCGAAGGCGTTGAATTTTCTGGTTGTTGCTGATGAAGAGTTGATCGGCGATGACTCCATCCTCTGAAACCATCAATCTGATGGGAATGGTCCAGCTGTCTTCGTCACTTGCAGTCAACAGCTGAATGTCCAGCGGCCCCAGTGTCAGTAATTCTTCCAGAGGTCGTCGGACAAAGCCTGGTGGTGGCTGCTTGGGGAGTTTGTTCTTCTGGCAGAGGGCTTCCAGCTCTGTTGGGCGTACACGGCTGCTAGAACCACCTTCACCAATCGCCCCGGCTTCTACTGCGCCGCCTTTGGATGCGCGGGCTTTTTTGGCGAGCCACTCCTTGAGCGACAGCACGCGTTCTTTCCAGACAGGCTTTCCGCGCAGGTCTGGAAACCTTTCTCGCTGGTGCACTTGTTTCGTTTTCCCCTGAAGCGTGCTCGAAGGATCTTTTTCAATGAGGGGCTGCTCTTTTTTGTCGCGGGATGAGCCTGTGATTTCTGATTTTTCGTTTGGCTGTTGATGCTGGGTGAACTGGGGTTTGACTCTGGTGTCGGCCGTAACGTATTTCAGTGACTTGAATGGAAAGGAATGGGTGCAGCTGTTGATGCCGTAGACAAGAAAGGTCTGGTTTGGTTCCCCTTGAAAAGAGAGCCACTTGCCGCTCACGTCCAGATAAGTGTTGCCCTCAAAAGGGAACAAGCTTTGAATGAATGCGGGCTCCCCGGTGCTTTTGGCTTTGAGCATGGAGACGCTGACCATGGCGGCGGCTCGCCAGGCCACTGGATCGAGGCGGAGCCGACCTATGTCCGAGGCAGACCGTCCCGACATGCCGTAGCTAAGCTTGAACGATAGAAGCCCCGATTTGTGGTCGTAGCGGTCTTCGCTGTACAAGTTTTCACGTCTGAGTTGCGTCGAGAAAATTTGCCGCAGCAGTGAACTGCTGGATCCAAAGTAAAAACGGATCAGCTCGACACAAGGGACGATCAGTCGGCGTCCGTCTTGCAGATTGGCCATCAGGCAATAGCTGTGCGTGGCATTCATGTGCCAAGGGTGTTCTGGTATGGGGATCAGAAACCCGGCTTTGTCTGGGTTCAGGCCAGCTTTGATGAAGTCGATGGTGGTGCGTGGGTATTCCGGAGCAACGTGACCAGTGATTCCGGTCGAACGTGACCGCTGATTCCGGGATCGTGACCAGCCATTCCGGTCATCGTGACCGGCACGGCGGTCTACAACATCGGCACGGTGTTGCGCATGTATTTCATATTTCGGCTGGGTTAGCGTCAATCCTTTTTGCAGGACCGCTATGCCCGCCCCAAGGATCAACATGCGCAAACTCAAAGACGCCTTGCGTCTCAAATTCGAAGGCCAGCAGTCGCACCAGCAAATCGCCACCGCTTTGGGCATCTCCAAAGGCGTGGTCACCAAATACGTTGGCCTGGCCGTGGCCGCACGTCTGGATTGGCCCGCCATCGCCGCCATGGATGAGGCCAGCCTGGAGCGGCGTTTGCTGCCCGCCCCCAGACCCAGCGACATCTATGCCCCCGCCGACTACGGCCGGATTCACCAAGAGCTGCGCCGCAAAGGCATGACGCTGGCCTTGCTCTGGGAGGAATACTGCGCCGAGACGGCCGACCTGTTCAGCGCCGACCACCCGGTCAAGCCTTGGCGCTACTCCCAGTTTTGCGAGAACTACCGCCGCTTTGCCAAGAGCCTCAAACGCTCCATGCGGCAAACCCACCGCGCAGGTGAGAAGCTGTTCATCGACTTTGCCGGACCGACGCTGGAGCTGACCGGAGGGGAGCGCACCAGCATCTTTGTGTCCGCCATGGGCGCTTCGGGGCATTGCTTTGCCATGGCCACGCCAGCTCAAACGGCGGCCGATTGGCTGGGCGCAACGGCGCAGGCCCTCGCGTTCTACGGCGGTGTGCCCCAGCTCATCGTGCCCGACAACCCCCGCGCCTTGGTGGCCCAGGCCAACCGCTATGAGCCCCGCCTGACCGAGTCGGCCTTGGACTTTGCCCGCCACTATGGCTGCTCCATGTTGCCCGCCCGCGCCTACCACCCCCAAGACAAGGCCAAGGTCGAGCTGAGCGTCCAATTGGTTGAGCGCTGGATACTGGCACGCCTTCGCAAACAACGCTTTGCCAGCGTGCAAGAAGTCAACGAAGCCATCGCTCCCTTGCTGACGTACCTGAACGAGCGCGCCTTTCAAAAGATGCCCGGCTGCAGGGCCAGTATGTTTGCCCAGATCGATGCCCCGGCTTTGATGGCGCTGCCCACCCAGCCCTGGGAATGGGCCGTCTTCAAGACCGTGCGGGTGCATATCGACAGCCACGTCGAGTTTGAAGGCCACCGCTACAGCGCCCCCAACGCCTTGGTCGGGCAGGTGCTGGAATTGCGTGTGACAGCCCAGGTGGTAGAGATGCTGCACCGGGGCCAGCGGGTGGCCAGCCACAGACGATGCGCTCACAAGGGGGGATTTACCACCACGCCAGAGCACCTGCCCGAGCGCCACCAGGCGCACGCACAGTGGTCGCCCGAGAGGCTACTGGCATGGGGTGAGCGCATAGGCCTGGCTTGCGCCCAAACGGTCCAGTTGATACTGCAGCGCCCGCGCCACCCCGAGCACGCTTACCGCGCTTGCTTGGGTTTGCTCAGTTTGAGCAAACGCTATGGCGACCAACGACTGGAGGCGGCTTGTGCCATGGCACGCCAAGTGGGCACCACCAAGTTCTCACACATTCGGGACATTCTGGTCAACCGCCGAGACTTGGTGCAGCCCAGCGCGGCCAGTGACTGGAGCAGCCCCGTACACGCCCATGTGCGCGGCGCCGGGTATTACCAGTGAGGGGGCCAGACATGATGATGAACACCACACTGGATCAATTGCGCGGGCTCAAGCTGGTGAGCATGGCCCAGGCGCTGCAAGAGCAAATGCAGCAAAGCGGCATCAGCGCCATGAGCTTTGAGGAGCGCCTGGCTTTGCTGGTAGACCGGGAGGTCCATGGCAGGCAAGACAGACGCTGCGCCAAGCTGCTCAAAACCGCCCGTCTCAAATACCCGCAAGCCATGATCGAAGACTTGGACTGCCGGGCCTCACGGGGGATTGACCGCGCCACGGTGATGAGTCTGACGCTGGGGCCGTGGGTGCGCAGTGGCCATACGGTGCTGATCACGGGGCCAACAGGTGCGGGCAAGTCCTGGCTGGGCTGTGCACTGGCTCAACACGCTTGCCGCCAGGGGCACAGTGCGTTCTACCAACGGGTGCCGCGCCTGGCCGAAGAGCTGCGAATCCGGCACGCCAATGGCACGTTCACGCGTTGGCTGGACATCTTGAAGAACACGGATGTGTTGGTGCTCGATGACTGGGGCTTGGTGGGGATGGATGCGCAAACGCGCACGGACTTGCTGGAGATGATCGACGACAGGGCGGGCAGAAAGGCCACGGTCATCACCAGTCAGTTGCCCATTGAGCATTGGCACGAATGGATCGGCGACGCCACGGTGGCGGACGCGATGCTGGACCGGATCATGCAGAACCACCACCGACTGACCCTGACGGGGGAGTCACTGAGAAAGGCCAAACCGAGTCAGAAAAAGGAGGAAAACCAGGGCTGAAAACAACGGCCCCCTAAAATCAAAGCGCGCAACACCGCCATCGGTCACGATCACCGGAATCGGCGGTCACGTTCGCCGGAATACGCAGGTGCGGTCAATCCGGAGCTTTCTGAAGTTCTCACGGGTGTATTCGGGACTCAAAAACAGTTTTTTGCGGTGCCAGATGTCCCCGATTCGCAGGACCATCAGGGTGCCGACGCTGACCCAAATCCGTGTTTGGCCTTTGGCTGGGGCGGTACTGTGTGGTTGGAGCAACACCTCGGGGTCGGCGCTGAAGTTAGATTCAGTGACCTTGGAGAGGTAAATCAGGATCGAAGGGTGTTTGCGACGGGTGTACCGGTCTGGGTAGGCAATCTCGCCAAACCAGTCCACCCGCCAGTAGGCATCGTCATCCGGAAATGCCGCGATGTAGAGGGGCTCCTCTGGAGCTCCCGGAGCAGCGGTTGGCCCACTGCTGGTCGACGATTCAATCAAAAAACTACCCCGACAAGTATTGAATACTTAGTCAGTATATTGGGCTAAATGGCTCTTGGTAGTCCGAGGTCCTCGATCAAACAAGAAAGTGCCGGTGAGAGCAGGTTTTTCCCGTTATTCACGGGAATTTCCCATCATTTACGGAGCTTCCCCTTTTTTTACAGACCTCTCACAGCGTGGTCGGTCTGGCGCACAGCTATGGCTGCGGCGTGGCGATTG